>Ga0209369_1000547_pt1 | contig 41905 bp, 46 predicted proteins | sample EBPBio142010_DNA_FD_185865 | JGI IMG/M metagenome (GOLD analysis project Ga0209369, IMG submission 185865) | Wastewater treatment Type I Accumulibacter community from EBPR Bioreactor in Madison, WI, USA - Reactor 1_10/4/2010_ DNA (SPAdes)... | ecosystem: Engineered > Bioreactor > EBPR >... | reverse complement strand
GTACATCGAGATGTTCTACAACCCGAAGCGCAAGCACACGAACAACGGAATGCTGTCGCCCGTTGACTTCGAAACCCAGCAGCAGAAACTGAACGAGGCGGGCGTCTAGGAAACTGGGGGCACCTCATGTCGACCCGGCGCGCCTGACCGATTTCGTGGAATACGATCCCGCCTATGCGATCAAGTTCACCATCCTGCGCGACCGACCCAGCGGAAGCGCAGGCGACGGCGACATCTTCGGCGCGCAGCAATATGCGCCGTTCTTGGGGATCGAAGTGGATCTTTCCAGCTAGTGCGGGCCGTCCCTGTGAACCGCCCCGGGTTTACCGGAGCGGTTGGCCGAGACAGGCCCGTTCAGAACAGAGTATCGCGCAGCACCTCGACCGGGGCTTGCGGATGGACCTCGCTTCCTGAAGCGAGGCCTTTCCCGATCAGAATGCCGCAGATCAGCACGAGCGTTCCGAGACAGGCTGCAAGGCCAAGCTGCCGTCCGCTCCTGGGGCGTTCAACCTGTAGGACAGACGTGTATTTCGGCATGAAATACAAGGCGCTGCCCCGGCGCGAGATCATGTATTCGGCGCCGCGGAAGACGAAGCTGCCGGAGGGGAAATGCACATCGGCCGGGTTGCCGCCCCCCTCCAGCATCGCCGCAAGGTCCAGCCGCACCCGGGCGCCGTCATCACTTTGTGCAATCGCGGTCCAATCAGGATGCCAGTCGCCCGTTCCACCCGGGAAATGCAGATGGGCCGAGCCATCCGCTGCAATCACCAAAGCAAGCCCGGCCAGTTCGACCGCCTCTTCCGACGGGCGGCCCCCGGCAGGGGCTTCCGGTTGGGGCTTAGCGACGGGAACCGGAGGTGCCTCAACGGGCACCATGAACTCAAAATTCAGGGCGAATTCCTCGGCCCGCTCGAAAAGCTCCTCGCGGTCCAGCAGCAGGTCGGTGATCTGATCGTGATATTGTTCGGATGTGACCGGCGGATAGATGCGGTAATCGTCGCGCGGGCGCCCTTCGACATGCGAAAGCCTTGCGATCAGGGCCTCGCTGCTTTCTGTGGCATGGCATGGCATAAGGCTGAGGCGCGAACCATCGCGGCGCAGCGCCAGGATGACATCCTCGGGCCAGCCCGGTGGCCAGGCGGAAGCGCCGCCCGCCGGCGCCTCCCGCGGCAAATGGATGATGTCGATCTGATCCGCCGCAGTCATTTTGCGCCCACTACACTTATTCGCATGATTATCGAATGCCGCCCCGGCCTGACAAGCCGCATTATCCGACCAGGCCTTTCCATTCCGGCGAAGGAAACCTTGCGCCAACCCCCCGCCAGCGGCTAATGTACTTACACATTTTCGCATCCCCGAGCAGATGCGGCGCAGGCAGGGGACGGGCATTTGTCATGATGGTGATCCTGGGCGTGGTTCTGGTAACCGCTTTGGCCTTTGGTGGATATGCCTATTCCGGCGGCAGCATGGAAGTCATGATGCATGCCCTGCCCTACGAGTTCACCATGGTCGCGGGCATGTCCGTGCTGGCCTTCATCATCTCGAATTCGATGTCGGTGGTCAAACGCTCGGGCGGGGCGATCGGGCGGGCGGTCAAGGGGCCGAAATGGAAGGCAGGCGATTACCGTGACCTGCTGGTCCTGATGAACGGGCTGGCGCAGGAATACCGCCGCGCCGGCATCAACGGGCTGGAGCCGCATATCGAAAAGCCCGACGGCTCGACGCTCTTTCAGAAGTTCCCCCGGATCAGCGACGATCATGAGGCCCGAGAACTGATCGTCGATACCTTCCGGCTGGTCATGATGCAGATGGATGACCCGATGGAGGCCGAGGATATCATCAATCGCAAGATCGACGCCCATCACGAGCATGTCCACGCCCCGGCCAATGCGCTGAATGCCATGGCCGATGCGCTGCCGGCGATCGGGATCGTGGCGGCGGTGCTGGGGGTCATCAAGACCATGGCCTCGGTCGACAAGCCACCGGAGATCCTGGGCGGCATGATCGGCGGCGCGCTGGTCGGCACCTTCCTTGGCGTTTACCTTGCCTATTGCGTGGTGCAGCCGGTGGCCATGCGGATCATCCAGATCGAAGACAGCGATGCCGCGTTCAGCAGCGTGATCCGTGACGTGATCCTCTCGATCATGAAGGGCCATCCGCCGCCAGTCTGCATCGAAATTGGCCGCGGCAATATCCCGCCCGAATTCCGCCCCAGCTTCGATGCTGTCGAAGACAGCCTGCGTGCGCCGGCCATGGCGGCATGACGCCGGCACGGCAGCGCAGCCTGAAGGCGCTGACCCTTCTTCGCAAGGCCAATCTGGACCGGCAAGCCGGGCAGCTCTTCGCTCTGCGCGGGATCGAGGCGCAGATCCAGTCGGGCCGTGAAGCCAATCTGGCCCGGATGGCCGAGGCCGCGACGGCCACCGATCTGCAGGTCATGCCATACATGCGCGACTGGCTGGCACAGATCGGGCGGGATATGGTCCGTCTGGATGCGGAAACCGTCACCGTCACGCGCGAAATCGCAACCCAGCAGCAGGCCGTCACGTCAGCCTGGCGCGAGCTTCGCGTGGTCGAGAACATCACCGAAGCCGACCATCGCCGCGCCCGCGAACAGGCGCAACGCGTCGAGGAAAAGGCGCAGGATGAACACGCTCTTTCGGCCCATCTGCGCCGCGCACGGGGCTAGCTGTCAGCCCGCCGCAGCCCATTCGCGATAGGCCTGCCAGCCCGCCAGCAGCACATGGATGACCTCGGCCCGACGCAGATCGCCCCGCGCCTCGGTCAGCTCTGCCCGCAGTTTCAGCACCGGATTGCCCGCCACGAGGTTCTCGCCGGTCTCCAGTTGGTCCAGGAAAGGGCTGGACAACCCGGCATCCTCGCGCTGCACCCGGTAGATGAAATAGGTCATCACCCCGGCGCTGGCGAGGCTGACCAGCCCCTTGCGGCGGGAGCGGGCGTAATGTTCCTCCAGCCCCGGATGAAGGCGGGTCGTGGCGAGCAGCTCGCTTGCCGTAGGGCTGAGGCCGCGCCCGCCGGCAAGCGAAAGACCCTGATCCTCGCGCCATTGCAGTCGTGCGGCGGCGCTGATGACCCGGGGATCCAGCCGCGAGGCCCCCGCTGGCAGCAGACTGCGCCGCGCATGGGTGTCGTAGGTCGAAAAGGCCGCTTCGGGGACATTCCAGGCCACCGGCACCTCGACCGCGACATCGGCGGCCGCAATGGCGTAAAGCCGGTGCTGGCCGTTCAAAAGGCGCGGCGGCTTGCCCGGTTCGGGCGCATCGGGGGGGGCGGTAAAGCTGATCGGCTGGGCGTTCAACATCCAATGGCCAGAAAGGATGTCGCGGGTGATGGCCTTGATATGCGCCTGCTGGATGCGGCGGTTGCGCTGATTGAACTGCAGCCAGCGTCGCGCCATGGCGGGCGAAACGGACATCATCCGCACCGTCACCTGACCCGAACCCGATGCGGGCGCAGCACCAAGGATCACTGCGGCCCGGCCCAGCCCGGTTTCGGTGTCAAGACCGCCACGCGGCAACCCGGCATAGCCCAAAAGCTGCGGCAGGCCGCGATTGAATGCGGCCTCATCCGACGTCGGCATCCATTGGTAATGCCCCTTGGCCGGCAGGCCCGCCGTGAAATCATTGAAGGCCAGAATGGCCAACGCCAGCGCCCGATCCGTATCATAGGCATGGCCATTGTCGCGCATCAGCTGAAACTGCAGCGCCAGCATACGGGGCGGACTGTCGAGCCCGAGCAGATGATCCGGTCCCATCTCGCGGAAGAAACCGGAGAGCGCCTCGCTCTGCCCGGCCTGCAGCGCCATGAAGGCGAGCACGGGCCGCGCGGTGGAATGCAGAAGCGAGCCCCGCAGCCCATTGGCCATGGCCGCCGCCTGGTGCAGCGCGGGATTGGCATCCAGCACCCGGTCATAATGCGACCAGCTGATCGGCGCATCGGGGGCGGTGAAATGGCCGTTCTCGATGCGGATCAGCTTGCTCATCATGCGAACAATGGTGCCCGCATTGGCGATGCCACGCGATTCCAGAACGCCTTGATACATACGGCGGCGGTGCTGGTTGATCGTATGCAGGGTATCGGCCCGCACATTCATCGCCAGAATGGTCGGGAAAGACACACCCGCCGCAATCGCCGCATTCAGCCGCAGGACGCCGTCAAGCAGTCGGCCCGTCTCATCCAGAATGATCGGCTGCGCATTGAGGATCCATTCGCCCGCCGCCATGATCTGGGCATAGCGCTGCACCGCATTCTGATGCTCGCGCGTCTCCACTGCCCTGCCTGCCGTGGCCAGCAGCTGCGCGGCCTGATCGGGCCCGATCAGGACCTGCTGAAAAGAGATGCCGGCCCCCTGGCCCTGCACCTGCGGGGAGGGTCGCGAAGATTTCCCTTCTGAAAATGATCTTGCCATCAAAGATAAACCTCCGGCTTTCGCACATACAGATACACACGAAGCCGGCGATGCTAAAAAACGCCGGCCTCACACACTTTGGCGAGAGGATATATAGGAATCATTCATGCTAGTAATGCTTTCCGTTTGTCGCAAGCGGATTGCCGCGACCAGCCGAAGAATTTGTCCACTCTGCGGCAACAATCGCTCAGATGCGAAAAGAATATCTCCGATAGAGCCTTCGCGCGGGGGTGCTCTCAGCAGACGGCGGCAAGCCTTGCGGCACCCCGAGGGGCCACGCCATGGTCGGGGCGCGAGGCGATCAACAAAGGCCCGCCCTCGGCCAGAAGCCGCACCAGCCCCGCACCGCCATGGCCGATCCGCTGGCGCTGACAGCTGCTGTGCTGTGCGCCATACAGATGGTTTTCGGCCGATCGCACGGTGGTCTGCGCATCGGGACTATATTCACCGCTGATCTGGATCATGCCGCCGGGCAGCGCGACCTCACGCAGAAAAGCCTCGACCGATTCTTCGCAAGCCTCCAAACCGAAACTGTCACGTTCGCGCAGATAGCCAGTCACATCCGCCCCGCCGACCTGCAGCCAAAGCGCCCCCGCGCCATCCGGATGCAGCGCCAGGGCGGCATCGTTGCCGGTGGTCAGGCCATGGCGAAGCAGGCAATCCTGCAGGGCCCGGGGCGAGATCGGCTTCAGCGGGCCGATCCGCAATTTTCCGACGACTGGAACAACGTCCGGCACTTGAACCGCGGCCTGCATCTTGATCGAATCTCGGTCCATAATTGGTCTTCTGCCACGGATCAAAGATCACCAGCGCATCCCCCGTTCGATCCGCACGGGACAGGGCGCGCACAGCCCCCGACCCCCGGAGACAGTTCCGGTATGGTTAACGAAGCCGCCACTCCTTTGGTGGAGCTTGGCAGCGATCCGTCAACCATAAGATTAGTGAAAACGTTAAGATGTTTGGGTGTGTAAGAAATTCGCCGCAGTTTTCGCAAAATTCATTGGCAATGACACAACCCTGAGCGCAAGGCCCAGCCTGATCTACCCCGCGCGAGGCAGGTCAAAGCCGCATTCCAGCAAGATACCGTAAAGATTGGCGAAAGCGACATCCGATGGCAGAGCTTCCGTCGGGGACTGCGCCAGAATATCGGTCTCGCGCGCCATTAGCCGGATGGCCCGGTCCAGCTCGGGGTCGCTGCCGGTCTGATAGGCACCCAGGCGGATCAGCTCTTCCATTTCCGCATAGCGCGCCAGCGCCCGCCTTGCCGTGCCCAAGAGCAGGTTCTCGGCGTCATTATGGCAGCGCGGCAGCATCCGCGAGATGGATTTCAGCACATTGACTGCCGGATAGCGCCCGCGTTCGGCAATGGTGCGGTCCAGCATCACATGGCCGTCGAGAATGCCGCGCACCGTATCCGAGATCGGCTCATTCGTATCGTCTCCATCCACCAGAACCGTATAAACCGCCGTGATATCCCCCTGCCCCGAATGCGCCATGCCGGGGCCCGAACGTTCCAAGAGGCGCGGCAACTCGGTGAAAACCGTGGGCGTATAGCCGCGGCTGGTTGGCGGCTCGCCGGCCGAGAGGCCGATCTCGCGCTGCGCCATGGCGAATCGCGTGATGCTGTCGATCATCAACAGCACATGCAGCCCCTGATCACGGAAGTATTCGGCAATCGACGTGGCGGTCCAGGCCGCCTGACGCCGGGTCAGCGCCGGCCGGTCCGAGGTCGCCACCACCAGCACGCTGCGCTTCATGCCCTCGGGGCCAAGCTCGTGGCGAATGAAGCTCTGAACCTCGCGGCCACGTTCGCCCACAAGGCCGATCACGAAGACATCGGCCATGCTGTTGCGCGCGAGCATCCCCATCAGCGTGGATTTCCCCACGCCCGAGCCGGCAAAGACCCCGATCCGCTGGCCGCGACAGATCGGAACGAAAATATCCAAAGCGCGGATGCCACTTTGCATTTTCGCGCCCACTTCGCGGCGGGTGAAAGCATCCGGCGCATCGGCGCGCAACGGATACTCACTGGCGCCCTGCACCAGCGCCTCTTCATCCAGCGGCTGGCCGAAAGCATCGACCACCCGGCCGATCCAGCCCATATCCGGCCGGATCGACGGGGTGGCGCGGATCAGCAGCACCTCATCCCCGGCGGCGATTCCCTCCCAATTGCCGAAGGGTACCACCCGGGCCTCGCCCTCGCTGACAAAGACAATCTCGCCCCGCACCCGGCCCGCGACCAGAACCTGCCCGCCGATCCGGGCAAGGCGACCCAATCCGACCACCGCCAGTTCCATCCCGCGCACGGAATGCACCTGCCCGCGCAGCTCCATCATCTGCAGGCCTGCCAGACCCTGACCGAGTTTCGCAAGGCTGGTCGCAAGCTGCGCTGTCACGTTTCGGGCATCTTTCTGGTTGGCGGATCCGCCCTCGCTTGCTATTCTTTTTTTCGCAAATTCTCAAGCTGCGATGCCCCGGGGCTGCCACCCGCGTATCGCAGGATAATGCGGCCCCGCTGCCCACCGGATGTGGCAGCGAGGCAAGGTGCGGAAATGGGGGCAAGATGACTGGAATCGATACGGATTGGATGGCCATCGCCAGCCAGAAGATCCGCTGGAGCGAGGCCCGGCAGGTCGAGATCGCCCGCAATATCGCAAATGCCGATACGCCCGGTTTCCAGCCCCGCGATACCGTCTCGTTCGAGGACTATCTGAACGACAGCCTCGGGAGATCCGAAGCCGTCCGCACGACCGAGCTGAACGGCGGCTGGGGCAGCAGCTATGACGGCAATGGCGTGGTGCTTGAAGAGCAGACGATCCTTTCCTCGGAAACCGAAGGCCAGCATCGCATGGCGGTTGAGCTGTACCGCAAGGCGCATGACCTGCTGCTGCTTGCCGGTTCGGCCAACAAATAGGGGGCTGCGGCATGGATGAACTCAGCGCCATCGGCAAGATCGCCGGTTCCGCCATGCGGGCGCAATCGGTGCGCATGCGGGTCACCTCGGAGAACATGGCCAATGTTGATACCACGGGCACCGCACCAGGGGCCGATCCCTACCGGCGCAAGACAGTGGATTTCGCCGAGGCCGTGGACCGGGCCAGCGGTGCGCCCATCGTGACGGTAGACCGCATCGGAACAGATCCGTCGAATTTCGAGAAACGCTATGACCCCTCGCATCCGGCCGCCGATGAGGCCGGCTATGTGAAGGTGCCCAATGTCAATGCCATGGTCGAGTTGGCGAACATGCGCGAGGCGATGCGCAGTTTTGAAGCCAATCTCAACATGATGGATTCCGGGCGCAGGATGCGCTCGCAACTCTTGGATCTGCTGAAGAGATGACCACCATCGACAAGATCGGCTTTTCGCTGCCCGAGGTTGACCGGGCCTTTGGCAAGGGGGGCACGGCGACGCATTCGGCGGGGGGGGAAACCAGCGGTCCCTCCTTTGGCGAGATGGTCGAGAACAGCCTGCGCCAGACGGTCGAGACGGTTCGCGCAGGCGACCGCGCCGCGATTGCCGGGCTGAACGGGCAGATCCCGCTCCAGGAAATGGTGCAGGCCACCGTCGAGATGGAAACCGCCATGCGCACCACTGTGGCGCTGCGCGACAAGACGCTGGAAGCCTGGCAGGAACTTCTGCGGATGTCGGTCTGATGGATGCTGTGGATGTGCACCGCATCCTCAGCTCGACCATCTGGACGATCCTGATCGCATCGGGTCCAGTGCTGACGGCTGCGCTGGTGACGGGCCTTGCGATTGCGCTGATGCAGGCGCTGACCTCCGTCCAGGAAATGACCCTGACCTTCGTGCCGAAGGTGGCAGTGATCCTGGTGGCGGTGCTGGCCACCCTGCCCTTCATCTATGCCATGCTGGATGATCTGAGCACGCAGGTCTTCACCCTTATCGTCCACGACGGGTTCTGAGATGCGGGGCAGCCAGCCGGTCTTGTCCCTGATGCTGCTTCTGGGCACCGTGCAGTCTTTCGCACATCCCAGCCGGGCCGAAAGCACCTCGGGCGCTTTCGCCGGCTTCTTCGCTTTCGCCCCGGAACCTGCCCGTCTGCCGACGGGTTCGGGCGTCGCAGAAACCGCCCTTTCGGCCGATGACGACTGCATCCGCGCCATCCGTCAGGCCGAGCGCCGCTTTGACCTGCCCGACAACCTGCTCATGGCCATCGGCCTGCAGGAGGCCGGGGTCCGGCGCGGTGGTGCGATGACGATCTGGCCATGGTCGGTCAATTCCGAAGGGAGCGGCTTCACCTTTGCCTCACGCCGCGAGGCGATGGATTTCGTCAAGGCCGAGCAGGCCTCGGGCAAGACCTCGATCGACATCGGCTGCCTGCAGGTCAATCTGCGCTGGCACCCCGATGCATTTTCTTCGCTGGAACAGGGCTTTAATCCGCAGCGCAATGCCGATTATGCCGCGGCCTTCCTGCGCCGCCTGTACGAGGAAAGCGGCGATTGGGCGGTGGCCGTGGGCAATTACCACTCGCGCACCCCTGTTGATCACGCCCGCTACCTTTCCGGGGTCGAAGCCAATATGGCCTTCGTTGCCGGCCTGGAGGAGGGCCCCCCGCAGCCTGTCGCATCCGGGGCAGCGCAGGAAGAAAGCCTTGATGATGTGCTGCGCGCCTTCGCGGGGGACAGGGAGGGCGGTGCCACGCCGAAACAACCCGGCAGCGGCGATCCCGGTTGGGGCGCGCGGGGCACAGGCGGCCGCTCGATTTATTCCGCCTATCCCATTCAACCCGTCCTGTCCGGCCTTGCCAGTTTCCCCGATGCCTGACCTGCCCCAAGTCCCTTCCCTGCCGCATCGGATGTCTTGATGGCCTTTCGTCCCACCGAACTGATCGACCGCCATGCCGGGCGTCTGGCATTTCTGGCCCGACAGCCCGATATCGCCTTTGCACTGGCCTTCTGCATCATTCTGGCGGTGCTGTTCGTCCCGCTGCCTCCGGTGTTGCTGGATCTGGGGCTGGCTTTCAGTTTCGCCATCGCGATCATGATCCTGATGGTGGCGCTTTGGGTGCCGCGCCCGCTGGAGTTCACCTCCTTCCCCACGCTTCTTCTGGTGGTGACGATCCTCCGGCTTTCCCTCAGCGTGGCCTCGACCCGGCTGATCCTGTCCGAGGGCCACACCGGCACCAATGCCGCCGGACATGTGATTGAAGGCATTGCGAATTTCGTCATCGGCGGTGATTTCATCATCGGGGCCATCGTTTTCGCCATTCTCGTCACCATCAATTTCATCGTCATCACCAAGGGCTCCAGCCGCATTGCCGAAGTTTCGGCCCGTTTCTCACTCGATGCCATGCCGGGCAAACAGATGGCGATCGATGCCGATCTGAACGCCGGGCTGATCGATGAGGCCGAAAAGCGCCGCCGTCAGAAGGAGCTTGAGGCGGAATCCGGCTTCTTCGGCGCCATGGACGGGGCTGCGAAATTCGTGCGTGGCGATGCGATTGCCGCGCTGATCATCGTGGTCATCAATCTGGTCGGTGGCGTGCTGATTGCCACTTTGCGCCACGGCATGGGCATCGGCGATGCCATGCGGACCTTTGCAGTGCTGACCATCGGCGACGGGCTGGTCAGCCAGATCCCGGCGCTGGTCATTTCGGTCGCGGCAGGGATGATCGTGGCCAAGGGCACCGTCGAGGGCTCGGCCGGCAAGGCGATCACTGGCCAGCTGACCTCGGCGTCAAAGCCGCTGCTGGTCACGGCAGCGCTGATCTTCGGCATGGGGCTTCTGCCCGGCTTCCCTTTTGCGATCTTCGCCTTTCTTGCGCTGGCCGTGGCGCTGACCGGGCTTTACAGCGACCACTCCCGCCGCCAGCAGGCCGAGGCCGACCGCCGCAACGAGCAGCACCGCAAAGCCACCGCAGACGGGACCGAGGCGACAATCGCGACGCCGCGCTTTGACGCGATTCAGCTGGATCTGGGCACCGGCCTTGTGATGATGGTCAGCGATCAGGATGCCTCGCTGCCCGCCAAGGTGCGCAATCTGCGCGACATGTTCATGAAGGAGTACGGCTTCCTGCTCCCCCCCGTGCGCATCAGCGATGTCGCAGGCATGGATGCGGATGCCTATGTGATCCGGGTGCAGGGGGCCGAGGTCGCCTCAGGCATGATCCAATTGGGAGGGCGGCTCCTGATCGATCCCGACAACCGCGCAACAAATGTGCAGGGCCGCCGTGTGCGTGAACCCAGCTTTGGCCTGCCCGCCATCTGGATCGAGGCCAGCCGTGCCGCCACCTACGAACGCCAGGGCTTCACCGTGGTCGATGAGGAAAGCGTCATCATCACCCATCTGATCGAGGTGATCCGCGACAACATGCCCGAACTGCTCAGCTATAGTTCAGTCAATGAACTGGCGAATGGTCTGGGCAAGGATCATCAGAAGCTGCTGAATGATATCGCCGTGCCAGCCCCCCGGTTGATGCTGCAGCATGTCTTGCAGAATCTGCTGCGCGAGAGGGTCTCGGTTCAGAATCTGCCGCGCATTGTCGAGGCAATGGCCGATGCCGCTGGCAATACCAAAAGCGTGGCCCTGATCACCGAACAGGTGCGCCGCGCCCTGGCCACCCAGATCAGCCATGCCGCCGAGGTGGTCCGCCCCGGCAATGAGGACCGCGCCCATGATGCGAAATCGCGCTACATCCCGGTGATGACCCTGTCCCCGGAATGGGAGCGCGAATTCGCCACCTCGGTCAGCCTGACGAATGGCGATTTCGCCTGCACGATGAACCCGCGCATGGTGCAGGATTTCGTGCTGGCGGTGCAGATCGCCAGCAACCGCTTCGAGGCGAAGGGCGAGCGCCCCGCCCTGCTGGTGGCCGCCAATTACCGGCCTGTGATCCGCGCGATGACCGAGCGCGCGGCGGCTCAAACCCCCGTCATCTCCTACCAGGAGGTGGCGCGAAATTCGGTAACCCGCACCGTCGAGACCATCGGAAAATAGCCGGATGAGCCCGCTCGCCCTGTCTTTTTCCGCCCAGCTGACCGCTTTTCTGGTGGTCTATGCGCGGATCGGCACGGCCGTCGCCCTCATGCCCGCTTTGGGCGAAACCAGCTACCCGGCCCGGGTGCGGATCCTCTTTTCGCTACTGGTGACGCTGATCACCCTGCCCGCCATAGCCCCGGCCTTCGACAATCTTCCCGCCCCCGGCACAAGCGACCCGCTGATCCTGTTCCCGCTGCTCGCCGCCGAGATCACCATCGGGCTGTTCTTCGTGCTGGCCCTGCGCAGCTTTCTGGCGGCAGCGCAGATCTTTGGCGACAAATTCGGCTTTTACGCCGGGCTCAGCAACGCCCTTGCACCGCAGAACGGCGTGACCGAGGGCGGGACCACCGTCGGCATGATGATACGCATGGCGGTTCTGGCCCTGATCCTTGCCACCAATACCCATCACATCATGCTTGAAGGGGTGGTGCGGTCCTATCAGCTGATGCCTTTGGGTCAGCCGATCCTGGGCGATATGGCCGGGCAGATGACGCTGCTGGTGGGCAATGCCTTCTGGCTGGCGCTGCTGATCTCCGCCCCCTTCGTGGTCTATTCCGTGCTTGGAAATCTCGCGCTGGGGCTCGCGAACAGGGTCATGCCGACGATGCAGGTCTTCTTCGTCGCAGGCCCCGCGCTGATCATTGTCGGCTTTCTGGTGCTGGCGATCACCGCACCCAGCATGATCGCCGCTCTTCAGGATGCCCTGGCCGATTGGGCCATGGATCCGATCCGCTAAGGGCGCGCGCGAATGGCCGAGGAGCAGGACGACAAGGATTCCCGCACGTTAGAGGCCAGCGAGACCAAGCTCAGGCGCGCGCGCGAAAAAGGTGAGGTGCCGATCAGCCGCGAGATCGGCCAACTTCTGGCCAGCCTTGCGATGATCGGCGTGGTGATGCTGGTGCTCTGGCGCGATACCGCACCGGCCGCCTTGGCCCTTGGCGATCTGTTTCTGGCACCGCAAATGCCCGAGGCGGGAGAGGGCGTCGCGGGCATCGGCGATCTGGGCCAGATGGTCCAGGACAGCCTGATGCCGGCGACCGTCCTGCTTGCGAAGATCCTTGCCATCTTCTTTGTGGCCGGGCTGGCCGCCGGCGCGTTGCAGGGCCCCTTCGTCCTGACCTCGGAACGCATCCGCCCAAAGCCGGACAAGCTGAGCCCTATCGCCGGCCTGAAGCGGATCTTCGGCAAGGACAATCTGGTCGAGTTCACCAAGAACCTCGCCAAACTCGCGCTGATAGGCTCGGTCGCGATCTATTTCGTCTGGGAGCGCCTGGCCGAAATGCTGCCCGGCGGGCTTGCGCTGCCCGGGGCCACCGCCCAGATCATCGGACAGGATGCGCTGGTGATCCTTGTCGCCTTCACGGTTTTCGCCATTCCGATCGGCATCCTCGATCTTTTCTGGAAGCGCTTCAGCTTTGCCGCCAATCAGCGGATGAGCCACAAGGAGCAGCGCGACGAATATCGTCAGCAAGAGGGGGATCCGATGCTGAAGCAGCGTCGCCAGCAGATCGCCCGCTCGCGTATCCGTCGCCCCCTGACGGTCTCGGTGCCCGAGGCCGTGCTGATCCTGACCAACCCGACCCATTACGCCGTGGCGCTGCGCTATACCCGCGGCGTCGATCTGGCCCCGGTCTGCGTGGCCAAGGGCACGGATGAAGTCGCCGCGCGCATCCGTGAAATCGCGGCGGAACACGAGATCCCGATCCTGGAAAACCGCGCCCTCGCCCGCAGCCTGTTCGCCAGCGTCGAGGTGGACGAAGCCATCCCCGAGGAGCATTGGCCGCTGGTCGCCGATCTGGTCGGCTATGTCATCTCGCTGAAAAGCCGGATCCACCGTCCGGCGCCGCCCGACACCATGCTGCGGCAGGATCCCTAGTCGATCTTCACCGACATCAGCCGCTGATCCCCCGGCAGGCGGGACCGTTCGAAGATGATCTTGGAAATCGCCTGTGCCCGCACCGGCCGCATATTGGCGAGGATCGGCCCGGCGTCCTTTTCAGGCATCGCCGCGATGACCAGAGTGGCCACTTCCAGATCCATCTCATTCATGATCAGCCCGGCCTGCGCCGGTTTCATCGCGCGATAGATCCGCACCAGCCGCTCGACATCTTCTCCATGGGCGGTCTCGGCCCCGCCAAGCACGGTTTCCAACTCGAGTTTCAGCGATTCCAGCCGGGCGATCTGCTCATCCAGCGCCTCGGCTGCCAGACGGATCCGCGCCTCCTGCGTGTCCAGCGCAGTCGTGCGAGCATCCAGCGCTGCACGCTCCGCGCCAAGGGCAAGGCCGATCTCGGGCGGCAGGCCAGGGCTGGCAGCGGTCAGTTCGGGCGGGCGCGTCCAGGCGGACAAATCGCCCCAATCGACCTCGGCTTCTGGCGCGGGCGCGGGCGCGGCTTCCTGCGCGAACGCGGGCGTGCCCAACACCAGAAGGACAATAAAAGCCGCTCTCATGGCGCCGATCCAAGGCCTGAGCGGAAGACCGGCGCCGGGCGGAAGCCCTCGGCGCCCGGTGTGGCCTCGCGGGTCAGGCTGACGGCGTAATGCCTGTCGCCGCATTGGCCGCCATCGCCATAGAGAATCTCGCTGCCCGAACAGATCATGCGTATTTCGGGCACCTCAAGCAGGTCCAAGGGCACGACATCTCCGACCTGCCAGCCCAGAACATCGGTCATGGCGCAATCGAAGACATGCATGACGGCGAGCAGATCGACATGCGTCTCCGAGATATTCTCACGGATATGATCGCGCCATGTCAGATCGCCGGTCTTCTCGCCAAAGAACATGGTCGAAAGCGCAGCTTGGGCGGGTTCCAGCGTGGACATGGGGAAAACCACCGCCATCTGCCCGGTGGTCGCCCCGATCCGCAGCTCCATCAGCCCGGCCACACAAGGGGTATGGCCCGGAAGCCCGCCCTGCACCTGTTCCAGCGTCTCAACGCCAAGGGATTTCAGCTGCACCGGCGTCACCCGTGCAATCGTCTCTGCTGTGACGGAAAGCGCAATTTCGCAAATGCCCTTCGCCAGGCGCCGCTCAATCATACTGGCGGCGCGGGCGGGCAGGAAAATCGCGTCGGCCTGACCGCCCATCTGCATCTCAAGTGCTGCGTAAAGGAGCGCAGGCTCCAGAAGGATGTAGGCCTTGCCCTGCCAGGGCAGCGCCTCGGCCTCGACCACCAGCGTGTGGTCCTGCATTCCGGCAGCCAGCGCGGCGAATGTGTCATAGCGGGCGCTGTGGTGCAGGACATCGGTCTGCAGCCCTTGCCTGCTGCGCAGCGCCCCGGCCAGAGCAGCCGGAAGGCGGGCCAAGAAGACATCCATCATCGGCAGCCTCTGCGCACCGGCAGATGACTGGCGGATGATTTCCTCTTCGATGAGCCGGGCTTCAGAGACCATGGTATCCGCTACTGTAGAATGAATTCCTGCAGCAGCACGGCCTGCGGACTGCCATCACCCGCCACCAGCCGCGCACGGCGAAGCAGCTCGGCCTTCAAAGTGGCGATGCCCGCACTGCCGGAAATCTCGTCGATCCCGACCCCGGCGAGATAATCGATGAACGAATCGCGGAGCTCGGCAGTTTTCGGGGTCAGACCGGGCGCTTCCGGCGGGGTACCGGCGGCCACCTCATAAGCGATCACCGGATCGAGAATCAGATTCGACACCTGACCGGGTCCGGCGGTGCGCAGCCGTGTCACGATCCGCCCCACCGCGAGTTCGCGCCGCTCCATGACGTCGGGCGTGTGCAATTCTCCGTCTTCATTTGCGAAAAATTGCGTCACGATCCCAAGCTGAACAGCCGCTCCGGCCAGAATGGCCAGCAAAAGCCCCCCTGCAAGCATCATGACACGCGGTCGGGACAGCCATTTTCGCTTCTTTGTTTCGTTCGTCAAACCGATTGCCCGAGCAAGGTTGCCATTCACCGCTCCGTATTGTCGAACTGGGCTTTTCACACGCCCGGTCCTGCGGTAGCACATTATGCGAAAATACACATGAAGAAGCATGCCGACAAGGTTCGCGGCGGGATCATTGGGGGGTTTATCCGTCTCCCGTGATCACAGGCGGCCCAGGGAAAGACACAAGAATCTCCGTCGTGAAACAGATCTGGGCAAATCTTCTGGCACTTGGGCGCACAAGACTTGCCATTCTCGGCGGGGTCGGGGCGCTTGTGGTGGTGATGACGATTCTGGCGGCCAGCTATCTGGCGCAGCCCGATTACCGACCGCTGGTCAGCAATCTCAGCTCTTCGGAAGCCGCCGAGATCGTGAACGAGCTGGAAAGATCAGGATATCAGCCACTTATATCGGATGATGGTTCGGTCATATCGCTCCCGATGCGTGATATTCCACGCGCCCGCATGGCCATTGCGGCGGCCGGTCTGCCTGGCTCCTCCGTGGCGGGATGGGAGATATTCGATACGGCCTCGGGCCTTGGCATGACCAGCTTCAGCCAGCGGATGCAGCGTTTGCGTGCGCTGGAAGGAGAGTTGATCCGCTCAATCAAGACCCTTGCGCCGGTCGAGGATGCCCGGGTTCATATCGTGCTTCCAGAGCGGGAGAGCTTTTCGCAAGAGCGCCCCGAGGCCAGCGCCTCGGTCATTGTGAAAACCCGTCGTGGACTACCTCTGCAACGCGATCACGCTTTGGCAGTTCGCAATCTGGTGGCCAATGCTATTCCCGATCTGGCGCCGGAGAGGGTTATTGTGGTTTCCGCCAATGGTGAGACGATTCTGGGCGCGGATGGCGAATCTCCTGGCGCGATGGCCTCTTTCGCCCGCACCCAGATCGAAGAGCGTATCGCTGCGAACATCGAAAGCCTGATCACTGCCCGGGTCGGGGCCGGCAATGCACGGGTGCGCGTTGCGGCCGAGATCTCGAACGAGCGGCAGGTCATCGTCGATCAGACCTATGACCCGGAGCAGCAGGTCGCCAACCGCAGTGCCAGCGAAGAGGATCAGATCTCCAGCACCGACAGCAGCGCGGCCGGCATTGATGTGGCGAACAATATGCCCGGGTTCGAGGCCGGCAATGGTGGGGGCCCAAGCCGCAACGAGGACCGCAACAGCACCCGCAGCGAAGCGGAATATGTCGTGGGCGGCACTCGCTCGGAACGGGTGATCGAGCCGGGGGAGGTTCGCCGCCTCAGCGTGGCGATCCTTATCAATGGCACCATGGATGGCGGAAACTATCAGGAGCGCCCCCAGGAGGAGTTGGACCGGCTGGCCGATCTGGCCCGTTCGGCCGCGGGGGTCGATGCAGCGCGGGGCGATCTGGTCACCATCGCCTCGATGCGCTTTGCCGAAGGGGTTTATGATTTCAGCGGCGGCGAAAGCTGGCTTGGCGGGGTCATGGCCGATTACGGGCCGATGCTGCTTCGGGCTGCAACGCTGCTGGGTGTGCTGGCGCTGCTCGGGCTTTTCGTGCTGCGCCCCGTCATGCGCTATGCGCTGAAGGACCAGACCGCCGCAGCGGTCGCGGCGGTCAGTGCGTCGCCCGCGGCCAGCGTGACAGACCCCCTCGGCAGCAGCGAGGCCGAGCGCCAGAAGGCCGAAACCGTCAGTGGAAGTGTGGAAAAGGCGCGTATCCGCGATCTTGCCGCGCTGGTCGACAGCAACCCGGAAGAAGCCCTGCGCATCATGCGCGGCTGGCTGCACCAGAAAAACGTCATATCGGTGAGCGATGAATCTCTTCCCACGCAACTTTGATCTCGAGCGGCAGAAAGTCGAGGCCCGTTTCGTCCAGCCGCCCGTGCTCGAGGAAAGCTTTTCGCGCGCCGAGCTAGAGGCACGGCTGACCGAGGCGCGGCGGCTGGCTTATGATGCAGGCCATGCGGCCGGGTTGGAGGCCGGGGTCGCCCGCACCCGCGCCGGGCTGGAGGCCAGCGCGGGCGAGGCCGCCAGCGGCATCCTTGCTCGGCTGCGCGAGATGCACCTTGGCCAGACCGAACATCGCGCGGCGGTGGAACGTGATCTCCTCGCGTTTCTCGGCAATGCCGCCGATACGCTGATCCCCGAGATTGCCGCCGCCCTTGGCCCCAAGCTGCTGGAAACCGAGATCCGGGCGCTGGCGGCCCGGGTGATCGGATCCGAGCGCATTCACATCCGCGTGGCACCGGCCAATCTGCCGTTGCTCAAGCGGCTGATCGACCAGGCTGTGGCCGAGAATGGCGGCGAGGCTGGCGCACGTTTCACCCTTTCCGCCGATCCCAAGCTGGATGGCAGCGCCGTCTCGGCCCGCTGGCAAAGCGGCGGCTCGGACCATTCCTTCGAGAAGATCTGCGCCGCCATCCGCAGCCTTCTGTCCAGCACCGCCGCCTGTCGCAGCATCAAATCCTCCCCGGCGGTGTTCCGCCGCAAGGCCCGCCGCGCCGCAGACCAAGCACCGGACCAAGCCCCGCATCGCATGACAGGAACCCACAATGGCTGACCCAATCCAAGTCCCGGACGGGCTGATCTCTGAGGCCTCCGGCAGCGCGCCCGACACGGCCGAGCGCGGCAACAATATCCGCTCGATCATGAATGTCAGCCTGCAGGTGCAGGTCATCCTTGGCCGGGCGCGCATGTCGGTGAACCAGCTCCTGGCGCTCAGCAATGGTTCGGTTATCGAGCTGGACCGCCGCATCGGCGAGCCCTTCGATGTCGCCATCGGGGAACGCCGGGTCGCGCGGGGCGAAATTGTCCGCATCGACGAGACCGGCGGGCTTGGCATCAAGCTGACGGAAATCACCCGGGAATACATGCCCTCGGCCGAGTGATGGATCTGCCCCTCCCCCGTATGACCCGCCACAGGCTGTGCGGCCTTGCGCTGCTGCTGCCTGCGCTTCTGTGGGCCGGCGCCGCTGTCGCGCAGGAGGGTGGCGCGGGACTGGGGCAGATGCTGGGCGATCTGTCCACGGCGCTTTCGGGGCAAGAGGGTGAGAGCGGCCAGCTTTCGGGCCGGCTGATCCAGATCTTCGCGGTGATGACGGTGCTGTCGCTGGCCCCCGGGCTGGCGATCTGCATGACCTCTTTCACCCGCTTTGTCATCGTGCTGTCCATGCTGCGGTCGGCGCTCGGGCTGAACCAGAGCCCGCCGAATATGGTCATCACCTCGCTGGCGCTGTTCCTGACGCTTTTCGTGATGCAGCCGGTGTTCCAGGACGTCTGGGATGAGGGGCTTGCCCCGCTGATCGAAGGCTCGATCACCGAGGAACAGGCGATCGACCGGATCTCGGCCCCCTTTCACCGCTTCATGCTCGCCAATACCCGTGAGGTGGACCTGGCCCTGTTCCAAAGGCTGAACCAGCGGGGCGAAGCGGAAGCTGCCCCCCTGCCCGAGGACCGAAGCCAGATCGGCTGGTCGGTCCTCGTGCCCAGCTTCATGATCTCGGAACTGCGCCGCGCCTTCACCATCGGCTTCCTGATCTACCTGCCCTTCATCGCCATTGACCTGATCGTTGCGGGCATCCTGATGGCGGCAGGGATGATGATGCTTTCGCCCATGGTGGTCTCGCTGCCCTTCAAGGTGATTTTCTTTGTGCTGATCGACGGCTGGCACAAGCTGGCCGGATCGCTTGTTGAATCCTATATCGCCCAATAGCCGCCCGCCCGGAGAGGACGCCCATGCTGCTTGCCCCTGATGAGCCGAAGCTGTCCGGCCTGGAAAAGGCCGCCGTGCTGATGCTGTGCCTGCAGGGCGATGAGGGGCGCGGCAATGCGCTGATCTCGCGCATGACCGAGGAAGAGGTGCAGATGATCGTTCGCGCGGTCGCTACCCTCGGCCTGATCCCGGCCAGCACGGTGGAGAACGTGATCCGCGAATTCGCCGAGACCATGGTGGCGGGTGCGGGGGTCATGGGTTCCGCCGAGGAGGCGCGGCGGCTGCTTTCGGGTCTGCTGGAACCCGAGCGGATCGATGCGCTGATGGCCGATCTTCGTGGCAGCCGCAGCGAGCGCAGCATCTGGGAGGGTTTCAATGCGCTGAGCGAGGAGGTCATCGTCGGCTATCTGCGCGATGAACACCCGCAGACCATCGCCGCGATCCTGTCACGCATCCGGCCCGATGTGGCGGCCCGCACCCTGCCGCTGTTCGAACCCGACCGGATGGCCGATATCGCGCTGCGGATGATGCGGCTGCAACCCCTGCCCCGCCATGTGCTGGAGCATATCGAGACGATCATGGCGCAGGACTTCCTGCCCGCCGCCTCGCGCAAGGGGGGGCAGGATCTGCACCAGCGCATGGCCGATATTTTCAACAAGATGGAAACCGGCATTTTTGATACCCTGGCCCAGACCCTGACCGAACGCGCCCCCGAGATCTTCGGCAAGATCAAGAGCAAGATGTTCACCTTCGAGGATCTGGCCCGGCTGGACCGCAATTCGCTGGCGCGGCTTTTGCGCGGTGTCGACATGCGTCAGCTGACGCTGGCCCTGCGCGGCGTGAAAAAGCCGGTGCGTGAGGCCTTCCTTGGCGCCCTGCCCGGCCGGACCCGCGATATGGTGCTGGAGGAAATGCAGCTGGTGCCGATGGTGCCGCTGAAGGAGGCGCGCCGTGCGCAGGCCGAGATCATCGACCTCGCGCATGAGCTGGCGCAGCAGGAACAGATCCGTCTGCCCAGCGATGACGAGCAGCTGGTCAGCTGAGACTTACCGCGTCTGCCGCGCGCTATAGCCCGCGATCAGGCCCAGATCGATGGTGACGGCATTCCAGGATCCGGTCGCCGTGGTCGAGGAAAACAGCGCCGTCACCAGATTGTTTTCCGGGGATTGCGCATCCAGCGCATCGCGGATCGCGGTATAGCGGGCGATCAGCTTTTCGACTTTCTCGGGGTCTTGCAGATCGGTGATATCCATCTTGCGGGCGAAAAGCTCCGCTTGCGCATCGACATCGCCCGCGGCGATATCTTCGGGCAGCCCAAGGGCAGTGCGCATGAATTCCGACAGCCGCTTGTCACCCAGCACATCATACCAGCTCTTGATGCCCGCCGCCTTGCTTTGGAAATGCAGCGCGTTGCCGACCGCCGGGCTCAGATCCGATTGCGTATCGATCAGTCGCTGGTCGACATAGCGCTCGATCATGCGGTCAACCCAAGCGCCTTGGGCGAATTTCTCCGGCGCCGTGCCATCGGCGGCGAAGCCGAGTTCCCTGGTCATCTCCTTGAAAGCACCCGAATTCATTCGCGCCGCCAGCGAGGATTTCTCATTCGGATCGGTCACCAGAATCCGCTGCATCATGGCCTTGCCATAGACCAGATCCTCGAAGCCGAACGCTTTCATCACGAAGCTGAAGACTTCGAAATCCGCCGTCAGATCCTCGACCGTCTTGATCGTGCCGATCTTCTCGCGGAACGAGGCAATCTCGCGCGAGGACACAGGATCCTTCCTGATGCCGGTCTCGAAGAGATCGCGCTCACGATTGATGAGGCCGAAGGCCAGGATCGGCGACATGCCGGAAGTATCGATCATCCTGCTTCTCCCTTCTGGTCTTTCAACAATTGCATCAGCTGATCCTCGCGTTCGATCAGCGGACGCAGCGCACGCCATGCGGCGTAGAATTCATTCGCCTCAACCTCACGCAGCACCTCTTCCAGCTGGGCGGCACGCTCGCTCAGATAGACGCTGCGCAGATCCGCCGCGATCTGGCGGATCTTGCCGGCATATTCTGCCCGGTCGGCCTTGCTCACCAGAGCAATCTGGATGAAGTAGCCCAGAAGCCGTGTCGGCGTCCCAGCGGTTTCGGCATCCAGCAGCTCATCGCCGCGCAGCACATCGGCATAGGTCTCGATCACCAATTCGGTGCGGCGCGGGCCATTGCGCAGCACGCAGCCATTCACGATCAGCCGCTCATGGGCGCGCAGCTTCAGGCTCAGGCTCATGCCGCGCCCGGGGCGGGCTCCGCCGGCCCGGCAGCAGGTTGGGAAATACCCGAGAGTCCAGCGATGATCGCATGATTGGTCGAGATCAGCGCCGAAAGCCCATTGCCGCCGCCCATGACCGTGGCCGTGGTCTTCTCGACGAAGACCGAAAGCGAGATCAGATCGGCGCGCAGGGCCGCAGCAAAGGTATTCTCCGGCGACATCAGGTCCAGCCGGACAGTGGTCCAGAATTTCAGATTTTCGCTCAGGGCCTGGCGCAATCCGCCTTCCAGCGTCTGCAGCCGCACCAGCGCATCGGCATCTGAATAGGCGCGCTGATGGCTTTCCAAGGCCAAGGTCAGCCGCGTCAGGATCTGTTTTTCGCTTTCCCGCGGCGTGACCGTCTCGCGCATCACGCGCCGATAGGCATTCACACTCATTCCGCCATCCCCGCTTCTGCCTGGGAGAGCCGCGCCGGCCAATTCCGGAACGGCGAATAGCCGCCCCCGACATGCGGGGGCGGCCAGTCATTCAAGAGACGGATGACCGTCTCCGGATCAACGGAACAGGCTCAGGACGTTCTGCGGGGCGGCATTCGCGATGGAAAGCGCCTGGGTTGCCAGCTGCTGCTGGGTTTGCAGGGCCTTCAGGCGTGCAGCCTCTTCTTCCATATCGGCGTCAATCATGGCACCGATGCCGCCGTCGATATTGTCGACCAGCTTCTTGAGGAAGCCCTGCTGGTTCTCGATCGACTTCTCCGACTGGCCGAGGCCGGTCGCGACATCGGTCACATCCGCCAGCACGGCTTCGCTCGAGGCCAGAGCGCCAGCCAGGAAGGCTTCGCCGGTGGCGCCGTCTTTCGCGGCGGCGGCAAAGCCGGTGCTCAGCGCCTTGAAGTCGGTGACCAGCTTCATCATGTCGTAGGTGCCGACGGTGATCGAGGTGGTGGCATAGTCGCCGCCAGCGCGGGTGATGCCGGTCACGACATCGCGGTCAGCGGCCACAGCGGCAGCGCCGGCTGCAGCGGTCGAAGCGGCCGTGCGGGTCAGAACGCCGGTGGCAGCATTAACTGCACCTGCGGCCGCGGCGGTGGCGCCGGCTCCCAGCATGTCGTCGCCATTGAAGGTCGACTGCGACAGCGTGGTTTCCATGTTCTTCACCAGCTCGGCGAGATCATTTTCGATCTCATCCATGCCGCCGGTTGCGCCCTGGGCGAAAGCGACCTTTTCCAGGAATTGCTTGGCCAGATCCTGCAAGGTCTCTGCACCCAGACGAGCGGTGGCGACCGAGTTTTTCGCAACGGTCAGACCATCGTTGATCGAGCTGTAAGCGGCGCTGTCGCCGGTCATGGTCTTGGAAATCTGGTAGTAGGCCGCGCTGTCCTTCGAGGACTCGACCTTCAGTCCGCTTGCGATCCGGTTCTGCGTGGTGTCAAGGGCGCCATTGACGCCGCGCAGCGCGTGGAGTGCATTTGCGGCCGAGGTGTTGGTCAGAAGAGAAGTCATGATAGGTCCTGCCTTTCTTGCGGGTTACTGCGCTTCTGCGCTGGCGACTTTCTGTCGCTTTTTCGCTTATAATTGAAATGCGGGAAAATGCATCCGAGAGTTGATTAAATTTTCTTGATTGGTCGCGGGTCCCGGCTTTGAAGATCTTTCCGCAACAGCCCATCCTTGTCGTAAACCCCTTCAAGGCTTTGTCTTTTTCTAATTCTGTCCACTTCCGCCAGAATTGTGTGTGACGCGCTGGCCACGCCTGACAGCAAGTTGGCGTTGGTCTTCAACTCTCCCGATAGTAGTCTCAATTTTTCCTTAATCGCATAATTGTCCGGGTGTTCACCGCGAATAAACGCCGCCACCGCACCTTCGCGCAGCGACAAAAGGCCCAAAAGCTCTTCCTTGCGCTTGAAATACATCGCAACCCGCGCGGTTTCCCCCGCTTCCAGCGCCCGGTTCTCCAGGTCGATCAGCGCGATGGTCTCATCAAGCAGCCCCTCGAATTCCTGGATCGCTTCGAGATTTTCATCCAGAGGCACCGGCTCGCGGGGCGGATCCTCTTTGCGCGATCGGCGGCTCTCGTTCAGCTGGCGCAAGCGTTGGCCCAGCCGCGAAATGGCCGCCCGGGGCGAAATCGTCATTCGTCCCCGCGCGCCAACAGCGCCTTGTAGACCTGATCGGCGAGACCGATCCCACCCGAGCGGCTCATTTGCCGCCCGATCTCATCGCCCAGAAGGCTGCGGAACATCTCTTCGCCAAAACCACCCTGCGCCATCTCGGGCATGGCGCTGCGCAGCATCTCATTGGCCATCTGACCCAGGAAAAGCGCTTCGAAGTCCTGCGCGGCGGCCCGGGCGCGGGCCTCTTGGGGTGCGGGTTCGGCAGTGGTCGTGCCGATGGCGGCCACGCCAGTCAGCATTACAGGATCTCCAGATCGGCATGAAGCGCACCCGCCGCCTTGATGGCCTGCAAGATCGACGTGGTCTGCCGCGCCGTCACTCCGATTGCATTCAGCCCATCGACCAGTTCACGCAAAGACACATCACCCTCGATCACCGCGAAGCCGGAATCCCGTTCGATCACCTCGATCTCGGTCTCGGGCACGACGACCGTGCCCCCGATGGAGATCGGCTCAGGCTGGCTGACGCTGGCCGTGTCGCGCACCGAGATGGTAAGTCCGCCCTGCGAGATCGCCACCTCGCCGATGCGCACGTTTTCACCGATCACGATGGTTCCGGATTTCGCATCCACCACCACCTTGGCCAGCATATCGGGCGCCACGGCAAGCTGCTCGATCGCGGCCATCATCCCGGGCATGTCGTTCTTGTCGCCCAGACCCACCTCAACCGTGCCGGGGTCCAGCACCCGCGCCCGCCCAGCGCCGCTGCGGTTGATCGCATCGGCGATGCGCTGTGCCGTGGTGGCATCAGCCACCCGCAAGGCCAGCCGCATGCTGTTCATCGCCGACATCTCGAAGCCGACTTCCTGCTCGACGATGGCGCCATTCTCGATCCGGCCGGTCGTCGGCACCCCTTCGGTGACCGAAGCCGCCATGCCCGCCGCCGAAAAACCCGCAACCGCAATCGCTCCCTGTCCGACCGCATAGATCTGCCCATCCGCGCCGGTCAGCGGCGTGACCAGAAGCGTGCCGCCCCGCAGAGATGTGGCATCGCCCAGCGAGGAGACCGCGATATCGATCTCGCTCCCGCGCCGCGCGAAGGGCGGCAGGGTCGCGGTCACCATCACCGCAGCGGTATTTTCGGTGCGCAGATCGTCATCGGTCAGATTGCCAACGCCCAGCCGGTCCAGCATCCCCTCGATCGAGCGGCGGGTGAAGGTGGAATTCCGCAGCCGGTCGCCCGTGCCATCCAGACCCACCACCAGGCCATAGCCGATCAACTGATTGCCGCGCGTGCCCTCGAAGAAGACGATGTCCTTGATGCGAACCTCGGCCAGCACAGGCCCGCAGGCCAAGGCAAGCACGAGGCCACAAAACGCATGGGCGATCCGCCGTAACAGGGTCTGCGACATCTCCGCGCTCCTTGGGGGCCAGGCGATCAGATATGGTTCAACAGGCTGAGGTTGGCCAACTTCGCCGTCACCGCATAGGTGGAATCGAGCCGTGTCTGCGCCTCCTTCAGCTTCAGCGCCGCCTCTTCGGGGTCGACCCCCTCCAGCCCGATGATGGTATTGTTGTAGCGCAGGCTCAGGACCTTCTGCGTGGCGATGGTATTGGCCACCCGCGCCTGCGCATTTCCCAGGGCGCCCTCCAGCGCCAGCATCCCATCGATACCCGTCCCCAGATCGGCCAGCCGGGCCGCGAAGAACGTCGCCGTATCGACCGGCGTCATGGCGGCGTAATCGGCATCGGCCAGTGCGGACAGGGCCGCGATGGTGGCGGTCAGCGCCGCCGCATCGCCGCGCGGCGCGATATTGACCATCACGCCGTCATCGATCTGCGCCTGAAGCTGGCCCGTGGTATCGCCTTGATAGGCATAGCCCCCCACCGCCTGCGCCGCATAGGGCGGCACATCCGTGGCCGCACCGGAAAAAAGATAGATGCCGCCGAAACTGGTGTTCAGCGAGGTCACCATATTCTCGAGCGCCGCGCGCGCGGCCTCGGCCACCGAGCCGGGCGTGGATTGCACGACCGGGGTCTGCAGCAGAAGATTGCGCACGGTGCTGACCTGATCGCCAATGTCGCCCAACAGCGAGGCCGCCGTTTCCTGCCGCGCCGACACCATCGCATTGGTGGTGATGTAGCTGTCCACCACCTCCTTGCGGCCACGCAACTGCAGGCTCAGCCCCGATTTCCCGGCGCTATCGGCGAAGACATCCCCCTTCAGCCCGGTGGCGATTTCGGCCTCGGCACGGGCCACGTCCCCCTTGTTCTGCTGGATCGCATCCAGCAAAGAGTCGTAACGCTGTGCGGTGGAAATCCGCGTCACAGTGGTCATGGCATTCCCTTTCAGACAGCGGCGATAAGATCGTCCAGCATCCCCGATACGACCGAGATAATCCTGGCATTGGCAGAATAGGCCTGCTGGATCGCCAGCAGGCTTTGCAGTTCTTCATCCACATCGACCGATTGGATATTGCTGCGCGAGGCAGAGATGGTGCTGGCGGCGGCGGCGACCCGGCTCTGCGCGGCTTGGGCATCGGCACGCTGGCCATGCTGCCCGGCCACGACCGAGGTGACATATTCCGAAAGCCCCAAGGCCGAGCCGACGCCGCTGATCTGCGGCTTGTCACGCAGCGCCGATTGCAGGCCGGCGATCAGGCTCAGATCGCCGATCGGGCGCGTCGGATCGCCGCCGCTTTGCAACAGCCCGGGATCGCCGCCCAGATCGGGATCCACCGCCGCATTGACCTGAATCCGCGCGGCCAAGCCCTTGCGGTTGGCATCATCATAGACAAGCCCGGCATCGGTAAAGAGCCCAAGACCGGATCCCGGCGCCAGCTCGGCCAAACGGCCAGAGGCCTCGACAAGCCCCGCCGCGACCGTATCCAGTTCGGCCGACCAGCCGGGCAGAACGTTGTTGCGCAGGTCGAACAGTCCAGCCAGCGAGCCTTCGGAGAAGCCGCGGTTCACCTGCCCGGGGGTGATGTCCTGCCCACCCGCGGAAAGCGTTCCGGCCACCGCATCATAGCGCACGGGCACCGCCTGATCGCCGATCACCAGCTCCGTCCCGCCGGCGGTATGCACGGTGGTGTTGCCGCGCGCATCCCGCGCGATCTGCACATCCATGAACCCGGCGATCACATCCAGCGCGCGGTCCAGCCGGTCCATCTGATCGGCGGTCGCCGCCCCGGTATCACTGCGCGAAATCTGGCGGTTCAGCCCCGCCAAGGTCTGCAAAGCGGTGTTCAGATCCGCCACATCCAGCTTGATCGACGCGTCCACCTCGGACTGCACCTCGGCGATCGCCCCACTCAGGCTGTGCAGATTGCCGGTCAGCGCCTTGGCCGCCAGAACCGAGGCATTCTGTGCCGTCCGGCTGGACGGATCGGCCGAAAGCGTCACCAGACTGGCCTGCAAAGCCCCCAGATAATAGGCGGGCGAGCCCTCGGCATTGGGCTGGCCCAGGACGTCGGTATAGGCCGCCATCCCATCCGCCCGCGCCGAAGCCGAAGCCATCGAGGAAATCCCGGCCCGGTCCAGCGCGTTCAGCATGCTGTCAACTTGCCGGTCGATCTTGGCGATGCTGACCGTGCCGCCCAGCCCGGTGACCGCCTGGCCCAACTTGCGCACATAGCCATCGGTCTCGGCATTGGCGATGTTGCGCGAAGTGATCTCGGCCCGGGTCGACGTCGCCGCCAGACCGGATTTCGCGGCGTTAAGGGCGGATGTCAGGCTCATCTCTCTCTACCCTCAGCGCTTGAGATTGGTCACTTCCTGCAGCATCTCATCCGCAGTGGTGACGATCTTCGCATTGGACGAATAGGCGCGCTGCAGGCGGATTAGGTCGGTCAGTTCGGTGCCGATATCCACATTCGAGGATTCCAGCGCCATGCTGGTCACCGTGCCCGCGCCGCCCTCACCCGAACCGTAAAGATACATCGCGCCGCTCTGCGTGCTCAGCTTCCAGGCATTGCCATCGGCCAGCAGCATACCGGCCGGATTGTCGACCATGGCCACCGGGATCTCATAAAGCCGCATGCGCGATCCATCGCCGAAGACACCCCACAGCGTGCCCTTGTCGTCGATCTCGGTTTCCTTCATCGCACTGACGGTGCGGCCATCGGTGTCGAATTGCTGCGGGATATAGTCGCCCGCGAATTGCGTGATGCCCGAGTAGCTGCCCGGCACCCCCAGATCCAGCGTCAGCACCTGCGGCACTGCGCCATTGTTGAGGGTCAGCGTCACCTGGCCGGTGGCCGGATCCAGCGCGAAGGCGGCCGGCGGCGGCAAGGCCCCATTGGGCACCGCCGCATAAGACAGCGGCGCGCCCGGCGTGGCGCCGGAATCATGGAACGACGCCTCCACCCCGCCATAGACCGTGCCCGCCGCATCCGCGATGCTCAGCACCCATTTGTTCGCATCGGTCGAAGAGGCCTGCCAGCTCAGCCGCAGGCTCTCGGCCCCGCCCAGAGGATTGGCATAGGTAAGGGTCGAGACCAGCGGAGAGGTCGCCACCCCGGTGCCGGTATCCCCGGCAGGTAGATTGCCGATGACCGAGCTTGCACTGCTCGGCGTTGCGGTCACGCCCGGGTCGGAAACCTTCACCGTGCGCAGGGAGGCGAAGCTCGACGTATCGACCGCCCCGATATCGCCGTAGGGGTCGGCTTGGAAGCCGGCCAAATAGTAGCCCGCCGCATTGACCAGATTGCCATCGGCATCGGGCAGGAAGCTGCCGGCGCGGGTCAGGAAGAAATCCGTTGCGTTGACAGGGTTTGCCACGCGCGAGACCACGAAATACCCCGAACCCGCAATCGCCAGATCGGTGACTGAAGTGGTATTGGACAGGGTGCCGGATTCCGCCACCGTCTGCACGCCATTCACCCGAACGCTTGACCCGCTGCCGCCGCCCGGGCTGACGGTCACGAAATTGTCGAAGCTGCGCTTGTAGCCGATGGTGCCGGCATTGGCGATGTTCTCGGCGACCCTCCCCACGGCACTGGCATTGCTGCTCAGCCCGGCGACCGCAACCTGCATGGCTTTCGTAATCGACATATCCGCGCTGCTCCCGACCTGTGGATGGTCTGTCTCTCTGGCCCTGTCACAGGTGTCACTTCAGCGCCCATGACATTTTTTCGCAAGTTAATCGACTATAGGTTGCGTTGCACCAGTTATTTTTTCGCAATCTCTGCCATTTTGACCGCTGCGGCGGCATCTTCAAGGGTTTGACGGGCCGAGCCGAGGTCCAAAGGCCCCGAAGCAGCGGGCGGACGGGCCAAGGCGGCGGCAAGACCGCTGAGAACCTCGACATCCGTCGATGCGATGCCGGTCAGGGGCAGGCTGTCCGGGTGCTGCTCGACGTATTTGGCGAAAAGGTAGTCGGCGGCATGGGCCCCCGCGAGCTGCGACCCGCTGGCCAGATAGGCCTCCCAATGGCGCAGGGCGGCGGCCCGGTCACCGGCATCGAACGACACGCGCGCCATGGCCACACGCTCTTGCGGGGCAAAGACCGCCTGCGGTAGGCCGGCCAGCAAGGCATCCAGCGAGGGGCCGTCCATCAGGGTCAGGGCCATTTCACGCAAAGGGAAGCTCTCGCCGATCAGATCGGTTCGCAGCTTCAGCTCGGCCAGCGCCTCGCGCTTTTCCCCTATTGCTGCCAACAGGCGCAGGTGATTGCGCAGGAGTTCAGCCTCGACGGCGCGGGTGACGGGGGTGTCATGGCGGCTGATGTCCGTGCGGATCGCCAGATATTCAGCGGCAGCAGCAACCTGCAGCCCCTCCCGCTCGAAGGCTTCGGCCAGCGCGACACGGGCGGGCACCCATTCTGCCAGATCGGCCAGTCCGCCCCGCAGCCTCCGTATCAGTCGGGCGTAGTCGGACAGCCCCGTGCGCCCCTCCGCCAGGGTGGTGGCATGATGGCGCAGGATGGCCCCGGCGCGATCTCCGGCCAGCACCGCCTGTGGGGCCTGCGGGTAATTGCTGCGGATCCGCGCCATGGCCTCCAACGCGGCCGGGGCATCAAGCAGCGCCTCGGAAGTGGCCGCAAGCCGGGTCAGCATCGACAGCTCTGCCGCACCGCCATGCCATTGCTGCAACCCTTCGATCAGGAAATCGCGCACGGCTTGCAACGCGGCAGAATCGCGCTTTTCCAAAGCCATATCGGCAATGCGCAGCCGCGCCTGGATGGCTTCGACATCGTGATGGTCCAGCGTATCGACATAATAGCCGAAGGCCTCCGCCTCGTCCCCCCGCAGCGATGCCTCATCGCCGCGCATCCGGAGAAGCGCCGCCGGGCCGACCGCCCCATCCGCGCTGAGTGCCTGCAGCAGGCGCCCGGCCAGATCCCGGTCCTGCGCCCGGATCGCCGCATCGAAGAGCATCGGCCCGACGAAACGGATCACCGCTGCCGATTGCCGCGCCAGCGGCATGCTGAGCGCGGCGATACGCGCCGAAGCGGGATCGGCGTCTTGCGACAGGGCGATCAGCACAGCGAAATAACTGGCCCCGGCCTCGACCCGCGGATCAAAGCCGCCACAGCGGCAGCTTCCTCGGCCTGCCGCCTCCAGCCCGAGGGCCAGCAAGGCGGCTTGCCCCCTGGCCGGGCCGGATTGCGAAAACCCAAGCCTTGCAGCCTGCTCCAATGCGCTCATGGCCTCGGGAAAATAGCCGCCATTGAACAGAACCCGCCCGTAATCGAGCCAGAGATCGGATGACGCCCGACCCGGGCCAAGCGCCGCCAGCGCCTCGGCGCGCAGAGTTGGGAAAGTCACCTCGGTAACCTCCGGCATATCGATCCAGGTCGGCTCGAACACCAGCGGCGGAGAGACCGGCGCCAGCACCTCGTCGCGCGACGGAGCCTCCTGCGCGACCCCCACCTGAGGCGGCAAGCCGCCCGCAAAACACAAGATGAGGGGGATCAGACCGGCGCGCCCGGACAGGAACTTCTGAAATCTGATCACTTTCATCTTCCCGTCCCACACAAAATATGCGAAAAAGTGTATCGAAACCTGTAAGTCTGTTCAACATGTGGTGCAAGCCGGGCAAATCCGACCGCAAAGGCGGAACCTGGCCAAGAAAACGGGGCGGAAGGCATGGATAACATTGGATATGTCTCGCTGACCCAGGCGGCCATGCTGGAACGCGCACTGGATGTCACCACCAATAATATTGCGAATTCCGGAACCGATGGCTTTCGCGGCAGCCGCTCCGCCTTCGAGGCGCTGGTCGAAAACAGCCTGCGCGATGGCAAGCCCGAGGCAATCAGCTACCCTTATGACCGCAGCTATGTGGATCTTTCCCCCGGTGCGCTGACCCTGACCGGCAATAGCCTTGATGTCGCCATCGACGGGCCCGGCTGGTTCGCCTATCGCAATCAGGAAGATCAGCTGGGGCTGGGCCGTGACGGTCGGCTCAGCGTCTCGGATGCCGGATTCCTGCAGACCACGGCTGGCTCGAATATCCTGGATGCCGCTGGCGCACCGGTGATGATCCCGCAGGGGGCCGGTGTCCTGACGATCGCCGCCGATGGCAGCATCATGTCCGAGGCCGGCGTTCTGATCGGCCAGATCGGCGTGTTCGACGAACCGCAGATCGGCAGCTGGCAGCCCGCCTCGAACGGCATGTTCACCCCTCCGAGCGGCAATGCCGAACTCGTGCCCGCGCTGGACTTCCGCGTGGTGCAGGGCTTCTCCGAAGGCTCCAACGTCAACACCATGGTCGAGATGACCCGGATGATCTCCGTCCAGCGCGCCTATGAGCGCAGCCTGAACTCCGCCGGCATGGCGGATGAGCTGCGGCAAGACACCATCAAGCGGCTTGGCTCGCCCGCAACCTGACCCCCGCAATCGTGAAGGAAGACAGATGAAGGCCCTTGGGATCGCGGCAACCGGCATGGGTGCGCAGCAGCTGAATGTCGAAGTCATCGCCAACAACATCGCCAATGCCAACACCACCGGCTTCAAGGCGGGCCGCGCCTCGTTCCAGGACCTGATGTACCAGTCGATCGCCCGGGAAGGCGCGCCGACCAGCCTCGACGGCACCATGCGCCCGGTCGCCATCGACATCGGCCTGGGCGTGCAGGCCGCCGGGGTGAAGCGCCTGCACACCCAGGGCGGGTTGACCCAGACCGGCAATGACCTGGACCTCGCCATCGAAGGCCGCGGCTATTTCGTGATCGAGATGCCCGACGGCACCGAAGCCTATACCCGCGACGGCAGTTTCTCGCTGTCCCCGGAAGGCGAGATCGTCACCTATGACGGCTACCGCCTCAGCCCCGGCATCGTGGTGCCCGAGAACACCTCGAAGATCGAGATCTCGAACACGGGCACCGTTTCCGCCTATACCGGCACCGATACCGTTCCCCAGGAACTGGGCGAGATCACGCTGGCCGAATTCATCAACGAGGCCGGGCTGCGCGCGCAGGGCGACAACCTCTATCTTGAAAGCGCCGCCTCGGGCCCCGCAGTGATCGGCCCGGCAGGCGAGGACGGCATGGGCCTGATGCGCCAAGGTTTTACCGAGGCCTCGAATGTCGACACAGTCAAGCAGATCACCGATCTGATCGTGGCGCAGCGCACCTATGAGATGAACTCGAAGGCGATCACCACCGCCGACCAGATGTTGCAGACCATCAACCAGATCCGTTGAAGGAAAAGGGATGCCCGCGCGCGAGAGAGACCCGGCCCGTCAAGGGCGCCGCCGTCGGCTTGGCCTGCGCGTGGCCGTCCTCTGCGCTGCATGCCTTTGGCATGGCCCGCTTTACGCCCTCCCCCTCGACATGATGATCGAGGACCGGCTTGCCGCATATCTTGACGCATCCCGCGCACTGGAACCCGGGCTGGAGCTCAAGCTGGAATTCCTCTCCCCGCCCCCGCCCGAGGCTGAGGCGCTGGAGGATTTCCGCTTCAACCCCGCCACCGGCGATTTCGTCGCGAGACTACGCCTGCCCGACGGCGGCAACCAGACCCTGCAGGGACGCGCCATTCTCGGCATCGAAACCTGGGTACCCTCCCGCCGGATCGAGCCGGGCGAGATCATCTCGGACGCCGATCTCATCCCTGTCATGCTGCCACCGGGACTGATGAACAGCTCGATGCTGCGCGATCCCGGCGATCTGATCGGCAAGGAAGTGCGTCGGCCCCTGATGGCCAACCGCCCCGTGCAGGACCGCGCGGTGATCGCACCTCGCGCCGTGGTCAAAGGCGCCAGGGTCGAGATCCGCTTCCGCTCGGGGGCGCTGCACTTGACCGCCCCGGGCAAGGCGCTGGCCGATGGCGCCCTGGGCGAGATCATCCGCGTCGTCAACAGCAGCTCAAACACTATCGTCACCGGCGAGGTCACCGCGCCGGGCGTGGTGGAAGTGAAATAAGAATGAACATGAACGCCCGCCCCTGCCACCACCGGCTTTTGCCTGCCGCCTTCCTGCTGCTGACGGCCTGCGCCGACTATCAAAAGCACCGTGACCCCGAAGTCGGCACGCTGGAGCTGAGCCCGGAAACCATGTATGAGGCCAGCACAATCAGCGTGCCCATGCCCGAGCCGACCTATGAGCCCCCACCCCAACGCGCCGAGGCGGCATCCTTGTGGAAGCGCGGCTCGGGCGGGTTCTTCGGCGACCATCGTGCCGCCAATGTCGGCGATATTCTGACCGTCGTCATCAGCATCAGCGACGAGGCCGAGCTGCGCAACGCCTCGGACCGCTCGCGCACCAGCTCCAATACGGCGGGGGTCGATGCGCTTTTGGGCATCGACGCGACCGATCTGCCGACCGATGGCATAGTCGATCTGTCGGCGCAGTCCAGCTCGGGCGGGAACGGTCGGATCAGCCGCCGCGAGAAGGTGAACCTGCGGGTCGCCGCCACCATTATCCGCAAGCTGGAAAACGGCAATCTGGTGGTTGCCGGACGTCAAGAAGTGAAGGTCAACAACGAACTGCGCGAATTGCGCATTGCCGGCATCATCCGCCCGGTCGACATCGGCATGTCAAACTCGATCCCTTACGACCGCATCGCCGAGGCACGGATCACCTATGGCGGACGCGGGCAATTGTCGCGCGTGCAAAACCCGCGTTACGGCGAGGATGCGCTTGACGTCATCCTGCCCTACTGAGGTCCTTGATGGCCATTGACCGGATCTTCGCCGGGCTGGTTCTGGTCTTGGCCGGGGCCGGTTTCGCTGTCGGCTGGTTCGGCAGCACCATGATCCCGCAAAGCGAACCCGAGCCGGTCGCCCCGCCGCAGCCAGTCTTCACCGATCTCGGGATCTTCTACATCAATTTTGGCGCGGACCGTCACCTCGCGCCGATGCGTGCCGGGGTGCTGATCGCGCCGGAAGCCGCCGCCACCCTCGGCTTTGCTGAATTGCGCGACAGCACGCTGCGGCTTCTGGTGACGCTGGCCGAAAAGCCGATCACCCTGCAGGAAGCCCGGCCCGGACCGCCGGTGCTGCAGCTTGGCGCGGATCAGAATACCCCCGGCACCGTCGCGCCCGATCTTGCAGTGCTGGAGCGTTTGGCCAGTTCAGTCGCGCCGCCCTGGATGCTGCGGCTGCGGCTTCTCAGCGCGACCAACCCGCCGCGTCTGCCGGTGATCGCCCCCCCGGCCGAGGTGGTCCCGCTGGAATAGCCGGATCAGCTGGCGCGGATCACCTTTCCAGCGGCAACCGAAGCCCCGCCTTCCAGCCGAAGAAGCGTCTCGCCGCCAGAGTAATCCACGCCAAGCACGGTCCATGGGCTGAAGGTCTGATAGGTGCCGGTCGTGCCGTCACTTCCGCTTGCGGAAAGCGACACGCCATAGCTGCCGCCGGGCAGCGCCATGCCATCGGCATCCGTCCCGTCCCATGTGAAATCCTTCATGACCCCGCCCTCAGCGGGGCCAAGATCGATCCGCCGCACCACCTGCCCTGTGGCATTGGTGATCGTCGCCGTAACCGAAGCCGCCGAAGCGTCCAGCTCATAGCTGAAGGTGCCCCGCCCATCGACCAGCTGGAACTCCTCGCTCGGCACGGTCACCTTGCGACCGATCAGCGCCGTGGTGAACAAGGCGCCCGAGATCGCCAGCTTGCCGCTCAGATCAGCGATATACTGATTGGTCAGCACCGCCTGCTCAACCTGCGTCAGTTGCGCCACCTGCGAAATGAACTCCGTATTGTCGACCGGGTTCAGCGGATCCTGGTTCTGGATCTGCGCCACCAAGAGCTTCATGAAACGGCTGTAATCCTCCGACAATTGCGACAGCGAGGTCTGGCTGGCCTGTTGCCCGGTCAGGCTGCTTCCGGCGGCGATGGAGGCGATGGACATGGGTAGGGCTTCCTCAGATCAGGACATCAATGGAGACAGTGCCGCGCGGGGCGGGTTCCGGCGCGGGGTTATCAGAGCTGCGTTCGGCCGGGCTGGCAGTTTGCGCCGGGTTGCGGTCCTGCCGCGATTGCTGGCCCGCGCCGCCGCCCTGCGGGTCGGCAAGCGCCTGGCCAAGGTTCTGTCCGGGATTCTGGCCTGGATTCTGGCCAGAAGACTGGCCGCCCAAACGGCTCTCAAGCTGCGGTTGGCTGGTGGGCGCTAGTTCCACCGACGGGCCCGCACTGGCTTGGCCCGCGCTGACATGGGCGGCCAGAATCCCGTCCAGTGCCGCCCGGTCATGGCGCAGAGCGGCCAGCACCATCGGATTTTGCACCCGGATCGCCAGATGCGTCTGCTCCTGTGCATCGCGGGTCAGCTCCATCTCGATCAGGCCAAGCCCGGCGGGACGCAGCGTCACACGGGTTACGCCCTCCTCCGTCACCACCGCCTGCTGCAGAACCTGCGCCACTTTGGCCCCCAGGGTCGCAACCGGCACCGGCTGTGGCAGCTCCGCAGTGGGCAGAGCGACGATCATGCGGGGCGATACCGGCGTGAAGGCAGCGGATTGTTGTGGCAGGGCTTCGCCCCCCTGCGGTTCTGCACCCGGTTCCGTCGGCATGAGGCGGGTGATGGAATCGAGGCGGGCAGCTTCAACCACCTTTGGGGCGGGCTTTGCTGCGGGAAGGATGACCGGCTCGTCGACCTCCGGCGCTCCCAGGGCAGTGGGCAGCGGCATGAGGGAAACCGGCAGCGGCGGCGCGGCGGAGGGCTGGGCCTTGGCCCCAAACTCGACCTCAGGCGGGATCTCCGCTGCCATTGCGACGGGCGGCAAAACGGGAACAGGTTCTTCTGCAACGGATTCGACAGCGGCCAAGGGGACGGTCACCGCCTCAAGAACATCCGTCGGGAACCAGAAGGTGCCGAACTGCGGCAAAAGAACCATGGGCTGATCCGGCACAGCCGCGAAATCAGGCGCGCTCGCCCCCTCATCGGCTGCCGGTTCATCGACCTCATCAGGGTTTTTCGCATCGTCACCATCTCCCGGGACCGCGGAATTCCCAGAAACCGAAAGCAGATCCCCCATCCTGGGCAAGGCTGGCGGCAGAAGGCTCTCAAAGTCGACAAGACTCCCCGCCTCAACGGTGACCTCAGCCACGTCCCCGTCCGTCTCGCCCGGTTTTGTCGCAGCAAGTGGTCCGGAGACGGGCGCAGAGCGGGGCTGCGGCAGCACGCTGTCTGCCAGAAGGCCTGCATCCGTCATCTCAGCCTCTCACCCCTTGGCCAGGCCCATCACAAGCCATTTTCACAACCATGGGTAACATCCACCGTGTCCGAGCGAAATTATATTTTTCGCATTCGCACCTCATTTCCTCCTCATTCTGTCTCTAGCGCTGCGCCAAAGCGATCAAAACAGGATCAGTCGGCCGATGCAGATGATCAGCAACAGACCCCCCGTCATACGCAAGGTTGTGCGTGGCAAGGTGAAACACGCGCGGCATGGCGGGGCCTGGAAGGTGGCCTATGCCGATTTTATGACCGCCATGATGGCCTTCTTCCTGCTGCTCTGGCTGCTGTCCGAGGCTCCGCAGGAGAAATCAACTGCCCTGGCCGCCTATTTCAACCCTGATCTGCAGCTTTCCAGCATCGGTGCCGATGGCGTGCTGAGCGGTGTCGGCATCGACCCCGAAGAGGGGCTTTATCAATCCGGCTCGCCGATCGACCAGCCTGTGACCTCGGATGTCGTCGGCCCGGACGCCGAAGAGACGGATGGCCAGACCGTCGCCCGCGCGCAGAACCCCTGGCTGGGCTTCTCGGACGGGGTTGGCATCAAGGATGGCACAAGCCGGATCGAAACCGTGGCCCAGGCAGATCCCGATCCCAGCATCACCTCGGCCTATGTCGCGCTGGGGGCCTTCCTCGATTCGCGCCCCGATCAGGCTCATGTCTCCCTGCTGGAGGATGGCAGCCTGCAAATCGATCTGCTGGACCCGGCTGGCCAGCCCCTCTTCCTCACCGGCGGCTTCGGCCTTACGCCGGAACTCGCGCCGGTGCTGCAGCAGATCGTCGCAACCCTGCAGGTCACGCCCGGCCGCGTGGTTCTGATCGGCCATAGCGATTCGACCCCGCTGGCCCAGCCCGAATATTCAAATTGGGAGCTTTCCTCGGACCGTGCCCATGCGATCCGCCGGGCGCTTATCACGGCCGGACTGGATCCGGAACGGATCAGCAGCGTCACGGGCGTGGCCGACAAGGATCCGCTGGATGCCGCCGCGCCGGATGCCCCTTCGAACCGGCGTGTTACCATCCAGGTGATCCCGGTGCCTGCGACCCCGGCCAAGTGAACTGCCCCTACCTGCGACAACGACATGACTATCTGTCGGGATGCACTTGAAGAGTGGGTCCTGAACGCCCTGCGCCACAATCTGGTTAAGCCAGAGCTGTTTCAGGAGTTCTGTGACGAGTTCACGCAGGAGATGAACAAGCTGCGGATGCAAGGTCGGGCGGAAATCGAACCCGCAAAAGCCGAGATCAGGACGATCGACCGGGAGCTCGACACCTCCCGAACCGGATACCCACGCACCGTGATCTGCTGCACCGCGTCCCGCTTGAACTCGTCGCTGTAGTTGCTCGTCACCATCTCGGCCTCCTAGCCTCAAAGTTAGGCGGCAAAGCGTCTACAAATCTAGGGGCTCCTCATTCCGAGCAGAGGTGACCATGCTTGGTCTCTCTGCGCCGCGACTGGCCTACTAAGTTCTCCGTCTCCAAAATCGAAAAGGGGACGTAGCGGTCTCTACATCACGTCCTAGTTGCGCGGAGGCAGTAGCTTGTACAAGATTGGATTAACAATCCAAAGGTGAAAGATGCCCAAGTCCACAGCGCTTCTAGTAGCAGTTGCAGACTACAACTCAATGCCAAAACTCACCAATCCTAGAAATGATGCGAACGACTTGACCGCAGCATTAGCAGCTTGCGGGTTTATGACACTAACCTGCGTTGACTCGTCAATCGTCGAACTAGACGAAGCCTTCGACGCTTTCGTGAATGGCATCGAAGAAGGGGATGTCGCTCTTTTCTTTTTCGCCGGACACGGCGTTCAGATTGACGGACAAAACTATCTGTTAGCAAAGGATAGCCCCTGCAGCAGCCCCAGCGCGACCAAGCACGGCTGCCTGCCACATGACTTGGTGATTGAACGAATGACTGAGCGTAACGGAGCAACGACGCTCATTGTGCTCGATGCGTGTCGCAATAACCCATGGGCAGCTCATCGACGTGGGGGAACTAGCGGTCTCGCGCCCGTCTACGCGCCAAGGGGCACCCTAATAGCTTTCTCGACATCTCCAGGCGAGCAAGCAGGTGACGGTGTGGCAGGGTCTCCCAACGGAGCGTACACGTCTGCACTCTTAACACATATATCAACGGCCGATTTGCCGGTAGAGCAGATGTTTAAGCGCGTTCGGAACACGCTTTCTGCATCAACAGCTGGGGCGCAAACTTCATGGGAGCACACGTCGCTAGCTGGCGAATTCTACTTTGCTCTCGGTGTTGCGCGTCGGATCACCGAGTATGGTGCGATTGCTTTACGCGATAGTGCCTTTGTGCCAGACCCGAGTAAGTGGGCACACACAGTTATTTCGGATCTGAAGTCCTACAGCTGGTATCCGCAGAACGCGGCAATTGGTCGTTTTCCGATTGCGGACGCAAACGTAGCAGAAAGCGATGATTTATTCATCTTGGGGCGCAACATTTTGCAAGCCGCGGATGGCTCGTCCAACGCTGCAAAAGAGTTCGTTTCAGGTTTCTCTGTTAAAACTGCTGGAATGGACGCAGCCAAACGAAAAGCCCTTCTGGACGGAATCCTATTTGAGATATTCTTTGATCCAAACGGTGAACTCAGAAAGAAGCCAAAGGATCGGATTTTTGTAACCGCGTTCGAGCTTCAACGGATTCCTGAGCTTGGTCCTAGTTTTGCATTCGTGGCCGACGCCCTTGCTCCCTTTGCCGGTCGTTTTTTCGCTTCGCCTCCGGGGCGCGGTCACGCTCAAGCTGTTGATGTCAGGTTGCTGGCAGATCCAGTGGGAGCAGTTCAGAGTGTCATCCTCGGCGGTTCAGATCGACTTCATCTAGAAGACGATGATTACGCAGGCGCTGAACGATCCTACCGCGCGCAGTCCCGAGAAAAGTTCGATGACCTGCCCCTGGTCTTTCATCCAGCCACGACCGGAGTCCTGTGGTCATTTACACCAGTCGGCGCGGTTTGAGCAATCGCCCGGCGCGCGGAACTCTCATCGCGTGCAGCGGGTCGGGCGATTGCGGTGGTCAGGTGCAGGGCGAAGCCTGCGGGGGTCTGGTAGCCAAGGGCCGAATGGGGCCGCGTGGTGTTGTAGTCCGTGACCCAGGCGGTGATCAGCTGGCGGGCATGGGCCAGGTTGCGGAACAAGGTCTCGTTCAGGAACTCGTCCCGCATCCGGCCGTTGAAGCTCTCCACAAAGCCATTCTGCATCGGCTTGCCTGGGGCGATGTAATGCCATTCGATCTTGTGCTCGGCGCACCACCTGAGGATCGCGTTCGAGGTCAGCTCGGTCCCGTTGTCCGATACGATCATGCCGGGCCTGCCGCGCCGCTCGATCAGGGTCGTCAGTTCCCGCGCCACGCGGCGGCCCGAGATCGAGGTGTCCGGGATCGCCGCCAGGCACTCGCGCGTGACGTCATCCACCACGTTCAGCACCCGGAAGCGCCGCCCGCAGGCGAACTGGTCATGGACGAAATCCAGCGACCAGCGCGCATTGGCCCGGGCCTCGACCAGGATCGGCGCCCTGGTGCCGAGTGCCTTGCGGCGCGCTTTGCGTTTGCGGGCGGTTAACCCTTCTTCGCTGTAGAGCCGGTAGATGCGGTTGATGCCCGAGGGTTCCCCCTCGCGGCGCAGGAGCACGAAGAGCCGCCGATATCCGAACCGGCGCCGTTCATTGGCCAGCTCGCGCAATCGGCCCCGCAGCGCCGTGTCCGGGGGCCGACGCGACGGGTAGCGGATGGTCTTCCGGTCCGCCCCAACGATCTGGCACGCCCGCCGTTCCGACAGCCCGAACAGGGCCTTCAGATGCGCGACAGCCTCGCGCTTCACGCCGGGCGCTACCACTTTTTTGACAGCAGCTCCTTCATCGCGGCCATGTCGAGCATCTGCTCGGCCAGCAGCCGCTTCAGCTTGGCGTTCTCGTCCTCCAGCGCCTTCAGCCGTTTGGCTTCGGACACCGTCATCCCGGAATACTTCGCCTTCCAGACGTAGAAGGTGCCTTCCGACATGCCGTGCTTGCGGCACAGGTCGGCGCACTTCGCACCGGCCTTATGCTCCTGCAGGATCCCGATGATCTGCTCTTCGGTCCGTATCGTTCGCTTCATCGTCCGTCCTCTCAATGGACCGGACTCTAGTCGCAGGTGGAGGAAAAAGCCCGTGGCAGGTCATCGGCAAGGCGCGATGACGGTCAAGAGCACCGATGTTCCAATCTGGGATCGGCGTCGGCCTAAGTTTCTGTTCTCGGGCTTGATGACCTGCGGCTCGTGAGGCGGCGGCTATTCGAAGGTCTCGAAGGATGGCTTCGGTTGCTCGACCGCCCGCAAGAAGGGGGCCGCTGCCTGCACCAATATGGCGGTGATCCGGCAGGCCGACCTAGAGGGCCGCGTCCTGCATGCCCTTGAGCATCATCTCTTGGACGAAGAGGCGGTCAGGATCTTCTGCGAGGAATATGCCGCTGAGCGGAACCGGTTGCAGGCCGTGCGCGAGGCCGGACGTGCCGACCTCGAGAAGGAACGGGCCCGGGCCGTGACCGACCACAAGAAGCTGGTCGATGCGATCCTGGCCGGGGTGCCTGCGGAGCAGGTAAAGGATCGGATGATCGAGTTGGACACCCTGAGGAAGGAGCTGGAGCGCCAACTCTCGGCCTCCCCTGCCCCGGATCCGATCCGCTTCCATCCTGGCATGGCCAAGGCTTACCGGGCCCGGATCGGCGCATTGATCGCCGGGCTTTCTGAGGCCGAACGGATGGATGAGGCCAAGGAGGCCCTGCGGGCGCTGATCGAGAGGGTGGAGCTGGTTCCTGTCTCTGCGGAAGACAGCGAGACCGGGAAGCCCGGGCTGACGATCCACCTTCATGGGGCCCTGGCGAGCTTGTTGCGCCTGGCCCTTGGGCTGCCGGTGCATGAGATTTTGGGCGGCTTGGCCCGAATGCAAAAAGCCCCGCGGGTGGCGGGGCGCTTGGAGTCACACAGTTCGCAATGCGCAGGGGTGGATCTGCAAGCTGTTGATACTGTTGCGGAATTAGTTTTGGTTGCGGGGGCAGGATTTGAACCTGCGGCCTTCAGGTTATGAGCCTGACGAGCTACCGGGCTGCTCCACCCCGCGACGCTGTAGGTGCAGGTTTTCCGCTGCATTCCGGGTCTTTGTCCCGCGGGCCGGGTATTTTTCGACCGGGGGATTTTGACTGTCGTTGAGGGTCTCTGATCAGGTTTGGCGGTGACCTACTCTCCCACGTCTTAAGACGCAGTACCATCGGCGTGCCAGCCCTTAACGGCCGAGTTCGGGATGGGATCGGGTGTTTAGCTGGCGCTATGACCACCAAACCGGAACAGAGACCCTGCGCCTTCTACGGCGCAAGGGAGAGAACATCAGTGTTTCCAAGTCTTTGACTTCTGTCATTTTTCCGAACGGGGCTTGGACGTTTGTCCTGGCCTTGCCGTTTCTGGATCAGATCAAGCCAATCGGGCAATTAGTACCAGTCAGCTGAATGCATTGCTGCACTTACACCTCTGGCCTATCGACGTGGTCGTCTTCCACGGCCCTCAAGGGAGACCTCGTTTTGAAGGGGGCTTCCCGCTTAGATGCCTTCAGCGGTTATCCTGTCCGAACATAGCTACCCTGCACTGCCGTTGGCACGACAACAGGTCCACCAGTGGTTCGTTCAACCCGGTCCTCTCGTACTAGGGTCAACTCTTCTCAAGTCTCCTGCACCCACGGCAGATAGGGACCGAACTGTCTCACGACGTTCTAAACCCAGCTCACGTACCTCTTTAAACGGCGAACAGCCGTACCCTTGGGACCTGCTCCAGCCCCAGGATGAGATGAGCCGACATCGAGGTGCCAAACGATGCCGTCGATATGGACTCTTGGGCATCATCAGCCTGTTATCCCCAGAGTACCTTTTATCCGTTGAGC
>Ga0209369_1000544_pt1 | contig 42049 bp, 41 predicted proteins | sample EBPBio142010_DNA_FD_185865 | JGI IMG/M metagenome (GOLD analysis project Ga0209369, IMG submission 185865) | Wastewater treatment Type I Accumulibacter community from EBPR Bioreactor in Madison, WI, USA - Reactor 1_10/4/2010_ DNA (SPAdes)... | ecosystem: Engineered > Bioreactor > EBPR >... | reverse complement strand
CGGAGAGGCTGAAACCGCAGGTCAAAACCATCGTCACGCTGACGCCGCGTCACGGTGAAGACCACCCATCCTCACCGGCCCTGTCGCGAAGACCGCCACTGGTGATCATCCACCCTGACGCGCAACACACCGACATATGGATGAACGTCCGAAAGGATGAGTGCATGACCGACATCCTTGGCACAGCTCGGACCATTCCCCTCATCCTTTGCTGCCTTGGACTGGGCCTCGCCGCCGGGTGTGCCGGCTCCGACAGCCCCAGAGCGGGAGCAACCGTGACCGCTACGGTCTCGATCACCCCGAGCACGACCGAACTGGGCGAGGACGCCGAATCCGAGGGTGCGGTGCCGGCCGAGCCAGCGAACCCCGTTCCAATCCTGCAGAAGATCAAGGGCTGTGTCATCGACGAAGGCACCGAGGTCGGCGACCACGACGTCGCTGGCAACCGCTATGCCTCATGCTCCTTCATGGACAACGCTGACACACCCGGTACCTCCGTCACGGTGCGCACTTACCCCGGGGATCCAATGGAGTGGCATCCAATGCCCGACCAACTGCAGTCCGATGACTCTAACAAGGTGATCCTGGCGAATGACTTCACGGTGGTCATCACCGGGGACTGGCAGAGCTACTCGCGAGACGTCGACCCCGAAACTATCGCCAAGTTGGTCGGTGGCACATTTCAACCAGCCAGCTGATTAGGACGTAGGCGCGGGGTGAATGCTGTTCGAGTAGTGGCTGTCTTCTCCTTGGTGCTCAGCCTCGCGGGCTGTGGGTCCTCCGAGAAGCCGACAATGCCGGACGTCCAGGGCCAGCAACTGGATGTAGCTCTCAGCGACATCAAACGTGCGGGCATTGATGACGAAGCCGAGATCGTCGGCGGCGGCCTGCTGGGTGTCCTCGACGAGTCCAACTGGCAAGTGTGTTCGCAGTCCCCCGGCCCCGGGCAGTCGGTGACCGTCCAGCCGCGACTGACCGTCGATCGCGCATGCAGTGACGACGAACCAGAGCCCAGTGTGTCGACGAGTAGTCCCGCCACCGAGTCGGCCCCAACCACGTCCGACGACCCAGTCACTGAAGCACCACCAACTGACGAAACCCTCACCGCCAAGAACAACCCCGAGTTCGCGGCACTGCTGTCACTGACGGACACGGGCTCCAGCACCATCGAGAAGTTCGCAACCAAGTACGCCGGCCGAACGCTCGACTTCGACGGGAACATCTGCGCAATGAATAAGCATGGGGACTACGCGACGAGGTTCGACATTCTCATCTGCGCCGGAGACTTTAGCGAGATATCCTCACGTGGTCCGAACTTCCAGTTCAAGGACGTGAATGTCACCAACGATATCCACGTCACTGGACCGAACATCCCGGATACCCTCGCCGTTGGACAGAACGTCGGCGTCGTTGCCAAGGTTGAAGGTTTCAACGGCATCCAAGAGCTCTTCTTCCTCGATCCCGTCCAAACCACGTTCAGGTGACGCCCCACTGCCCCCACGCTTCACGGCCCGCGGGCGGGCAGGGTCCGGGCTCAGAGCCCAGGCCGGTCGCTAACGCTCAGCTAGACATCCAGACCAAGCGCGGGCGGCGAGATACTCCTTCATAATGGCGGTAAGCCGCATCCCATCAGAGCGAACAGGCGGCGATAGGACGCACCTTTGCTGGCGGAATGCGACAGGCTGATGCGATGAGCGCGCAGAGCGCCCGTTCAACGCACAAGGTCACGCTCGGAGGCGGCGCGGGTCGGTTACCGACTGGTGGGGTGCGGGGGGGGAGATTTCCCCTCTCGCGGTTAACTCCTTCAGTGCGCGATGACATCCTGACTGCCAGCGTCCATGACGGTCTTGAAAGGACACCACTGGCTCTTCTTCACAGGAGTCAACGCCATGTTGTGAGCAGCGCCCTCGAGCGGCCACAGATCCTGGGAGGTGGTGACCCTTGTCGTAGGGATGTGATGGATTCACATGAAGTTCCTCGCTCCTGTGATTCTCGACGACGTCCCAGTTGGGTGGAGGGGCTCCCTCAAGCAACATCTTGCCCGCTTCGCGGGAGGCAAGAATGGACCAGCGGGCGCTATCCGCGACTAACCACAGGTGCACCGGGCCCGACAAACACAGGCGGCGCAGTTCGGCAAGCTTTCGGCCGGTATTGTTCTCAAGTGCGATGTCGGGCTCACGCTCGGCCCTGAACCAGAAGCGGAGCAATCCTTCGAGGCTGTCAGGCCCTGCGGCTCGGGCTTTGGCCTCAACTGCCAGACCCACACTGCCGTCGCTCCTGTACGCTAACGTGTCGAACTCGCCGCGCTCGAAATCGAGACGGTCCGCAGGCCACCCGTGGTCCAGGATCAGCTCGGCGGCCGCCCCGACTTGGATGACGTACTCCAGGTTGAGAGAGACTCCGCCTCCCAGTTTGCTGAACAAGGCGTAGCGCCCCGTCGGGTTCTTCGGTCGTACCGTCGGCAGCGTGACGAAGCCGGCCTCGTCGACGGCGGCAACACCTGCATCGATCGCTCGCAAGAAGCTTGATGCCTCGTCTGCCAGGAGTCCGCGCCGCGGCTCGGCCATTGCCCCGCTGAGCACGTCCACTCGACGCTCCGCGAAACCTTGCGCCCACCCGGACAGCAGCACACGTAACCGCTCAACGGGACCGGAATCCTTGGCCGAGGCAACCTGCTCGCCTAGCACCTGAGTCAGCCAACGCTCGTCAACGACCGTTCTCTCCTGCACAAGGTCAGCATGCCCTGCAAGATCCGCCCTCACCGCAGGTACCGGCGCCGGATGAATCAATCGCAGCTGCGACCGCGGATCTTTCATGCACCTACTCGTCGTCGGGCCACGCCTCGCCGGGTGGCCAGGGGTCCGGTAGTCCGAAGAGCTGGTCCGCCCTGGTTGGGGCTAGGAGCTCGACCAACGTGCTTTCTGCAAGGCTCAGCGTGTCGCCTGGCAACCCAATGACGTCTGGAAGCTTGTGGACCGGGTTGGGGTGGAGCCACAAGGTCGTCTCTGCTCGCTGCACGTAGTACGGCATGAGCTGATTCACGAGGAGAACGCCAGAGACGTTGCGGTTGCCCCACTCTGGAGGCGTGCCGAAGTAGCCATCCGGCTGCCGGACTTCGCGGGTCGCCATCGAGCCGTCGGGCGCCTCGCCGATGTGCACGGCGACGTGCCCGTACATGGCGTTGCCGCTGTGCCATCGGTCCCTGTCGTGGATGTAGGTGCCGACCGCAATGATGAAGGGCGCCCCGAGGTCCCCGTACTCGTGGTGCTTCGTCGCCAGTGCCTTCTTAATCGCCGGTGCGTCATCAATGAAGTCGACGCCCGTATGTCCGTAGACACCAATTGTCCGGTCGTTCGGCCTCGTCCCTCTGGCCTCGGGCTTCTTGGGAACCGCCCTGAACGTGACGGCCCAGCCTTCGTGCTCCCATCGACGCGTCGGCGCCGCGTCCAGGTCCCACGGGGCATTGGGGTCGAGCTGCCCGAGCCAGCGCCGGAGGTCCTTACGAAGACGGGCCGAGGCGGGTGGTGAGGTGCCCTCTTTGAGGTCGTCCAGCCACAGCATGAAGTTGGGGTCGCCCACCCGATTCACCGTGTCGAACAGTACGGCTCGGCGCTGCGCCGCCGCCTTCTCGGCTGGAGTCGCGCCGGGCGCTATGGCCTCGATGAAGAACCGGAGGTCGTCGCGCTCTGCCAGGAAGTCGGGGTGGCGACTGGTGCACTGGACCTCGGGATGGATTGTGACGGTGTATCCGGCCCTGATAAGGCTCTCGTGCAGGTAGAGCTCAAGGAACGCGCTGCGGAACTGCTCGTCGTCGCGGGATCGGAATCGCTGGCGCAGGTCGTTGTACTCCTGCTCGCTTGGTATGCGGTCGAGCCACTCCTGCATGAGGGCACGAGGGTGCTCCCAGTAGTCACCCGCGATGCGGTTGAGGAACTGGAAACTCGACTCCTGATGGGTTGAGGGTGCGGCATTGGTCCGTTGGAAGTCGTCGAACAGTGGTTGGCGCGATTCCCCCATGGCGGACAGCGTGCCAGCACCCGCCGACAGTCACGGACTCTTCGGGCCTACGGTCGTCGACACGCTGCGCCGCCGCGCCGTTGCGTCTTTGTGGGCGAACAGGCGGCGCTGAGACGCATCTCCTCGAGCGGAGCAGCCGGTGATGCTCGCGAGACTCTAGAGGTCCAACAGCAGCGCCAGTGTCTCGCGGACCTCGTTGAGGGCTACCGGGCCGACGTTGCCAGTGCGGTCGTGAATCCGCGTCGTGGCCACCGATCGCACGTGCTGGCATTGCGCCGAGGAACGCGCCACAAGTCGGTTGTCCTCATCGGGGTCGATTAAAACCTCGGTGCTGCTGTCGCGCTGTGTCCGGGTCAACGGCACGACCTGGACGACGTTGGGTCCGCCCCGCAGAACCCGGGCAGCCGTCACCACGATCGCCGGGCGACGGAGTCCGGCCTCGCTTCCCGCGGGCATACCAAGGTCAAGTTCGACGACGTCACCCGGCGTCAGCATCGAGCCACGCTGTCTCGTCCTCGGTGAGCTCTGGTGCAAGGTCTCGTGCCATCGCGTCCTGGCGCAACGCGCGGATGGCATTGCTCACCGTCTCATCAATGGTTTCGTGGCGTGCGGCTGCCAAGCGCGCCACCCGGGCATGAGTGTCCCTGCTGATGCGGATCGTCGTTGTTTCGGCCACAGCACCACCGTATCTGTCTGTAGACGGATACGTCTACAGACGCTTCAAGGCTACGCAGGGGCGGGCACGGTCAGGCAGCCGCAAGTCAATCGCCCAACGGCCGGATCAGGCGGCGATGTGACGCACAGCGACCCCGTCCTTCCAACCCGGGTCCGGACGTGGCTATCTGCGAATGCGCGTGGTTGCCGGGAACGACAGGTCTCTCAGTGGCAGTCAGCACCTGACAGTGGCATCCCACCAGTGGGGGCCCGGCCCGCGGTGGCACGCGAAGAGTCCTAGATGGCCGGCCTTGAGGCCAAACCCGTTCGCCCATTGGGAGTAATCCGCTTGGTTGGGCGCTCCGTCTCGTAGGGTCACTCCTTATGGCCACTGCTATGGAGCGTGCGATCGACGCACTGTCGGACCCGGGGGTTTCGACCGCCGATGCTCTGCGCCGCCTACTTGTAGTCGCGCGCCGGATCGGGGCAGTAGACCTTGCGACGTGGATCAAGCGTGAGCTGGACGGGTATAGCGACCAAGAGGAGGTCCCTGAGTACAGGGATGGAAGCGGGCTGCCTATCGCTATTCGCTTCGATGGGTACGGTGGCGCTTCTTCCACGCGCCGGATGTCGGCGCAGGACTTGCCTTCCGAGCTGAACATGGTGTTGGACACATTCACAATGTCTATGCCTCTTGCGGAGCTCGAAGCGCTCGCAGGTGGCGGCGGTGATGGTGATCCTCAGAGGCAGCTCCCGAACGTGTGGCTTCATAGGTATCGGGAACTGGCGGCCGAGAATCGCGTTCCGCATATGCCCATGTTCACGGCCAATCACGCAGCCGTTGTGGTGCCCCGCACCTACCTCCGGGGGCTGCTTGATCGCATCAAGACTGTGGCCCTCGATCTGGCCCTGGACATTGAGGACGTGTCGCCGGAAGCGGGTGATCGTGGTGGACCCACAGTCGAGTCGGAGCCAGCGCTGCGCACGGCCGTCGCGTCACACATGACGATGATCTTCGCTCATGACTCGACTGTTGCGATTGCGTCAGGTTCTGGCGCGGTCGCCCTGCAGGTCCAAGTTGGCGACATCGCGGGGCTACTGGCGGCCGCACGGACGATCCTCGATGAGCGTGGACTGCGGGAGTTCGAGACTGCTCTGCGTGAAGATGGCGACGAACCTGGGCCAGCGACTCGTAGCTTTCTCGACCGTGTTCGTTCAGGCACGTTCACGGTCGCGAGCGGGCTTGCGGTTAATGGAGCTTACGACGGCCTTGTAGCGCTCCTAGCCCAGGTGTTCCCGGGCTTCTCGTGACGTCCAGTCCGCGGCCTGGATGGGACGCCGGAGGACCGGAACCAGGGGATCGTCACGCATCAAGGCGGTTCGGGCCATCCGCTGATCCCGCGACGAGGGCGTTCGGCAAGCGGCGGTGAGACGCACACACTGCCGTCAGTCCAAGCATCTTGTGGTTTGACCTACGTCTCGAAGAGGGGCTTTCGAGACGCGGCGGAACCGCATGGATGAACGGGCTCTTCGAACTTGACCGGGCACGGGTGCCCTGCGTGGTGACGCGGTAGGGCCCGTGACCTCGGTGATCATGGCTGTTGTCAAGGCAGTTCATGGTCACGAAGGTGAGGTCACGGGCTTGGTTCAGCGTACGCAATTTCAGGCGGTCCAGAACGACACGAGCGGGCAGGACGCGACGCTGCTCCTCGGGCTCGAGGGGTTGGCGGTGGTCACGGTCGAGCTCGACGACGACGGTGCCCGGGTGGTGCACGTGGTCACTGATGACGAGAGCGCGGCGGGCTGCCCCTCGTGTGGAGTGTTGTCGACTTCGGTGAAGGGTCACGCGGTGACCAGGCCCAGGGATGTGCCGTACGGGCAGGCGCCGTTGCGGCTGGTTTGGCACAAGCGGCGGTGGCGCTGCCGGGAGGCGGCGTGCCCTCGGGGGTCGTTCACCGAGGCGCTGCCCGCGGTCCCGCCCAGGGCCAGGGTGACGACCCGGCTGCGGGCCGAGTGCGGGGCCGGGATCGCGACTCGGTTCTCCTGCGTGAAAGCCGGCGCGGGGCTAAGTGGGCGATCAGGAGCGCGCACAGTGGGCGAACAGGCGGCCGAAGTGACTCACCTTCGGACCGGGCGCCGACGTCGATGGCAATGGCTCGCGCCAGGGACTCAGCGGGATTCCTAACGCCGGTGCTCCGGCGCCCATGCGCGCGAGCATGCGGTCTCTGGCGCGCGAATCGCCGTCATGTCGCCAGACAGGTATGCGCTCCTGGGCCCGCGTTCGCCCTGTGCCGGGGCGGTCCCACCAGTAGGCGATGCAGCGGGGCCTACGACAAGAGCGCCTTGAGACCGGCCACTCGCATCAGCACCGTGTCGTACCACTCGAGGACCGTCCAGTCGTCGGAAGCGAAGCTCTCGAGGAAGCCCTGTCGGGAGTCCAGCGGAGTTGGTCCGCCTTGACGGATGGCATCCCGGAATGGGTGCCAAAGTTCGCGACCGGGCACGGCGCGAAACGTGACGCTCTCGACGTTCAGCTTGTCGGCGTTCGTGGTGGCCCGGGGGTTCGGCTGCACCTGGACGTTCGTTGCCTCGTACCCGGCGGTCAACCACGCTGCGCGTTGGCGCTGTGTGCCGATGCCTGCGGGTCGCCCATCCTTGCCGGGACGGGGATTGCTCCACCACCCTCGTTGATGCTTCGCGGTGCGCGGCAGCTGCCGTCTCGATCCTCCGGCGAATGCCGTCTCGAGCTCTCCGATCGACATCTTGAACCTCAGTCGTGTCTGCTGGTCGAAGTAGTCAAACAGGGCGCGGTACCGACTGCCCGCCTTCGGCGGGTGACCAAAGGGCGCTATACGGAGACGGTGGATCTCCTCAGGGCGCTGGGTGCTGACCTCCTGGAAGAGCCGGTCACGGAAGTCGCGCAAGCGCCCCTCGAGAACCAGGTCGCGGGTCAACCCCGCGGCGTCCATGCGCCAGCCGGGTCCGGCACCACTCAGGCTGGGAATCTCGAGATCGCCGGCCCGTAGCTCTGCGTCGCCGTAGGACAGTCTCAGAACCTGCGCGATGTCGATGACCTCGTCCATGGCGAGGACGGGCCCGTCTCCGTGCAGCAACTCCCTCAGGAGGGCGTATGAGTATCCTTGGCGGAGACCCAGCACCCCGAGGGCGGCCCCCAACTCGATGGGTTTCCCGTGGATCAGCGGCGCCGAGCATCGACTCCAGCGAAGGGCAAGGGCCGCCAAGTTGATTTGGATGTGCCGGTAGAGCTGGTAGGGGGTACGCGCGATCAGCTCATCAGCCGATTCAATCGGCATCTCGAAGGGGCGTGGCCAAGTCAACGCCACCAAATTGCGTCGCTTCCTGACGTCAAGCCGGGCGGCGATGTCGAAGGCCTCGGAGTCCAAGCTCTTCAGAAACTCGCGGCCAGTGATCTCGGCCCGGACGAACTCCTCGATCTCGTCCCGGGAGATGAAGAAGGCCACCGTTGCCCAGGAGGCAGCCTCGTCTCGACCCGCGGCGTCAGCGACACGCAGAGCTCGCAGAGCCGACACGTAGAGGCCGAAGCTGTACGGATCATCCGCCCAGTCCAGCGCGTGGCTACTCGTACTGGCGCGCTGCCGCACCGACTCCATAACCATGTCCCTGGCCAGCCCTGTCATGTGCGACACGGTAGGTCATTTGGGCTCAGAACTCACTTTTGTGTAGAAAAGTGACTTTGGCGCATCGGAGTGCTTGAGTCGTCGCCGACACCACGAGTGGAGGAGAAGGGTCATGACCGCGAGCACAAACCGCTACGCCCGAAGTGCGGGTCTCGTCGACCTTGAGAACCTGACCGTCGTCGACGGTGCTCGCTGCCGGCCAGCCGAGGCCTCGAGGACCATCGACGTGATCTCGGACGTCACCCGCGGCATGCCCGTTCGGGCCGCGATGGCCGATCCGTTCCTGCGTGACTACCTGTCGTCGTTGTCGGCCGCCAGCTGGGGTATCGAACTGGTGGCCCGGGGACCGGACGCCGCCGACCTCGTGCTGCTGGATCGGGGCCGGGAGTTCGTCGCGGCGGGGTACACCGACCTGATCGTGGCCAGCGGGGACCACGCCTTCGTCGAGCTGGCCGACCTGGCCCGCCTGCACGTGCTGAGCCTGCCCGGGAAGTTGAGCTTCCGGCTCCGGCGGCGCGCCCACTCCGTGATCTTCATCCACCCCGAAGCCCAGACCACAATCCCCTCACGCCTCGTCGCCTGACGAGGCACAGCAAGTCACCACCACCCAAAGGAAACGCAATGAGCGACCACACAATTGACCGTGACACGCCGATGGCCCGGCTTCGTGAACTGGCGATGGACCAGCGCCGCGAGGTCGCGCCACTCCCGGCTCGACTCGCAGAAGCACAGCGCCGCCACGCGCGCGCGCAGCAGAGCGGGTGGGATGTCTCCGACGTGGTGGTCACCAAGGACGGCCGGATCGCCTTGCTCCAGGAGGATCACACCCAGGTGGTCAGCCGTGTCACGACCCAGATATTCGCCGCAACCATGGAGCGGCAGGAGGCCGAACGGGTACACCGGCACCTGCCGGCGAACACGAGGCGGTTCGGTGACGGCTGGGCCTACACGGTGACCAACGAGTTCGGCGACGTCTTCGATCTCTACCTCTACTGGGACCGGTACACCCACAGCCACCGGGTGCGGCTCCTGGCACCTGCCATCGAGGAACTGGGAGACGGCCATCGCCACCACATCTACGGCGACGGGCACATTTGTCTGTCGGACCACCCCGGCGGCGGACAGAAGTACATCAACAACGCCTACGCGGAGAGCGTGCAGTGGTGCAACGGCGTCGGTGCTGTCCTGCGGGGCCACCCCTGGCCGTGGGGTGAGTGAGGTGCTGCACCTCGTCTTCGACCGTGACCAGGTCCCGCTCCTCGAGAGCGAGCTGGTGTCCCCGCCACCCGAGCGCCTCGTGCATCTAGTCGGCCGGCAGATGCTGCCCGGCACCTACCGGGTCCACGCACTCGTCCACGACGAGCACGCCCAGGCCGGTGCGACGCACTGCCGACCCTCCGCGGACGCCGAGCTCGCCATCCGCGAGACAGAGGCCGCCAGCGGCGGCTGGTACATCGGGATTCTGCACTCCCATCCGGTGGGCTTTCCGGAACCGTCAGGGCAGGACGAGCAGGCCGCATGGGACTCCCTGGCGCTCAACCCGCACCTGGAGGCCTTCTTCGTCGGCGTGACCACCTCGACCCGCCACGGTGCATTACCCGAGCATCGCACCGCGATCGGCGCGGGCCAGCTGTCGGTTCATGCCGCCCACCGACCCAGCGGGCAGTTCGAGGCGGTCCGTTGCACGGTCGGCACGGCCGACTTCCTCGACATGCTGGCTGCCCGGATGCCACGGGAGACGGTCGCTTCCCTGGTGCCTCGCAAGGTTGCGGTCTTTGGTGCGGGCAGCCTCGGTTCGACGATCGCGGAGACGATGGTCCGCAACGGGGTGAGCGCCTTCCACCTCGTCGACCCTGACCGGGTGGAGGCTGTCAACCTCAGCCGGAGCATCTACACCACAGCCGATATCGGGTGTCTCAAGGTCGATGCGCTTGCTGACCGGCTTCACCAGGTCAACCCCCTCGCGGTTACCCGGACTCTGAGCAGCGCCGTGGACGACGGCACCGCCAGCGACGGCGCGGCGATCTGCGCATGGGCCGACCTGGTCATCGCCGTGACCGACGACCCTCGCGCCCAGGTCATCCTCGACGTGCTCGCCCACGAAGCCGACACGCCGGCTGTCTTTGCTGGCGTCATGCCCGGCGGGCACAGTGGCGAAATCGTCATCACCCTGCCCGGCCTGACCACCTGCTATCGCTGCTCCGCCGGGAACCTCCGGCTGAACGCCTTTCGCGGTGACATGGACTACGACAGCGGCAGGATCAAGGGAGCCGTGGCGCTCGGAGCTGACGTGGCGGTCGTCGCTGCCGCGGCCGCGAAGACTGCACTGAGCCTGCTGGGCCTCCTCCACGGCAGCGACGACAATCTCTGGAAGCCCGTGCTCGAAGGCCGCAACATGGTGCACATCGGCCTTGCGCCACAAGCCCTCGGCCACGTCGAAGTCCTCGACCAGCTCCCACACCAGCACCTGTTCCAGTCGGTCTGGATGCTCACCGAGCCCTCTGAGGACTGCGACCACTGCCGGCCGCAACACAATCGCACCGCGCCTGGTACGGCCGCTGACATTCAGGGTGATGGAGCGCTCCCGCAACGGGGGTAGCAGCTGCTGGCAGCAACGGGCTCAGCGGCCAGCCCCACCACGTAGGCGGCGTGGCTTCTGCGGAGCCTCAGGAGCCGCTGCGACCCCTCGCCGCGGCTTCTGTAGGTAGGCGCCCCTTTGACTGACGGGACTCGGCCCTAATGGGGCCACGACGGAGCCCCAATTGGGCGAAGTGGGGCGCCCTCAGTGGGCTACTAGATCATTGTCGGTAGGGCCGGTGTCTGGCCAGACTCGGTCCAGGTGCTCGGCGGTGACGCTCTCCAGTGGGCTGCCCACCAGCTGCATCGGTGTGGCTCATCAGCGGTTTGCTGCCCGCCGGGCACCGTGACGAGGCGTGGCTCAAGAAGGGACTGCCCTGCTCGTAGTAGCACTGCCCACCTCGCCGACCACATCGGAAACGAGGACAGGCGGGAGCAAGAGCATGCAACAGGTCATCATCGAGGTTGATCCCCACAAGCTGTCAGCGACGATCGAGGTCGTCGACGATCACGAACGGCGCCTGGGCGAGGGCCGGTTCACCACCGACCGGGCCGGGTACGCGGCGATGCGCACCTATGTGAAGGCGTGGCCGCAGCGGGTGTGGGCGGTCGAGGGCGCGAACGGCACCGGACGACCCGTGGCGCAGCGACTCCTGGAATCGGGTGAGGACGTGCTTGACGTTCCGGCCAAGCTCGCCGCCCGGGTCCGGCTCTTCGACACCGGGCACAACCGCAAGACCGACGCCCACGACGCGCACTCCATCGCGATGGTCGCGGTACGCACCCAAGGCCTGCGGGTGCTGCACGTCGACGGCGAACTGCAGGCGTTGCGGATGCTGGTGGACCGGCGTGAGGCGCTGAGCCGGCGCCGGGTCCAGACCGTCGACCGGTTGCAGGCCCTACTGGCTGAGCTGCTGCCCGGGCAGGCGAAGAAGGACATCACCACCGGCCAGGCCAAGACGATGCTCGCCACGGTGCGCCCGCGCGACCTCGCCGGGAAGACCCGACGCCGGATCGCCGCCGAGGAGCTCGCCGAGCTCGTCGCCGTCGAGGCCAAGCAGAAGAAGGCCACCGCCGAGCTCAAAGCGATGGTCACCGCCGGCGGCTCACACTTGATGGACCTATACGGCGTCGGCCCGGTCGTCGCCGCCAGGGTCCTGGCCGACGTCGGCGACGTCGCCCGCTTCGCCGACCGCAACCGCTTCGCGTCGTGGAACGGGACCGCCCCGTTGGACGCGTCCTCCGGGGAGAACAACAGGCACCGGCTGTCCCGGGCCGGCAACCGGCGGGTCAACCACATGATCCACATCGCTGCGGTCACCCAGCTCCGCCTGCCCACCGACGGTCGGGTCTACTACCGGCACAAGCGCGCCGAGGGCAAGAAGCCGATGGAGGCGATGCGGTGCCTGAAGCGCCGCATCTCCGACGCGATCTACCGACAGCTGGTCGCCGACGCCATGGCCACCACGCCAAGGGTGAACGCGGGCCCGGGAGGGCACTGCGGGGCGTCACTTGTATCCAGCGCGGCCGGCTTCAACCCGCACACCGGCACTTCGGATCAGCCACTTCCCGGACCCGCAATACCGACGCTACCCGCGAACACGGTCCTTGCGAACCCCCCTGCCGGGGCCGGCTCCCCAGCCCAGGCGCCGACGTGCCGGAGCCGTCAAGGTGGAGCGCCCCACCGGACGAACGACCTTGACGGCGACAAGCGCCGGCGCACACTCCAAAGAGCCGACCCCGGCCCCTTGACGACAGAAGGGCGCCGATGAGACGCGGTCCTTCGATGCGAGAATTGTCGGCTGGGGCGGATGCCGGTCAGGCGGCGGTGACGGGGGCGACGTCACCAGCATCGCGCGCCATCACGTCACCTGTGGCCCCCTGCGCAACGGCGGCCCGCCCGACCACGAACACGTAGGCGAAGAAGAGCGCCTCGGCGACCACCCCGATCAGGATGCGCGCCCAGGTGGGCAATCCCGACGGCGTGACGAAACCCTCGATGGCACCGCTCACGAACAGCACGACGACGAGCCCGAGTGAGATCGCGATGGCCGTTCGCCCCTCCTTCGCGAAGGAGGCGAGCCGGCTCATCGGGCCGGGATCAACCCATGACCAGAACAGCCGCAACCCGACCCCGGCCGCCACGAACACAGCCGTCAGCTCGAGCAGCCCGTGCGGCAGGATCAGGCCGAAGAACAGGGCACCGCGGTCGTTGCTGATCATCAGGGCGGCAGCCACCCCGACAGAGACGACGTTCGAGCCCAGCACGTAGAGCACGGGCAGCCCGAGCACCCCGAGCGCGATGCACAGTGCCGCGACCCGGGCGTTGTTGAACCACACGAGCGTGCCGAACTCGGCGTGCGGGTACTCGGAGTAGTAGTTCTCGAAGTCGGTGCCGACGTACGCCTCGATCTCCGCAGGCGTCAGCTGATTGCTCCACACCTGCGGGTTGTCGATGGCCCACCACGCCACGAACGCGGCCAGCGCGACGCTTGCCAGGGTCGTGGTGAGCCACCACCAGCGCGTGCGGTACAGCGCCGCCGGGAACGTGTGGGTGAAGAACGCCAACAGGTCCGACCAGGTCGAGGTGCGCGCTCCGGCCGAGGCGACCCGGGCCCGGGCCAGCACGGAGGACAGGTAGCTGACGACCGACGGGTCGGGGCTGGCGGACCGCACGACCGACAGGTGGGTCGACACCCGCTGGTAGAGGTCGAGCAGCTCATCGGCCTCGGCCCCGGTGAGACGCCGGCGACCGGACAGCTCCTCGAGGCGCTTCCACTGGGGCTGGTGCACCATGAGATAGGCGTCGAGATCCACCCGTGAAGACTAACTGCCGGGGCCCGGCGGCGCCGGTCGGGTTAGCATCGGCAGGTGAGCGATCCGGGGAGCTACCGCAGCTACGCCGGGGACGACATGATCACCGGCGAAGGCGTGGCCGTCGAGGTGCCGGTCGCGAGCGTCGCCGCCCGCATGGCGTCCGGGGCCATCGACGTCTTCGTCACGCTCGTGGTCCTCATCGCCGGGGTGTTCGCGATCGGTTTCGTCGCGGGCGGTGTGTCGGATGCCGTGCTCGGGGTCCTGTTCACCGGGCTCAGCGTCCTGGCCTTCATCGTCCTCCCGACGGCGGTCGAGACCCTGTCCCGTGGACGCAGCCTCGGGCGGATGGCTCTCGGGTTGCGCACCCTGCGCGACGACGGCGGCCCGACGACCTTCCGGCACGCCCTCGTCCGTGGCCTCGTGGGCTACGTCGAGATCTACCTGTTGTTGGGTGTCCCAGCCGTCATCGCGTCGATGGTGCACCCGCGCGCCAAGCGGCTCGGCGACATGGCTGCCGGCACCATCGTCATCTCCCAGCGGGCGGCGCTGCGCCTGACCCCTCCCCCGCCGATGCCGCCGGCCCTGATGCCCTGGGCCCTGTCGGCAGACATCGCCGCCCTGCCCTCCGGCCTGACCGTCGCCATTCGGCAGTTCCTGGCCCGGGCACCGGGTCTGTCACCGGCCTCGCGCCACACCCTCGGGGTCGACCTGTTGGCCTCGACCCTGGCCTACGTCGCGCCCCAACCGCCGCCCGGGTTCCATCCCGAGGTGGTCCTGTCGGCCATCGTCGCCGAACGGCGTCGCCGCGACCTCGACCGCCTCTGGCGCGAGGAGCAGCTGCGCGGCCGCGTCCTGCCGGCAGACCCCCTCACCCGCTAACTCCGCGACTTACTGCACTGCAGCCACCTGCCGGGGGTCCCCGGTAGGTGGCTGCAGTGCAATAAGTCGGTCAGGCGCGGGCGCCCAAGGCGGCGTAGCCCGGCTTGACGACGTGCTCGATGATCTCCAGCCGCTCGTCGAACGGCAGGAACGCCGACTTCATCGCGTTGATCGTCGCCCAGCGCAGGTCCTCGATGGTCCAACCGGCCTCGTCGACGAGCAGCTGCATCTCGCGGGTCATCGACGTGCCGCTCATGAGCCGGTTGTCGGTGTTCACCGTGACCCGGAATCGCAGGTTCTTCAGCATCGTGATCGGGTGCGCCGCGATCGACTCGGCGGCCCCGGTCTGCAGGTTCGAGCTGGGACACATCTCGAGCGGGATGCGCATGTCGCGCACGTAGGCGGCCAACCGACCGAGAACGGGGATGCCGTCCGCCCCCGTCTCGATGTCGTCGACGATCCGCACGCCGTGCCCGAGCCGGTCTGCGCCACACCACTGGATGGCCTCCCAGATCGACGGCAGCCCGAAGGCCTCACCGGCATGGATCGTGAAGTGCGCGTTCTCGCGGCGCAGGTACTCGAAGGCGTCGAGGTGGCGGGTGGGAGGGAACCCGGCCTCGGCCCCGGCGATGTCGAAGCCGCCGACGCCCTCGTCGCGGTAGCGCACGGCCAGCTCGGCGACCTCCCGGCTGCGGGCGGCGTGCCGCATCGCCGTGAGCAGCGTGACGACCCGGATCGGCGTCCCAGCCTCCGCGGCCTCGGCCTGCCCCTGCGCGAACCCCTCGAGCACCGCCTCGACGACGTGCTCGAGCGAGAGCCCGCCGGCCAGGTGCTGCTCGGGCGCGAACCTTGACTCCGCGTAGACGACACCGTCAGCGGCGAGGTCGAGCGCGCACTCGCGAGCGACCCGCACGAGCTGCTCACGCGTCTGCATCACCGCCACGGTGTGCGAGAACGTCTCGAGGTATCGCACCAGGGAGCCAGAGTCCGCGGAGTCCAGGAACCACTGCCCCAGCTCGACGGCATCCGTCGTCGGCAACCCGTCGTAGCCGCTCTCCGCGGCCAGGTCGACGATGGTCTGCGGCCGCAGCCCACCGTCGAGGTGGTCGTGCAGCAGCGCCTTGGGGGCGCGGGCGACGATGGAGGGGGTCAGGGCGACCGCGGAGGACATCAGGCGATCCTGTCGATGACGATGGGCGAGCGCTCGACCGAGGTGCCGGCCGGCGCGATGGTGATGCCGCCGTCGAGGGCGGCGACGGCGCGCTCGAAGCGCTCGGGGGTGTCGGTGTGCAGCGTGAGCAGCACGTCGCCCTCGCGGACCCCGTCGCCGGGCTTGGCGTGGATCTCGATGCCGGCCCCGGCCTGCACCGGGTCCTCCTTACGGGCCCGGCCCGCACCGAGGCGCCACGCGGCGACACCCACGGCGTACGCGTCGAGGCCGGACAGCACACCGGATGCCGTGGCCCGCACCTCCTGCGTCTCCTTGGCCGTCGGCAGCGGGGCGTCGGGGTCACCACCCTGGGCGGAGATCATCGCCTTCCAGGCGTCCATCGCGCGGCCGTCCTTCAGCGCGGCGGCGACGTCCTGACCGCCGCGACCCGCGGCATCCAGCATCTCCTCCGCCAGGCGCACGGTGAGCTCGACGACGTCGGCGGGCCCGCCACCGGCGAGCACCTCGACCGACTCGCGGACCTCGAGCGCGTTGCCGGCCGTGAGGCCCAGGGGCACTGACATGTCGGTGAGGAGCGCGACGGTGTTCACGCCGGCATCCGTGCCGAGGTCGACCATCGTGCGGGCGAGCTCGGTGGCGTCCTCGCGGTTCTTCATGAACGCGCCGCTGCCGACCTTGACGTCGAGCACGAGCGCGCCGGTGCCCTCGGCGATCTTCTTGCTCATGATCGAGCTCGCGATGAGCGGGATCGCCTCGACGGTGCCGGTGACGTCACGCAGCGCGTACAGCTTCTTGTCGGCGGGTGCCAGGCCCGACCCGGCGGCGCAGATGACCGCACCGACGTCCTCGAGCTGGCGCATCATCGCCTCGTTGGACAGGGCTGCCTGCCAGCCGGCGACCGACTCGAGCTTGTCGAGCGTGCCGCCGGTGTGGCCGAGGCCGCGCCCCGACAGCTGCGGCACGGCGACGCCGAACACGGCGACCAGCGGTGCCAGCGGCAGGGTGATCTTGTCGCCGACGCCGCCCGTGGAGTGCTTGTCAGCGGTCGGGCGCGACAGGCCGGAGAAGTCCATCCGTTCGCCGCTCGCGATCATCGCCGCGGTCCAGGTCGCGATCTCGCGGCGGGTCATCCCGTTGAGCAGGACGGCCATGGCCAGCGAGCTCATCTGCTCGTCGGCCACCACGCCGCGCGTGTACGCGTCGATGACCCAGCGGATCTGGTCGTCGGACAGCTCGTGGCGGTCCCGCTTGGTGGTGATGACGTCGACGGCATCGAAGGATTCAGTCATCGGCCCATCATGTCAGGGCCGGGCACCCTTCTTCAGGTGCTCGGGGCCGAACGCCTGGGGCAGGATCTGCTCCATCGGCAGCACCCCGAGCGGGGTCATGAGCAGGGTCTCCGGCGTCCCGTTCTCCCAGAGCAGCTGGCGGCAGCGGCCGCACGGCATCAGGGCCTGGCCGGCACCGTCGACGCAGTAGACCGCGGTCAGCAGGCCGCCCCCGGTGGCGTGCAGCTGCGACACCATGCCGCACTCGGCGCACAGGGTCACCCCGTAGCCGGCGTTCTCGACGTTGCACCCGGAGACCATCCGGCCGTCCTCGACGAAACCGGCGACACCGACGCGGTACTCGCTGTACGGCGCATACGCCAGGGTCGTCATCCTCACGGCCTCGGCGTGCAGGGCGTCCCAGTCGACGTCGGCAGTGCTCATTCGGTCTCCATCGGGTCGAGGGCGCGACGGGTCGCGTCGGTGTGCCAGACGATCGCCACCGATGCGAGGAGGCGGGCACCGAGGGCGATGGCGTCCTCGTCGACGACGAGGTCACCCTGGTGCAGGTCGAACGTGGGGCCTCCGTGGGTGCGGGTTCCCAGACGGGCCATCGCGCCGGGAGCCTGCGCGAGGTACCAGGAGAAGTCCTCACCGCCGAGCGACTGGGTCGTGGAGACGGGGACCATGCCGCCGGCGAGGGCAGCGAGGCGGAACGACTGGATGCCGTCGCTGGTGTTGACGACGGGCGGCACACCCTTGACCCGCTCCACCTTGGCCTGCACCCCGTACGGGGCGACGACGCCGTGGACGATCTCCTCGAGCAGCGGGCCGACGGTGAGCCAGGCGTGGGCATCGAGCATGCGCAGCGTGCCGGTGCACTCACCCGTCGACGGGATGACGTTGGGGGCGCGACCGGCGGCGATGGTGCCCCACACCAGAGCGGCTCCGGCGCGGGGGTCCAGCCGGCGCGAGAGCGCTGCAGGCACGTCGGTGACGACCTTGGCCAAGGCGTAGGTGAGGTCCTCGGTCAGCTGCGGGCGGGAGGTGTGCCCGCCGCGGCCGTGCAGGGAGACCGCCACCTGGTCGCAGGCCGCGGTGATCGGCCCCTCACGCAGGCCCACCTGCCCCACGTCGAGGCTGGGGTCGCAGTGCACCGCGAAGACCGCGTCGACCCCGTCGAGCGCTCCGGCGAGGATGGCGTCGTGGGCCCCGCCGGGGATCATCTCCTCGGCCGCCTGGAAGATGCCGCGAACCGCGACACCGCGCTCGGTCAGCGCCGGCTCGCAGGAGGCCAGCGCCAGCATCGCCCCGATGAGCGCCGTGACGTGCACGTCGTGCCCGCAGGCGTGGCACACCCCAGGAGTGGTGGAGGCGAAGTCGAGGCCGGTGCGCTCGCGAACCGGCAAGGCGTCCATGTCCGCGCGCAGCGCGATCCGGTGCACGGCATCCTCGGGCCCGACGTCGGCGAGCAGGCCGGTTCCGGGCAGCAGGCGAACGCGCACCCCGGCGGCGGCGAGGTGGTCGGCCACGGACTGCGTCGTGCGCGTCTCCTCGCGCGACAACTCGGGGTGGGCGTGCAGGTCACGCCGGATGTCGATGAGTGCGGGTGCGAGTGCGGAGATGCGCTCGCCGAGCGCGGCGAGGAGAGCATCGTCGTTCATAGGAAGCCGAGTGTATCCACGTCTGACGCGGGCGGGCGTAGCGTAGGGGCCATGGCGACGTCAGACGTCGATGTCATCCGCACGACCGGCCTGCAAAAGGCGTTCGGCCGCACGCAGGCCTTGGACGGGCTCGACCTCACCGTCGCCCACGGCGAGGTGCACGGCTTCCTCGGACCGAACGGGTCGGGCAAGTCAACGGCGATCCGGGTCCTGCTCGGGCTGCTGCGCGGCGACGGCGGCACGGCCTCCGTCCTCGGTCGCGATCCCTGGCGCGACGCGACCGAGTTGCACCGCTCCATCGCCTACGTGCCGGGCGACGTCGTCCTGTGGCCGACCCTCAGTGGCGGCGAGGTCATCGACCTGCTCGGGAGGCTGCGCGGCGGCATCGACGACGACCGTCGCCGCCGCCTCGTGGCACGCTTCGAGCTCGACGAGACGAAGAAGGGGCGCGCCTACTCCAAGGGCAACCGGCAGAAGGTGGCGCTCGTCGCGGCGCTGGCCAGCGATGCACCGCTGCTCATCCTCGACGAGCCGACGTCGGGGCTGGACCCGCTCATGGAGGAGGTCTTCCAGGCCGAGCTCGCCGAGCTCCGGGCGCAGGGCCGCACCGTGCTGTTGTCGAGCCACATCCTCAGCGAGGTCGAACGGGCCTGCGACCGGGTCAGCATCGTGCGCTCGGGCCGGATCGTCGACAGCGGCAGCCTCGCCGACCTGCGTCACCTGACCCGCACCCGGGTGCACGCCGTGCTGCGCGACGCGGTGGCGCCGGCAGACGTCGCGGGGTGGGCCGGCATCCACGACATCGACCTCGTGAGCAGCACCGCCAGCGGCGGTTCCGGCGGCGGCGATGCCGGTAGCGAGCTGAGCTGCTCGGTGGACTCCGCCCACCTCGGTGACCTCGTGGAGCACCTCGGCCGCCGCGGGGTGCTGGCCCTGACCTGCCAGCCGCCGACGCTCGAGGAGCTCTTCCTCGCGCGCTATCGAGAACCGTCACCATGACCACCCGGCTGGCTGGCGCGCCCGAGCTGTTCCGGCTCGCGTGGCGGCGCGACCGCATCCTCGTGCCTGCCAGCGTGCTCGGGCTGGTCGCCCTCTCGGTCGGCTCGGCGCAGGCGACGCTCGCGCTCTACCCCGACGACGAGGCAGCGGCGACGGGTCTTGCCGGCGTCCTCACGAATCCTTCGGTGATCGCGATGTACGGACCGCTGGCGTCGCAGACCGCGGACGCGCTGGCCGTGTTCAAGACGGTGATGATGGGCGCCTTCCTCACGGCCGTGCTCGGCTTCGTCGTCGTGCGGCGGCACACCCGCACGGAGGAGGACGAGGGTCGGCACGAGCTCGTGGGCTCCGGAGTCGTCGGCCGCTGGTCCGCCCTCGCGGCGTCGGTGGCGCTGGCCTGCCTGTCGGTCATCGCGGCGAGCGCCCTGTCGGCGGTTGGTCTGGCCGCGCTCGGCATGGACGGCGCCGGGAGCGCGGCCTTCGCCGTCGCGTGGCTCTCGGCCGGGCTGGCGACCGTGGGGGTGACAGCCGTGGCGGTGCAGCTGGCGTCGACCTCGCGCGGCGCGGCCGGCCTGGGCTTCGGTTTCCTCGCTGCGGCGTACGCGCTGCGCGCCGTCGCTGATTCGTCGGATGCCGGGACTCTCCTTCACGCTCTCGGCTGGCTGTCGCCGTTGGGCTGGGCGGGGCGCGTGGAGGCCTACGGGGCGAACCGGCAGTGGGTGCTGCTGCTCGGCCTCGGCGCCCTGGTGATCGGTGTCGCGGTGGGCCTGGCGGTGCTGGACCGGCGCGACCTCGGCGCCGGGCTGATCCCGACGCGCAGCGGCCCGTCGAGGGCTGGCGCGCTGCTGGCCTCTCCCCTGGGGCTCGTCACCCGCCTCGCCCGGGGGACCATCATCGGCTGGAGCATCGGCATCACCCTGGGGGCCGTGGCCATCGGGTCGCTGCTCGGCTCGATCGCGGACCTGGCCGATGACGAGGTCATCCAGGAGTTCCTGCACCAGCTCGGCGGCTCGGTGGGCACGATCGAGGACATCTTCGTCGCGACGGAGGTGCGGTTCGTCGCCGTGGCGGTCGCGGCAGCCGGCGTGGCCCTGCTGCTGCGCCTCGTGGGGGCCGAGCGCGGCGGGCTCGGTGAGGTCGTTCTCACCACCCCCGTCAGCCGCACGCGCTGGTATGCCGCACACGTCGTTGTCTCGCTCGTGCTGGTCACCGTGTTGATGGCGCTGTTCGGGGTCGTCCTCGGGCTGGTCGGGTCGGCCGTGAGCCCTCTGGGGCCGTCAGTTGGTGCAGTGGTCGCAGCGTCGTTGGCGACGGCGCCCGCCGTGTGGGTGGTCGTCGGGGTGACGGCGTTCCTGTGTGGCACATCACCGCGGTTCGCCCCGTTCGCGTGGGGCGTGCTGCTCGTGGCGTTCGTCGTCGGCGAGCTGGGGACGACGATGCGCCTGCCGTCATGGGTGATCGACGCCTCCCCGTTCGCGCACCTGTCACAGCTACCGGGTGGCGAGTTCGAGCTCGTTCCAGCGGCGTGGCTCACGCTCATCGCTGCGGCGCTGATCGTCGCCGGGTGGGCGGCCTACCGCCGCCGCGACGCCGCCTGACCCATTGGTACCAGTTTGGTAGCACTTGGCCATGGCCGTGACGCTGCGACTGACGGATGAGGACGAGCAAGGGCTCGCCCTGCTCGCGGAGGCTCAGGGAATCAGCAAGCAGGAGGCAACCGTGCGAGCGATCCGTGATGCCGCCGAACGCACCCTGCACGAGGATCGGGTTCGCACGCTGTCCGAGCAGGCCCGGACACGCTACGCCGACGTCCTCGATCGCCTGGGCCGGTGACGACCTACCTGTCGCTGGAGGACCTGATCGCCCTCACCGGGGACCCCCGTTTAGGGGCCGTTCGTGACATCGACCTGCTCGACGCTGCCGCACATCGACCCCAGAGCGTGCTGTACGGACAGTCGGCATACCCGGACCTGGACACCAGGGCGGCGGTGTTGCTCGACTCCGTGGTGCGCAACCACGCCTTGGTTGACGGCAAGAAGAGCCTGGGCTGGCTCGCAACTGTCGTGTTCTACGGGCTCACCGACATCACGCTCGACGCTCCGGACGACGATGCCTATGAGCTCGTCATGGCGCTGGCGCGCAGCGAGACCACGGTCGAGGACATCGCAGTGGCGCTGCGCTCGTGGCACTGAGGCCGTCACCCGCATTGGGCCCTGGCTTTGTGCGTCGCCCGACGTGCAATGGGCACCAGGCCTCCCGGTAGACACGCTCAGCCCGGCTCCGTGAGCAAGCCTTTGCACGTCCGGCGGTGCAGGCCCGGTCAGCACCGCGTCACGTGAGGTCGGTTCGCCCCTGTGCCTGGAGGGCGTCGACGACGGCCTTGACGTCCTGCGCCCGCGAGCGGGTGGTGACGAGCACGGCATCCGGGGTGTCGATCACGACGACGTCCTCGATCCCCACCACTGCCACGCGGCGGCCACCGGCTGCCGCGACGATCCCGGACGCGTCGATGGTCGTCACGTCGTCGACCGACCCGAGCACCCGCAGGCCGGGCTCCCCCTCGACGGGCGGCAGCAGCTCGGCCAGGCTGGCGAAGTCGCCCACGTCGTCCCAGGTGAAGGGGGCCGGGACGACGACGACGTGACCGGCATCCGCGGCCGGCTCGGCGACGGCGTGGTCGATGGCGATCCTCGTCAGCCCCGGCCACAGCTCGTCGAGCCGCTCGGGCGAGGCCGCGATGGCTCGCACCCCTGCCGCCAGCTCGTGGTGCCACTGCGCCAGGAGGTCGAGCAGCGTCGCCGCCCGCACGACGAACATCCCCGCGTTCCAGCGGAACTCGCCCGATGCCACGTACTGCGCTGCCCGCACGGCATCCGGCTTCTCGACGAACTCGACGGCCCGCAGCGCCGTGGCGAACCCCGGCAGGGCCTCGCCCGCCCGGATGTAGCCGAAGCCCGTGGCGGGTGACGTCGGCTCGATGCCGATCGTGACGAGATGACCCTCGCGGGCCACCTCCGCGGCCTCTCGGATCACGCTCTCGAAGGCGGCGGTGTCAGGGATGACGTGGTCGGCCGCGAACGAGCCGATGACGGCCTGCGGGTCCTGGCGCTCGACCACGGCGGCGGCCAGACCGATCGCCGCCATCGAGTCGCGCGGCGACGGCTCTGCGAGCACCTGGTCGCCGGCCAGCCCGGGAAGCTGAGCCCGCACGGCATCCGCGTGCGCCGCCCCGGTCACGACGACCACCCGGTCGCCGGTCAGCGGCTCGAGCCGGTCAACCGTCGCCTGGAGCAGCGTGCGACCGCTGCCAGTGAGGTCGAGGAGGAACTTGGGGTGCGCGGCGCGACTGAGCGGCCACAGTCGCGTGCCGGCGCCACCAGCAGGCACGACGGCCCAGAAACCAGGGATGGTGGACATGGGATGCGAGGGTACGCGGCGCGCGCTCAGCCCCGCAGCGGGAAGCTGTCGATGACTCGCCAGACCCCGTCGTGGTCGTGGTGGAAGAGCTCGACCGAGGTCACCGGGAAGCGGCAGCGGAAGTCGGCCAGCTCGTCGAAGGCCCGGTCGAGGGCGTCCTCGCCGAGGTGGTGGGCGATCGTCACGTGCGGGTGGTAGGGGAAGTCGAGCAGTCGCTCGATCGGCCCGGAGCGCACAGCGCGCTCGAGCGCCTCGCACTCGCCGATCCCGCGGGAGACCTGCACGAACACCACGGGTGAGACCGGGCGGAAGGTCCCCGTGCCCGACAGCACCATCTCGAACGGCGCCACCGACTCGGTGACCGCGCTCAGGTGCTCCAGGAACGACGGCATCTGCGGCGGGTGGATCGCGGTCGGCGGAAGCAGGGTGACGTGCGGCGGGATGGCTGACGCCATCGTGTCGCCGACGGCCTCACGGGCGGACTGGAGAGTCGTCGCCCACGGCTCGGGGATGGTGACGGCAACGCCATGGTTCGGCATGGGGCTGGACCCTACTCCGCTGCGATGGCTGCCGAGGACCCGGCCAGGGCGACGGCGGCGACGGCCGCCCCGACAGGGTGCAGCAGCCCCACGGCATCCCGGATGCGCGACATCGTCGCGTCGGCGACGGCGGCAGCCCGCTCCGCACCGCTGGCGAGGATGCGGTCGAGCTCGGCGGGGTCGTCGAGCAGCTCGGCCATCCGCGTCCGGAACGGGGTCACGGCCTCGACGACGACGTCGGCAACGGCCTTCTTCAGGTCGCCGTAGCCGCGCCCGGCGAACTCGTCCTCGAGCGCCGGGATCGCCGTGCCCGACAGCACCGAGTGGATGACGAGCAGGTTCGACACCCCGGGCTTGGCCTCGGGGTCGTAGCGCACCACGGCCTCGGTGTCGGTGACGGCCGAGCGGATCTTCTTCGCGATCCGGGTCGGCTCGTCGCTGAGCAGCACCATGCCCTTCTCGGTCGAACTCGAACCGCTCATCTTCGACGTCGGCTCCTGGAGGTCCATGATCTTGGCCGACTCCTTGAGGATGTACGCCTCGGGGACAGTGAGCACGTTGCCGAACCGGGCGTTCATCCGCTCGGCGAGGTCGCGGGTGATCTCCAGGTGCTGGCGCTGGTCCTCACCGACGGGGACGAACGCGGCGTCGTACATGAGGATGTCCGCGGCCATGAGCACCGGGTAGGTGAACAGCCCGACGTTGGCGTTGTGCCCCTTGGCCGTCTTGTCCTTGAACTGCGTCATGCGGTTCATCTCACCCATGGCCGTCTGGCACGCGAGCACCCACGCGAGCTCGGGGTGCGGGCCCACGTGGCTCTGGCAGAACACGGCCGAGGTGTGCGGGTCGACACCACCCGCGATGAACTGGGCAGCAGTGACCCGCGTGCGGCGGCGCAGCACCTCGGGGTCGGTCGGCACCGTGAGCGCGTGCAGGTCGGCCACGAAGAAGTAGGCGTCGAAGTCCTGCTGCAGCCCGACCCAGTTCACCAGGGCGCCGAGGTAGTTGCCGAGGTGCAGGGAGTCGCTCGTCGGCTGCATCCCGGAGAGGATGCGCGGGCGTGCGGAAGCGGGCGAAGCAGGCGTGGACATGGGCTCATTGTGTCAGGGGCAGCGCCCCTAGACTCACGCGCATGACGCGAGCACCCGGCATCCACCTCGAGGTGTTCGGCAGTGCGCCGCACGGTGTCTGGTCGGCCCCCGGACGGGTCAACCTCATCGGCGAGCACACCGACTACAACGACGGGCTCGTGCTGCCGATCGCCCTGCCGCAGCGCACGTATGCCGCGTGCTCGCCTCGCGATGACGGCCTCCTTCGCGTGCACTCGGCCCAGGCCGGCGCAACCGTCGAGGTCGATCTGGCGAGCGTCGGGCCGGGCAGTCCGGCGGGGTGGACGGCCTACGTCGCCGGGGTGCTCTGGGCGCTCGCGCAGGACGGCCACGACGTGCGCGGGATGGACGTCACCGTCGACAGCGAGGTGCCCGTCGGGGCGGGGCTGTCGAGCTCGGCCGCCCTCGAGTGCGCCGTGGGAGCGGCCGCCAGCGACCTCTTCGGGCTGGGCCTGCTCGCCGACGACGCCTCGCGCGCCCGCCTCGCCGCGGCCTGCGTGCGGGCCGAGAACGACGTCGCCGGGGCACCGACCGGCGGCATGGACCAGTCCGCCTCGCTGCTCTGCCGGGCCGACCACGCCCTGCTGCTCGACTGCCGCACCGGCGCCACCGAGCACGTGTCCTTCGTCCTCGGCGCAGGCCCCGGGGCGGATGCGGGGCACGGGCACGTCCTCCTCGTCACCGACACCCGGGCCGAGCACGCGCTCAACGACGGGCAGTACGCGCAGCGCGTGGCCTCGTGCGAGTCGGCGGCGGCTGAACTCGGGGTGTCGTCGCTGCGCGACGTGGACCCGACCGGCCTGGAGGGGTCGCTCGCCGTCCTGTCCGACGACGTCCTGCGCCGCCGGGCCCGCCACGTGGTCACCGAGATCGCCCGGGTCCGGGCTGCGGTGGCCGCGCTGCGCCAGCACGACCTGGTCGAGGTCGGGCGGCTCTTCGACGCCTCGCACGCGTCGCTGCGCGACGACTACGAGGTCAGCTGCGACGAGCTCGACGTCTCGGTCGAGGCGGCCCGCGCGGCCGGTGCACTGGGGGCGCGGATGACCGGCGGTGGCTTCGGCGGGTCGAGCATCGCCCTCCTCCCGGCGGATGCCGTGGACGACGCCCAGCGGGCCATCACCGCCGCGTTCGCCGGACGCGGGTGGCGCGCCCCGGCATCCTTCGCCGTGACCGCGGGTGCCTCCGCCCACCGCGACGCCTGAGCGCACCCCCGCGCCCATGCCCGCTGGTCCCCTTCTCCTGCCGTGAGTGCGCAAGTGGTCGCCAGGGCAGCCACTTCCGCACTCACGGCGGATGGGGTGGGGGCGCGTCAGGGCAGGTCGTAGGTGACGCTGACCGGGGCGTGGTCGCTCCACCGCTCGGCGTAGGCCGCGGCTCGCCCCACCTCGGCCCGTACCGCCCGCGCGCCCAGCGGCGCCGACGCCAGGTGGTAGTCGATGCGCCACCCGGAGTCGTTGTCGAACGCCTGCCCCCGCCACGACCACCAGGTGTACGGGCCCGGCCCCGGACCGTGCAGCCGACGGTGGACGTCGACGTACCCGAGCCCGGCGAACCAGTCGTCGAAGACCGCCTGCTCGGCCGGGAGGAAGCCGGCCTTGCCCCGGTTGCCCTTCCAGTTCTTCAGGTCATCGACCGTGTGGGCGACGTTGAGGTCCCCGGTGAGCACGGCGTACCGACCGTCGGCGGCCCAGCCCGTCAGCCGCTCGCCGATCGCCGCGAGGAAACGCATCTTCTCGTCCTGTCGTGGGGTGCCGGCCTCGCCGGTGTGCACGTAGGCGGACGCGACGGTCACGACCGACTCACCCACGACGACGTCGGTCTCGACCCAACGGCCCGCCCCGACGAACTCGTCCCCTGCCGGCCCTCCCAGCGACTCCCGCACCGCGACCGGTGCCGTGCGCGAGAGCACCGCCACCCCGGCGCGACCCTTGGACGTGCAGGCCGAGTGCGCCACGTGCCAGCCCTCGAAGGCCGAACCGGCCAGGGCCGCACGCAGCTCCGCATCCGAGGCCCGCACCTCCTGCAGGGTCACGACGTCCGGGGCGGCCGACTCGAGCCAGGCGAGACCTCCCCGGCGGACGGCGGCACGGATGCCGTTCACGTTGGCGGAGACGAGGAGCATCAGGAACCGACGTCGCCCTTTGCCTGGACCCAACGGCCAGTCACCTCGGGCGCCGCGAAGGTGGCCTCCCCGGCAACGAGCCACACTGCCTGCTCGCTGACGGAGATCGCGACACTCCCGGGTGTCGCCTCTGCGCCCTCTACACAAACAGGCTCGCCCGGGACGCCCTCCTCGAGAGCAGCCACGCTCGTGCCCGCGCACTCATCTGTGACGGAAGCTATGGCACCGCGGCCGTCTGTTAGGACCGCGAAGGCGAGCGCACCCTCGACGCGGAACGTCTCCGGCCAGGTCTCCCCGCCATCCTCCGTCGTGCGGGCCCTCCCGTCGGCACACAGAACGCTTGCGACATCTCGCCCGATCGACGACAGGTCGAGCACCGCGCTCCGTCCGCAGGGCGTCACCGGGCCAGCACCCGGGCGTATGACTCGTCGCACGTCCCCGGGCACTCTGGCCCACGTGGCCGAAGCAGACTCGGGGTCTCCCCACTGCCCACCGGCGTCGCCGGTGGTGAACAACCGCATCGTGCAGTCCTCACCCGACCCTCCTACGACGAAGCCCTCTGCCCGTCCCGACGTCCGGATCCGGGTCACGGCTGCGGGTGCGTCGGATGCCGTCCACGTGGCCCCGGCATCAGTGGTCACCTGTAGCTGCCCGGGGTCCTCGCATGTGCCAGTCGTCGCGAGCCAGGCAGTGCGGCGGTCGACGGCGACGAGCACGCGGGTGACGGGCGTCGGCAGAGCGGTCGCCCTTGGGGTTGGGCTCGGCGAGGAAGACGGGGATGCGCTGGCAGCCATCGAGGTCGCTGGTGCCGTGGGCCGCGACGCCGAGACGGGGGCCGTGGGCCAGAGGGCCCAGAGCACGAGAACGACGTCGACCGCAAGCAAGGTTCCCAGCGCGATGAGGGGTAGCGCGCGTCTGTGGTCCATGGGGGTCAGCATCACGCACAGGGCGCCGGTTGGGCAAAGGCGAGTGCGAGCGATGTCATCTTCGGGTCGCCCCCTGGAGAGCAGACTCCCTGTCGAAGGGGCCGCGCAACGGCGCGACGTCCCGCTCGGGCTACCATTTCGGAGGGTCGGACGTCGGTCGGGGCGGCGTCGTCCCAAACAACCATGCCGATCGACCCGAGGAGAACCGTGGAACTGCAGGACTACCTGGAGGTGGTTCGGAAGCGGTGGCGGGTCATCGTTGCCGTCGTCCTCGTCTGCGTCGGCCTCGCCGCGGCGGCCTCGCTGACCTCCGAAAAGGTCTACGAGTCGCGCACCCAGTTCTTCGTGTCGACGACCGGGGCCGGCGATAGTGGCGCACTCCTTCAGGGCAGCACCTTCACCCAGCAACGGGTGAAGTCGTACGCACAACTGCTCACGACACCCCGAATTCTGGCGCCCGTGGCGGAGTCCGTCGGGGTGAGTGGTGACGTGGCCCGTCAGGTCACCGCCACGACCCCGCCCGACACCGTGCTCATCGACGTCGCCGTGCGCGACACCGACCCTGCCCGGGCACAGGCCATGGGCGAGGCCATCGCCAAGGAGTTCCCGGTTGCCGTCACCGAGCTCGAGAGCTCGGCAGGCACAGACACCAGCCCTGTCAAGGTGACCGTCGTCCGGCCACCGACGACGCCTGAGAGCCCGGTCAGCCCGAAGCCCGTCCGCAACATCCTCTTGGGCGCGGTCCTGGGTCTCCTCCTGGGACTCGGCGCGGCTCTGGTTCGCGAGACGCTCGACAAGACGGTCAAGAACGAAGATGACGTGAAGTCCGTCACCGATGCGCCCATCCTCGGCGCGATCATGTTCGACCCTGACGCAACCAAGCGCCCACTCATCGTCGAGGTGGATCCTCGTTCTCCTCGCGCCGAGGCCTTCCGGTCACTTCGCACCAACCTGCAGTTCGTCGACGCAGCCAACCATCCCCGCACGATCGTCGTCTCGTCGTCCCTCATCGGTGAGGGCAAGTCGACGATGGCGGCCAACCTGGCTCTCACCATGGCTCAGGCGGGCTCCAGGGTCTGCCTCGTCGAGGCGGACCTACGCCGCCCGAAGGTCCTTGACTACCTCGGGATGGAGGGTGGGGTGGGTCTCACCGACGCGCTCATCGACCGCGCTGACGTCAGCGACGTGATCCAGCCGTATGGCGGCACCAACCTGTGGGTGCTCGGTGCCGGCCCGGTGCCCCCCAATCCGTCTGAGCTGCTCGGGTCGACCGCGATGCGCAGCGTCCTGACGAACCTTTCGGGGCGTTTCGACTACGTCATCGTCGACGCACCGCCCACCTTGCCGGTGACGGATGCAGTCGTCCTGTCCAGCCTGGTCGATGGTGCGATCGTCGTCGCTGGTTCCGGGCTGGTCCAGCGCGACGAGCTGGCACGCACGCTGGACAGTTTGGAGTCGGTGGCAGGGCGGGTGCTCGGCATCGTGCTCAACCGTGTCCAGACCAAGGACGGGCACCACTACGGAGGCTATGCCTACTCGGCGAGCGCCGACGTGTCGTCGACGCGCCGGGAGCGCAAGCGGGTCGAACAGACCTGAGCCATGCCGGTCAGCCTCCGGTCTGCGCCGGCACGGCGCTCAACACGGGCACGATGACCCGCAGGGCGTCCTCCGCCTCGTCCGCCATCCGCCGGAAGACGCGCGAGGGCTGACCGATCGGGTCGACGAGGTCGACGCCCTCCTGTCGGGCGACCACGATGGGGCGGCGGCTCGAGGCGACAGCAACCACTTGGCTGACCCATGACCCCGGCGCGCCGGCATCCGCGACGTCCTGCGGGCTCACTCCTTGAAGGAGATCGGCAAGATCGCGCAGCGTCAGCGCTTTGCGCAGTGCCGCAGGGTGCAGGCGTGCTGCGGCGCCCCGGTGCTCGCGCGCCGCGGCCAACACCAAATCAGCATCGGCCACCATGTCGGCGGTCAGCATCCGCGCGGAGAACCCCTCGGCCGAAGCCCCGTGTTGCCTCAGGAGGCCCGCGACCTCGGGCTCCATGTCGTGCCCTTCGAGCGCTGCGATTCCCGCACTCGACAATGTGATCCCGGTTACATTGAGCGCGTCACGCAACCGTCGCTCGATGTAGGGCGACCGACAAACATTGCCGGTGCACACCACCAAAATGGCCCCAACTCGCATCAGGCATTCACCTTCGCTATTCTGTGTCGAGGATACAGACGGGGATCGATCGACATTTCGTGCAATGGGGCGCGGCCTGCTGATGCATCAGTGTATCCATCCAGCGCGGCCATCTGTCCGAATATGAAGGAAGTCATGCCTGCCGTCCAGAGAGTGGTCTGGCCTCGAATCCGTTGGACCCTCGTTGACCTCTCACTCTGGGTCATGTCCCTGTGGGTCGCTGCGTCCTTAAGGCTGGACTTCGCGATTCCCGACGACTTCGGGACCGGCCTCGTGGTAAGCGCCGTGTTCGTCGCTCTGGTGCAGGTCGTAGTCGGCTGGGTGTTCGGGCCGTACGGGGTCAGCCACGAGCTCGGGTCGTTCGAGGAGACCGGCGAGGTCGCTCGCACGACTCTCGTGAGCGGGTTGGTGCTGGCTGTCTTCGTCCTGGTCGTCCCAGTGGTCGACGTTCCCCGCAGCATTCCGATCACGGCCACCCTGCTGGCTCTGACCGGAATGTTCGCCACGCGCTTCGTCGTGCGGTCGCGCGCGACCAGCCAGCGTAGCCTTGGCGAGAACAACCGCCGCGCCATTGTCTTCGGCGCAGGATCAGGTGGACGGGTCCTGGTTCAGAGCCTGGTCCGCGACCCCGAGAACGGCATCGCGCCGGTCGCCCTCCTCGACGACGACCAGGGCAAGAGTCGGCTCCGCTTCCACGGCGTGCGAGTGCGCGGTACCCGAGAGGACCTTGCCGAGGTCGCGGCGCGCTACAACGCGACGACCCTTGTCATCGCCGTGCCCAGCGCATCGGCCGAGACGGTGCGGGACCTGTCCACCCGGGCGCGCGAAGCAGGTCTCGAGGTGCTCGTCCTCCCCCCGGTCAGCGAGCTGTTCGGCGGCCGCCCGACGGCATCCGACCTGCGCTCGCTCGACGTCGCAGACCTGTTGGGCCGCCAGCCGGTCGACCTCGACATGCGGGCCATCACCGACCAGCTCACCGGCAAGCGAGTTCTCGTCACCGGTGCGGGCGGGTCGATCGGCTCCGAGCTGTGCCGCCAGATCAGCCGGTTCAGCCCGGCGACGCTGGTGATGCTCGACCGCGACGAGAGCGGGCTGCACGGCACGCAGCTGTCGATCGACGGCCAGGCCCTGCTCGACTCCGATGACCTGGCCCTGTGCGACATCCGCGACCCCGAGAGCCTGCGCCGGGTCTTCGAGCGCGCCCAGCCCGAGGTCGTCTTCCACGCCGCAGCGCTCAAGCACCTCACGATGCTCGAACGGCACCCCGGCGAGGCCTTCAAGACCAACGTCGTCGGCACGCTCAACGTGCTCGAGGCGGCGCGCGCCGTCGGTGTCACGACCTTCGTCAACATCTCCACGGACAAGGCGGCGCGCCCGACGTGCGTGCTGGGCTGGTCGAAGCGGGTCGCCGAGCGACTGACCGCCGGGTTCAACGAGGAGTGCCCGGGTCGCTACGTCAGCGTGCGCTTCGGCAATGTTCTCGGGTCCCGTGGGTCTGTCGTGCTCTCGTTCATGGAACAGATCCGCAAGGGTGGTCCCGTGACGGTGACCGACCCTGACGTGGAGCGCTACTTCATGCTCATCCCCGAGGCGTGCCAGCTCGTGCTTCAGGCCGGGGCCATCGGCACCGGTGGCGAGGTCATGGTGCTCGACATGGGGTCTCCCGTGAAGATCGTCGACGTCGCGAAGACGATGATCGACCTGTCCGGACGCACCGACATCGACATCGTCTACACCGGTCTGCGCCCCGGTGAGAAGCTCACCGAAGAGCTCTTCACTCCCGGCGAGGAGATCCTGCGCTCGTCCCATCCCCTGATCTCGCAGGTGTACGTACCGGCTCTGGACGCCAGCGAGGTCCGGGCATCCGCACCTGGCGACGACGTCGACATCCGCGACTGGATGCTCCAGCGTGGCGGCAGCAACCTCTCGGGCATCGCCTCATGACCGAGCGCATTCACCTTTCGAAGCCGGACATCACCGCTCTCGAGGAGGAGCTCGTCCTTGCCGCGCTCCGCTCCGGCTGGGTCGCCCCGCTCGGCCCGATGGTTGACCAGTTCGAGGCAGAGGTGGCCGAGCGGGTAGGGGTCGCCGGCGCGCTCGCCCTCTCCTCGGGCACGGCTGCGCTGCACCTTGCCCTGCTCGACGTGGGCGCTCGTCCCGGTCGTGTGGTGCTCGTCCCGTCGATGACGTTCGCGGCGTCCGCCAACGCCGTGGTCTACACCGGCGCGGAGCCGGTCTTCGTCGACTCCGACCCACACGACGGAAACGTTGATCCCGACCTTCTCATCGAGGCAGTCGACACCGTGCGCGCCGAGGGAGGCGATGTCTGCGCTGTGATGACCGTCGACCTGTTCGGCCGCGTCGCCGACCACGAGGCCATCGTCCCCGCCTTGCGGGAGCGCGGCATCCCGCTCGTGGAGGACGCCGCGGAGGCCCTTGGTGCCCACCGTGGCGGCCAGGCTGCCGGCTCCTTCGGGCGCGCCGCTGCCCTGTCGTTCAACGGCAACAAGATCCTGACCACCTCCGGCGGCGGCATGTTGCTGAGCAACGATCTGGACCTGCTGGCCCGTGCCCGCCACCTCTCCACGCAGGCCCGCGACCCGGCGCCGTGGTACGAGCACAGCGAGATCGGCTACAACTATCGGCTCTCCAACCTTCTCGCGGCCTTGGGCGTCGCCCAGCTCTCCCGACTCGACGCCATGATCGCGCGCCGCCGCGAGATCAGGAACCGGTATGCCGCCGAGCTCGCGGACCTGCCCGGTGTTGGCGTGATGGGCAGAACTGCCGGTCTCGACGACTCCAAGGACAACCATTGGCTGACCTGCATCACGCTTCCGTCGGGGATCTCACCCGATGACGTTGTCGCCGACCTCTCGTCGCAGAACATCGAGGCGCGGCACCTGTGGAAGCCCATGCACCTGCAGCCGGTCCACGCGTCGCGGCGGATGTTCCGCAGCGGCGCGAGCGAGCACCTCTTCGCGCGCGGCGTGACGCTGCCGAGTGGCTCTGGCCTGACCGATGACGAGGTGGGACGAGTCATTGCCGCCTTACGCCACTCTGTCGGCTCACGCCTGGTCGGGCGGTCGGGTCGTGGCTGACCCCAAACGTGCGCTGGACCTCGTCCTCGGGGTCCCCGCCCTCGTCCTGAGCCTGCCGGTCCAAGCGGTGGTCGCCCTCGCGGTCAGGTGGCGCCTGGGCAGCCCCGCGCTGTTTCGACAGCAACGGCCGGGTCGGCACGGCGAGCCGTTCACGATGATGAAGTTCCGCACGATGGTCGACCCCGATCCGGGCCGCGGGTTGGTCACCGACGACGAACGACTCACGACGTTCGGGTCCTTCCTCAGGTCCACGAGCCTCGACGAGCTCCCGGCCCTCGTTCACGTCGTGCGTGGCCAGATGTCCCTGGTCGGCCCCCGCCCGTTGCTCTTGCGGTACCTGGATCGGTACTCCCCGGAGCAGGCACGTCGCCACGAGGTTCGGCCCGGGCTGACCGGCCTGGCGCAGGTCAACGGTCGCAATGCCACCACGTGGGAACGGCGGCTCGCCCTCGACGTCGAGTATGTCGACACGCACTCGATCCGACTCGACCTGCGAATCATTCGGGACACTGTCATGGCGGTCGTCAGGCGACGGGGCGTCTCCGGCGAAGGCACGGCCACCATGACCGAGTTCATTGGAGATCCTCGAGTATCCGACTTGACCGAGGGAGACACCCATGCATGAGCTGGTGATCGTTGGTTGCGGCGGCTTCGGCCGTGAGGTGGCAGACGTGATCTCCGCGATCAATGTGCAGGCGCCGACCTTCGACCTTGTGGGATTCGTGGACGACGACCCGTCATCCGAAGACATCGAACGAATCGCCCGCCTTGGCCTGCCACACCTCGGCACGGTGGCGGACGCGCTGGCTGGGCCGGCACGGCAGTACGCCTTGGGCATAGGGAGCGGCGCAGTGCGCCGCTTGCTCGACCGTCGTTTCGAGGCCGCAGGTTGGGCGGCGCCCGTGCTGGTTCATCCGCACGCGTCCAATGGAGCAGATGTCGACTTCGGGCCCGGAACGATCCTCTGCGCCGGCGCCCGACTGACTACGAACATCCGGCTGGGTCGTCACGTACACGTGAACCTCAACAGCACCATCGGACACGACACATCCCTTCTCGACTACGTCACCGTCAATCCGCTGGTCGCTGTGTCCGGTGGCGTCACGGTTGGCGAGGCCTCGACGCTGGGGACCCATTCGGCGGTGCTCCAGAACCTCGCCATCGGCCATGACTCATTCGTCGGAGGAAGCGCGCTGGTCGTCAAGGACGTGGCTGACAACACTGTGGTGAAGGGCGTTCCTGCGCGATGAGGGTTGCCTTCGTCTCCCAGTGGTTCCCCCCGGAGAACGGCGCAGTCGTTCCGTGGAACACTGCGACTGGTTTGGCCCAACTCGGGCATGAGGTTGACGTCCTCACCGCGTTTCCCAACTACCCCAGCGGGGTCATCCAGGACGGATGGAAACAGCGGCTATACACGCGAGAGAGGATCCTGCCCAACGTCACTGTGCACCGATCGCCCGTGTACCCCAGCCATGACGCGAACCCCGTGAGACGAATGGCGACCTACCTCAGCCACGCCATGAGCGCGACAACGATGTCGGCGAACAGGATTCCCAGACCCGACGTCTGGCTCATCTACTCATCGCCCGCCACGGCAGCACTGCCAGCCCAGCTGGCGCGCCCAGGCCGGCGTGCGCCCACATGCCTGCTGATCCAAGACCTCTGGCCGGACTCCGTCAGTGGCAGCGACATGGTTGACGGAGCCGCAGCACGACTCACACAGAAAGGGCTTACGACGTACGTCAACGCCTCGTACCGGCGGGCGGCCAGGATCGGAGTCATCTCGCCCGGGATGACGCGAATGCTAACGGACCGTGGCGTGCCAGGCGAGAAGATTGAGTGGACGCCGAACTGGATGCCGGACGAAACCGCCCCTGCCATGGTGGCCCGCTCAATGCTGCGGCTGCCTGAGCAAGGCCGGCTCTTCCTGTACGCGGGCAACCTCGGCGGACTGCAGGGCCTCGACGGGCTGGTCGACGCATTCGAGAAGGTCCCGGAAGCCACCCTTGCCCTCATGGGGGACGGGATCGAACGAATAGAGCTCGAGCGCCGTGCAGCGAGGATCCCCAACGTTCACGTACTTCCCGCCGTGGACCAGTCGTCAGTCGCTGAGTACCTGGCCGCGGCCGACGTCTTGGTCGTGTCCCTCAAGGACACTGCGTTGCTCCGCGTCACCATGCCGAGCAAGATGCAGGTTTCCCTCAGGGCTGGCCGACCAGTGCTTGTTCACGGCGCGGGGGATGCCGCCGATCTGATCCAGGCTACGGGTGCCGGTGCCACCGCCGCGCCTGGAGACGCAGCGGCCATCATCGCGGCGATCTCACGGTTGACGACCGCACCTAGCGGGCAGCTTGCCTCTATGGGTTCAGCAGCCCGGACCTGCTACGAGAAGCACTTCACTCCAGAGGTCGGCGCACGCCGACTTGAGACAATGCTGATGAACGCACAGAAGGACGGACGACCATGAGTGGCTTTTCAGGCGCGGCAGTCACGATCACCGGAGGCACAGGGTCGTTTGGGTCGACGATGACCCGGCACTTGCTGTCCCGAGGCGTCGCGCGGATCAACATCCTCAGCCGCGACGAGGCCAAGCAGGACGACATGCGCCAGCGCCTTGGCGACTCCCGCGTGCGGTTCTTCGTCGGTGACGTCCGTGACTACGAGAGCGTCGAAAGCGCGGTGATCGGCGCCGACTTCGTCTTCCACGCCGCCGCGCTCAAGCAAGTGCCCTCGTGTGAGTTCTTCCCGGACCAGGCCGTCAAGACCAACATCATGGGGAGCAAGAACGTCATCGAGGCTTCCCACCGCCAAGCTGTCCGCTCGGTCGTCTGCCTCAGCACGGACAAGGCCGTCTATCCGGTGAACGCCATGGGCATGTCGAAGGCACTCATGGAAAAGACCGCCCAGGCGTTCGCGCGCAATCACCCGGACTCCCCCACCACGGTGTCGGTGACGCGGTACGGCAATGTCATGTACTCGCGGGGGTCTGTGCTCCCTTTGTTCGTTCGACAGTTGCAGACTGGGCAGCCGCTGACCGTCACCGAGCCGTCCATGACCCGGTTCCTCATGTCTCTCGACGAGTCTGTCGACCTCGTCGAGCATGCCTTTTTGAATGCGGCACCCGGCGACCTCTTCATCAAGAAGGCCCCCGCGAGCACTGTCGAGACCCTGGCAAAGGCTGTCGCCCACGTCCTCGGCTACGGCAACCCGGAGGTCCACAAGATCGGCATGCGACACGGGGAGAAGATGTTCGAGACGCTCCTCACCCGCGAAGAGGTGCTCCAGGCGACCGACCAGGGAGAGTACTTTCGCGTCCCCCTGGACGCGCGAGCCCTCGACTACGGCGTCTACGTCGAGAAGGGCGAGCGAGGCGGTGCAACGGCCGCCGACTACGACTCAACGTCTACGAGGCAGCTGAGCATTGACGAGACGGCTGACATGCTTCGCGGCCTTCCAGAGATCCAGTCGCTGCTGGCACAGGCAGAGGCGCACTCGTGAAGGTCCTGCTCACCGGTGCTGCCGGCTTCCTCGGGTGGCACACCCGCCTCCGGCTGCACGCTCAGGGTGATCACGACGTCAGGGTCGTCACTCGCGAGTCGTGGGGTGACCTTGGCGCGCTGGTGGCGGACACCGACGCGATCATCCACGTCGCCGGTGTCAACCGCGGCGATGACTCAGACGTCGAAGCGGGCAACGTCCGCCTGGCCCACGATGTCGTCAACGCCGTGATCACCGCCTCCAGACCCGTGCGCGTGGTGTACGCCAACTCCATCCAGGAAGGCAACGGCTCGGCATATGGGACGGGCAAGGAACAGGCCGCAACCGTCCTTCGCGGTCTTGAAGAGACCGGGAGCGTGGTCGTGGACGTCCGCCTTCCGAACATCTTCGGAGAGCACGGTCGCCCTGGGTACAACAGCTTTGTGGCCACCTTCGTCCACGCTGTCGCCTCGGGCAGGTCTCCTCAGGTCACCGACCGCACGGTCGACCTGTTGCACGCGCAGCAGGCAGCGCAAGCGCTGATCGACGGGCTCACAACCGAGGCACTCCGCCTCGATCCTGCCGGCCAGCCGGTCGGAGTCGCCGAGGTGCTCGCCCTCCTTCAGGAGTTCCGTGTCAGTTACGAGACGGGTGAGTTCCCTGACCTGTCGACGCCATTTCGAGTCCACCTGTTCAACTGCTACCGAGCAGCGCTCTTCCCCTCCCACTACCCGATTCCCTTGCAGCCTCACTCTGACGCGCGTGGCACGTTCGTCGAGACGGTCCGCTCCCGCGGAGGTGAGGGCCAGTCGAGCTTCTCGACCACTGTCCCTGGCGTGACCAGGGGTGAGCATTACCACCTCGAGAAGATCGAGCGCTTCGCGGTCGTGTCCGGGCAGGCAACGATCGCGCTCCGGCGGATGTTCACGGACGAGGTCGTGGAGTTCCATGTCGACGGCGATCGCCCCGCAGCAGTGGACATGCCGGTGGGGTGGGTGCACAACATCACCAACACGGGTGATGATGTGCTGATCACGCAGTTCTGGTCGCACGAGCTCTTTCGCCCAGACGCGCCCGACACCTTCCCCCACCCCGTCCAGCAGGAGATCCACGCCTGATGCTCAAGGTCATGACCGTCGTCGGGACCCGGCCTGAGCTCATCCGGCTGTCTCGAGTGATCCACCGGCTCGACGAGACCGTCGACCACGTGCTCGTGCACACGGGGCAGAACTACGACTACTCGCTGAACGAGGTGTTCTTCAAGGACCTCGATATCCGCCAGCCGGACCACATGCTCGGCGTGGACACCTCCTCCCTCGGCGCAGTCCTCGGCGGCACGCTCATCGCTACTGAGAAGGTGATGTTGGAGGCAAAGCCGGATGCCGTGCTCGTCCTCGGCGACACCAACTCCTGCATCGCCGCCGTCATGGCGAAACGCCTGCGAATCCCGACGTATCACATGGAAGCTGGCAACCGGTGTTTTGATGAGAATGTCCCGGAAGAGACGAACCGCCGGCTTGTTGACCACGTCGCCGACTTCAACCTCGTGTACACGGAGCACGCGCGGCGCAACCTATTGGCCGAGGGCCTGCACCCGCGCCGCATCATCAAGACCGGGTCGCCGATGCGCGAGGTGCTGAATGCGTACCGCAACCAGATCATGGACTCGGACGTGGTCGCGCGTCTGGGGTTGACCGAAGGAGGCTATTTCCTGGTTTCGGCTCACCGCGAGGAGAACGTCGACCACCCTGACAGGCTCGGCGCACTACTCGACTGCCTCGTGGCCGTTCGCGAGGCTTACGCTCTGCCGGTTTTCGTCTCCACCCACCCGCGCACACGAAAGCGACTTGAGTCGCTCCCCGAATGGGCCGAGCCGGAGGGCATCACGTTCAGTGACCCACTCGGCTTCCATGACTACAACCGCCTCCAGCTGTCGGCTGCGTGCTGCCTGTCCGACTCGGGGACCATCGCCGAGGAGTCGACCTTGCTCGGCTTCCCGGCAGTGACGCTGCGTGACTCGATCGAGCGGCCAGAGGCGCTCGACACGGGTGGCATCATCATGACCGGCCTCGACCGGGAGGACGTCGTGGCGTCTGTTGAAGTCGCGATACGGGCGGGACAGAGTCGCGATGGCGCCCGCCATCTCACCCCAGATGACTACCTAATAGACAACACCAGCGAACGGGCCGTGAATTTCATCCTGTCCACGGCACGCCGGCATCACTCTTGGGCTGGGATACGGATTTCGTGATAGCGCATCCTCCAGACGATATGGAACGGGTCTCGAAGATCTCAGGCTACAATGTATTGGTGTTTTCGCCCTTCTATCTGCCAGGCGTAAGGGGCGGAGGCCCAATCCGTTCTCTTGAGGTGCTCATGGGTGCATGCCGCTTGACGTGACGCTATTCATGGTGACGGCGGACCGGGATCTTGGTGAAAGCCACCCGTATCCGGGGCTTTCGTCGCGCGTCATCGAACATCACCACCATCGCGTGTTCTATTGGAACTCACGAAGCGTGCGATCGTGGTGGCGCCTGCAAGCTCTTCTCAGAGCAAGGCGGTACGACCTGTTGTACGTGAACAGCCTTTGGTCTCCTCTTTTCACAATGCTTCCGCTTGCACTAACACACGGCGTTATTCGTGCCAAGCAAATCCTAATCGCACCCCGTGGCGAGCTGTCCCCTGGGGCATTGGGCCTTAAGAACGCCAAGAAGCGGTTAGCTCTTGCGACGTGGGGACGAGTCCTCGCTGGGCGTTCGCCTCTGTGGCACGCCTCCACGGCCTTGGAGCGCGCTCACATCATGGAACACTTCCCACGAGCGGAAGTTATAGTCCAAATCAACTCTACAGGCCCTGCGCCGAGCTCACCGGCCGCCAGCGCACCAACGGCTTGTTTTGTCTTCATTAGCCGCATTTCACCGAAGAAGAATCTTCCATTCCTCCTGCGCGCACTGCAAGATTGCCGAGAACGAGTGCGTCTCGACATTTATGGTCCACTCGAGAATCGTCAACATTGGGAGGAATGCCAGGCGGCTTTCCGGCGCCTCCCAACGAACGTGTCCGTGAATTATCGGGGTGAACTCCCGATGGAAAAGGTCCAGGCAACCTTTTCCAGGTATGACGCCTTCTTGTTTCCTACACTCGGCGAGAACTTCGGTCATGTGGTCGCGGAGAGTCTAGCGGCCGGTTGCCCGGTAGTGTGTTCCACAGGCACACCCTGGACGGATCTCCTCCGGCATGGCTGCGGAGCTGCTCTCGAGATTGGCGACCCCGCCATTTGGACACAGGAGATCGACATCCGTGCCGCTCAAAGTGAACTTCACCGCAGCGCCAACAAGCAGCGGGCCGCGCACTTGTACGCATCGTGGCGGGACAAGCAGAAGTATACGAGCGCAATCCAAGTCGCTCTTACAAGGGAGATCTCGTGAACAGCGCTTCAGTTCAGCCGGCACGAATCGCGCTGCTGACCCAAGGTTTCACGTCCGCTGGCGGCGTCCAAACAGTGGCTCGTTGGCTGGCAGATGGCCTGCGATCGCGCGGGTGCGAGGTAACCGTATTCGATCTCGCTTCGTCTAGAAGCGATGAGCTGAGTCGACGAATCACGTCTCCGCGCTCCTGGTTCAGGCGCCCTTCGCTTGCTGCCGATGGACAGGCCCAACTCGTGCGTGTGGGAGCTGAACTGGTCGAGCTCGAGCCGGCCAGGTATCTTCCGCGGGCGTCTCTCACCAGGGCGCTCGGTGACTTCGACCTAGGGATGCGCTGATTATCTCGGGTGGTCGGGGTGTCCCCCTGGCTGGGTTGGCGGGGGTCCGGGAGGATGTGGTGTGGACATCGATCAGCCCAGTTTCACGGATATCGAGTACGGCAACCGGCGGCGGGTGTCGCGCCGGGAGAAGTTCCTGGAAGCGATGAACGCGACGATCCCGTGGGCGGCGTGGGTGGGCGTGATCGAGCCGTTCTACTACGCGGACCGGCCGGGTAAGCGGGGCCGTAAGGCGAAGCCGGTGGAGACGATGCTGCGGATGTACCTGCTGCAGGTGTGGTTCTCCCTCTCGGACGAGTGGGCTGCCCCATGATTTCCGGACACGAGTTTTGGGTTTTCAGGCTGCTTCTTGGGGGTTGTTGTGGAGGTCGAGGATCTCCTGCGGGGTGTTGTACCCCAACCCTGAATGAAGCCTGCGTCGATTGTAGAAGAGCTCGATGTAGTTCGCAATCTTCCGTTGCGCTATCTCACGGGTTGGGAATTGCTCCCGGTTGACGAGCTCCACTTTCAACGCCCCGTTGGTCGATTCGGACAACGCGTTGTCATAGCAGATCCCGGTGCGCCCGACCGATTGACGAATTCCCATTTTGCTCAGTTCGGTGGCGTATTCGTCGGAGGTGTAGTTGCTCCCGCGGTCCGAATGGAAGATCGCACTCTCGGGCAGGGTGATGTTCCTGGCGGCCATGCGGATCGCGTCGGTGATCAGCGGTGTCTTGTAGTTGTCGTCCATCGCCCACCCCACGATCGCGCGTGAGTAGCAGTCGATGACCAACGCCACGTACAGCCACCCTTGCCACGTCCGCACGTAGGTGATGTCTCCCACGAGCTTGGCTCCGGGGACGTCGCTGGTGAAGTCACGCTCGACGAGGTCGGGGATGTCAGCCATCTTCGCGGCTTGGCGGGTGGTGCCCTTGCGCGAACGCATGGGCTGGCAGGCGACCAGGCCACGCTCCCGCATCAGGTCACGCACGGTCTCCGGATCGCAGTAGTGGCCGCGGCGGGCCAGGACGGCGTGCACGCGCCGGTACCCGTAGGTGCCGTCGTGCTCATCAAAGATGTGCTCGATCAGCGCACCCAACCGCTCACGCCGCTGCGCGGTTGCCGACGCCGGCCGGGTGCACCACTCGTAGAACCCCGAGGTCGACACGGCCAGCCAGGTGCACATCAGCACCACCGTGTACCGCGCCGACCCGTCCGTGTTGCGTGTGGCCTTCTCCGCGGCGATGAACGCGTACTTCGCGCTCACCGGAACTCCTTCGCGAAGAAGGGCTTGATATGTAGGTGATCGGCGCGTTGGTCCCGGGCGGTTCCCAGCCGCGGGTGGAGGCTCGTGCTGAGACATCCGTCGAGGAGGTTGCGACGTCTGATTTCGGGTCATTCATGCCGTGCCTGGTGCGCCCGGTGGGAAGCGTGCCGAGCTTGGGTCATCCGCTGGTCGATGAGTACCTGCGGTTCACCGCGGCCCGGGTGCGGTCGAACACTCTGACGGCGCAGGTGTTCGACCTGAAGGTCTTCTTCACGATGGTGCCCAAGGCGCCGCAGGAGGTCACCGTCACGGACGTGCTGTCCTTCATTGAGGCTGAGGTGCCCGATTCCTTCCGGATACGAGGTCCAATAGAATCCCTCGTGGAAGGAGAATGGTTAGATGAGTTCGAAGAAGGTTCGGTTCAGTCCGGAGTTCAAGGAACAGCTGGTGTTGGCGTTT
>Ga0209369_1000543_pt1 | contig 42064 bp, 44 predicted proteins | sample EBPBio142010_DNA_FD_185865 | JGI IMG/M metagenome (GOLD analysis project Ga0209369, IMG submission 185865) | Wastewater treatment Type I Accumulibacter community from EBPR Bioreactor in Madison, WI, USA - Reactor 1_10/4/2010_ DNA (SPAdes)... | ecosystem: Engineered > Bioreactor > EBPR >... | reverse complement strand
GTGGCATGACGGTGCGCGAGATACAGGCTCACCTCGAAGAGATGTACGGCACCGAAGTTTCGCCCAGTCTGATTTCCTCGGTGACGGACGCCGTGGCCGACGAGGTCAAGGCCTGGCAGGCCAGACCGCTGGAGCCGATTTACCCCATCGTCTATCTGGACTGCATCCACGTGAAGGTGCGCGAGGGCGCGGTGCGGGTCAAGGCGGTGTACCTGGCCATCGGCATCACCATGACGGGCGAGAAGGAGGTGCTGGGTCTGTGGCTGGCCCAGACCGAGGGTGCCAAGTTCTGGCTACAGGTGGTCACCGAGTTGCGCAACCGGGGCGTGCAGGACATCTTCATCGCCTGCGTCGATGGGCTCAAGGGCTTTCCTGACGCCATCGAGGCCGTCTTCCCCAAGGCGGTGGTGCAACTGTGCATCGTTCACATGGTGCGCCACAGCCTGAACTACGTCTCATGGAAGCGCCGCAAAGAGGCGGCTGCCGACCTGCGCCGCATCTACTCGGCCGCCACCGCCGAAGAGGCCGAGCTGATGCTCGGTGAATTCGAGGCCCGCTGGGATGCCGAGTACCTGCCCATCGGCCAGTCCTGGCGCAGGAACTGGAGCCGCTTGACCCCGTTCTTTGACTACCCGCCGGAAATCCGCAAGGTCATCTACACCACCAATGCCATCGAGTCGGTAAACATGAGCCTACGCAAGCTGACCAAGAACCGGGGCTCGTTCCCCAGCGACGAGGCGCTGACCAAGCTGTTCTACCTGGCGCTGCGCAACATCAGCCAGAAGTGGACCATGCCCATCCGGGATTGGAAGGCCGCGCTGACCCGATTTACCATTCAGTTCGGAGACCGCATCTCCGTCAATTGAAGTCCGAACCGTTTACACAAAAATTCGGACACGCCCTCTTGTGAGCGGCCTGATGGATGGAGAAATTCATCGAGCCCATGTTCAGCGAGCACATCTCGGGCTTGGCCATTAGCGGGTAGGCCAAGCGTTCCTCCAGCGTCATGCGCGTGCTGCCGCCGCTGGTGATGTTGATGACAGCGTCCGTCGCCGCTTTGATGCGCGGCACGAATTGGTCGAAGATCTTCGGATCCGGCGTGGGGCTGCCGTCCACCGGGTTGCGTGCATGGAGATGCAGGATCGCGGCGCCCGCTTCGGCCGCCTCGATCGACTGCTCAGCGATCTGATCCGGTGTGATGGGCAGGTACGGCGACATGGTCGGCGTGTGCATCGCGCCGGTCACGGCACAACTGATGATGACTTTGTCTTGTGGCTTGGCCATGATGGTCGCGGTCTCCAGAGGTTCGTTTGGCGGTTCCATCTGCCTCGATACATGAGGCCGGACGTCATGCGACGTGGCCGGATCAATCGCTGCAAACTGGCACGAATCGTAGAAGTCGCATCGCTTGTAAAACAGGTCGCTCCCGGTCTATGGCGGGTGCATACCGGGCATCTATGGGTCAGTAAAAGCCCAGGGGTACGCGCCTGCGAGGACGGTGATACTGCGCACCGGGCGCTTTTGCCCCTGTCCTGGCAACTCCACCGCTGGCTCCTTATCGATGTCTGCAAAACCCTGGATCAACGAGAAAATCTACGCGCCGTACAAGCTCGCAGCGTTGGTCGAGACGCTGACCGAACTTGGCGTACCCTCACAGATGAGCTTGCAGGGGACAGGCTTGGCGCTGTGCGACGTAGAGAACCCGGAAACCAAGACGTCGGTCGGTCAATACTTCACGGCTTGCCGGAACGCCGTGCGCACGTCCAAGACGCCGGCCGCGCCTTTCCTGGTTGGACGGAGAATGCACCTGTCGGCTTATGGCATGTATGGGTACGCGTTGATGTGCAGCTTGACGCTGCGCGACTTTTTCAACGAGGGCGTCAAGTACCACAAGCTTGCGACGCCCACAGTGGTCATCGAATGGCGTGAGCAAGATGGCGCCGCCATCTGGAGCTTCCCACGGTTGGTGGCACCAGAACTCAGCGTCGACTTGTTTCAGTTCCTGATCGAGCAGCAACTGGTGCAACACGCCATCCATTTGAACGACGTGGCAGGCCCGGAATGCCGGCCGCTGCGCGCGCTGCTGTCGTACCCTGCGCCTGCGCACGAGCACCTGTACGCGGAGTACCTTGGTTGCCCGGCGTACTTCGGCAGCGAAACCTGCGAGCTGCATTACGACGCTGCCATCCTTGACCAACCGACTCAGCTGGCACACAAGCTCACTTCGGCCCTCATGCAGGCGACCTGTGAGCGGTTAATCGGCCAGGCCAAGACCACCGTCGGCATCTCGGGTCAGGTCTACCAGATCCTGATGGCGAGTCCAGAGCAACTGCCGCGCATGGAAGATGTGGCGGCCATGGTGCACATGAACGAGCGCACCATGCGCCGCAAGCTCGAATCTGAGGGCACCTCATTTGGTCAGATCATCGACGACGTGCGAGCGTCGTTGGCCGCTGAGTACCTCAAGACCACGAAGATGACGACGGAGGACATCGCTGCACTCGTTGGGTTCAGCGATGCTGCGAACTTCCGCCGAGCCTTCAAGCGCTGGACGGGCAAGACGCCGAGCGAATATCGAACCTGACGACCTTGCCTTCCCAATTCAACGGTTCGATGAGCCGGCGCTCGAATCGACGAGCACCACTATCAACATTGCCTTCTGCGTACCGCGGTTGATCCAGGCATGGTTGGTACCACGGTGCAGGATCGCATCGAAGGGTTTCAATGTGTGCTTCGTCTTGTCGAGCACGCCCCGCGCGGGCGCGTCAGCCAGGCCAGCACCAGGCACAGCGCCAGCGTGGGCAGGGCCGCGCCCAGCCCGGGCAGCACGCGCGGCAGCAGGTGATAGCAGGCAATGCCGCCCAGCCACAGCGCCACGGGCAGGCCGTGCACGGCGCGCGCATCCAGCAGCCGCTGCGGCGCGGCCACGCCGAACGCCAGGCGTCCCAGGATCACGCCGAACAGCGGCACGAACACCGAGCTGAGCAGCAGCAAAAACGGCTCCAGGCTGTGCATGGGCAGCACCAGGGCCAGGCCCGTGCACAGCGCGGCCAGCACCAGGCCCCAGCGGCGCACGCTCCAGCCCGGCCGCAGGCTGTGCGCCGAGACGGCGCCCGAATACGCGTCGCCATAGGCGTTGTCCACCTCGTCAATGAGGATTAGCGACAGCGCCAGCAGCCCGCCCTGGGCCAGCAGCAGGGCCGTCACCAGATCCTGGCTGGGCAGGGTCAGCGCCACCAGCACGCCCAGGCAGTAGCACCAGATGTTGGCCAGCGCATAGCCCAGCCAGCTGCCGCGCAGGGCGCCGGCGCCGCTGACGCCATGGCGCGCGTAGTCGGCCACCAGCGGCAGCCAGGAGACGGGCATGGCGATCACCAGATCCAGCGCCGGCATCACCCCCATGCCGCCCGCGCCGCGGCGCTGCCAGATCTCGTCCAGCCCCTGGGCCTGGGCCATGGACAGGAATTGCCAGGACAGCCAGATCAGCGACAGCACCACCAGCGGCAGCGCCACGCGCGCAATCACGCGGCGCACCAGCCGCACCATGGAGCCGCTGATCAGAAGCGCCACCACGCCGCCCCACAGCAGCGTGGCCGCCACCGGCCACCAGGCGGCGGCCAGCAGGCCCGACTGCCGGCCTATGGCCACGGTGGCGTCGCGCATCACCACCAGCTCGAAGGTGCCCCAGCCCACCAGCTGCACGATGTTCAGCAATATGGGCAGGCTGGCGAAGCCGCGGCCATAGACGGCGTGCATCAACCCGGCGCTGGCCAGGCCGCTGTCGCAGCCGATTTTTGCCACCCAGCCCAGCAGGCCGGCGCCGACGATGGAGCCGGTGACGATGGCCAGCAAGGCCTGCTGCGTGCCCAGTGCCGGCACCAGGTAGGCGCCTACCTGCATGACCAGCAGGCCCACGCCCAGGCTGAACCAGAGCGAGGCATGGTCGTGCCATTGGAATACGCGCGCCTGGCTGGCGACCGGGGTCAGGGCTTCGTTGGCGGATGGGGTGAGGCTGGGCATCGGTGGTTCTCCTGGCCCTGCACTGTAGTGGGATGCGGCTGGGGCAGTGCGCTCACCCCGGCCGCGCGCACCCGCTGGGCCGGGAAATGGGCACTGAACGCCGAGCCCCGGCCCAGCACGCTGGCGATGTGCAGCTGCGCCCCATGGCGCTGCAGGCTGTGCTTGGCAATCGCCAGGCCCAGGCCGGTGCCGCCCGAGTCGCGCGAGCGGCTGCGGTCTATGCGGTAGAAGCGCTCGGCAAGGCGCGGCAGATGCTCTGGCGCGATGCCGGGGCCGCTGTCGCGCACGCAAAAGCGCGCACCACCGTCGTCCTGGCATTGCCAGTCCACGGTGATCAGGCCGCCGGCGGGCGTGTAGCGCACGGCGTTGGCGATGAGGTTGGACAGGGCGCTGTGCAGCTCCTCGGGGTTGCCGGCGATCTCGCCGCAGGCCTGCAGCTGCGCTGGCGGCGGAAACACCAGGCGCTGGGGCGCCGCGGCCGGGGGCGTGATTTGCGCGGACAGCGCGCGCGCCTCCTGCTCGCAGCGCTGCAGCAGCGCGCCAACGCTGGTCCATTGGCCCGTGCCGGGCGGGGCGCTGCCCTCCAGGCGCGAGAGCGTCAGCAGGTCTTGTACCAGCAGTTGCATGCGGCGGGCCTGCTGCGCCATCAGGCCCAGGTAGCGGCTGCGCTCGTCGTCGGCGAGCGGCAGGGTCTGCAGGGTTTCGACAAAGCCCGCCAGCACGGTGAGCGGCGTGCGGATCTCGTGCGAGACGTTGGCGACAAAGTCGCGCCGCATGGCCTCGGCCTGCTCCAGCTGCGTCACGTCGCGCGAGAGCATCAGCCGCCGCCCCTCGCCATAGGGGTGCAGGCGCACCGACAGCTGCACCAGCTGCAGGGGGCTGCGCTCGCGCCCGGGCAGCAGCAGGTCCTGGGCATAGTCGCCCGCCGCCAGGTAGGCGCTGAAATCGGGCTCGCGCATCAGGTTGCCGATGGACTGCATCAGGTCGCGCGGCAGCTCCAGGCCGAAATGCCCGGCCGCGGTCTGGTTGCACCATTCGATATGGCCCTCGGCGTCCAGCAGGATGACGCCGTTGGGCGAGGCCTGCAGCGCCGCCAGAAAGGCCTGCAGGCGCGCCTCGCTGGCGGCTGCCAGCTGCTCACGCTGGCGCAGCTGGCGGCGCATGCGATCCACCGCCTCGCCCCACAGGCCCTGCGGGCCGCGCAAGGCCGGGGCCTGGCCCGCCGCTGCGTCCTGGCGCAGCCAGGCCAGCACCCGCAGGCCGCGCCAGGCCACCCAGCCCCAGCACAGCCAGGAGGCCAGCGCCACGCCCGCCGCCAGCCCCCAGGCGCCGGCCAGCCACAGCCCCAGGGCCGCGCCCAGCAGCTGGGCGATGAGCAGCATCGCTATGCGCCAGAACATGATCAAAAAATGCCTCTATGGCAATAGGGTAGTGCCCAGGCAGCTATCATTTTTAAGCCTGTCCCTGGGCCGTGACGCGGTAGCCCGCGCCGCGCACCGTCTCCACCATCACCGCGGCCTCGCCCAGCGCCTCGCGCAGGCGCTTGACATGCACGTCCACGGTGCGCTCCTCGATGTAGACATGGTCGCCCCAGACCTTGTCCAGCAGCTGCGCGCGGCTGTGTACACGCTCGGCGTGGCGCATCAGGTGGTGCAGCAGCTTGAACTCGGTGGGGCCGAGCTTGAGCGGCTGGCCGGCGTAGCTGACGCGGTGCGTGGCCGGGTCGAGATGCAGGCTGCCGATGCTGACACTTTCGCCGCCATGCTCGGGCGCGCGCCGGCGCAGCACGGCGCGGATGCGCGCCAGCAGCTCCTGCGTGGAAAAGGGCTTGGTGATGTAGTCATCGGCGCCGGCGTCCAGGCCCGCGACCTTGTCGGGCTCGTCGCCGCGCGCGGTCAGCATCAGGATGGGGATGGCCTTGCTGCGCGCATCCAGGCGCCACTTGCGCGCCAGCTGCAGGCCGCTCTGGCCCGGCAGCATCCAGTCGAGCAGGATCAGGTCGGGCAGCTGCGCTTCGATTTCGCGCTGCGCGGCCGCGCCGTCCTCGGCCCAGATGGGCGTAAAGCCGTTGTGGCGCAGGTTCACGGACAGCAGTTCGGCGATCGCCGGTTCGTCTTCGACGATCAGAACACGGGGGGAGGTTTTCATTGAAGTGCCGACTCGATGTGTTCCAACGCCTGGTGGCGCACGTCCTTGCCTTCGACCAGGTAGATGATGAGTTCGGCAATGTTCTTGGAATGGTCGCCGATGCGCTCGATGGCCTTGGCCAGGAACAGCAGGTCCAGGCTGGCCGAGATGGTGCGCGCATCTTCCATCATGTAGGTGATGAGCTTGCGCACGAAGCCGTCGAACTCGCGGTCGATCAGGTCGTCTTCCTTGAGGATGGCCAGCGCCGCGCGGGTGTCCAGGCGCGCAAACGCGTCCAGCGCCTTGCGCAGCAGGCCCGAGGCCAGGTCGGCGGCCATGCGCAGGTCGCTGCTGGGCAGCGAGCGCGCCGCACCGTGCTCGATGATGGAGCGCACCATGCGCGCCATGCGCGTGGCCTCGTCGCCCATGCGCTCCAGATTCGCCGTCGCCTTGGAGAAGGCCATCAACAGGCGCAGGTCGCGGGCGGTGGGCTGGCGCCGGGCGATGATGGTGATGAGCTCGTGGTCGATCTCGACCTCCATCTGGTTCACGCGGTTCTCGATGAACTCGACGCGCTCGGCCGCCTCCAGGCTGAACTGCGACAGGGCGGCGATGGCCTGGCGAATCTGCGACTCGACCAGGCCGCCGAGCTCCATCACGCGGGCGGAGACCTGGTTGAGTTCGCTGTCGAATTGGGTGGAGAGGTGTTTGTCTGTCATGGTGTCTCTAGTTTTTCTCCCTCTCCCGCTGGCGGGAGAGGGTGGGGGTGAGGGCGATTCGGTGGCAGGCGCCGTGCCTGCTCTACCCCCTCACCCCTGCCCTCTCCCCCAAGGGGGCGAGGGAGAGAAAAAATCAGCCGAAGCGGCCGGTGATGTAATGGTTACGGCCGCTGCGCTTAACTTCGCTGCGCGAAGTGAGCCACCGCCGTTGCATCACTGCTCGGTTCATCCGAACCTCCCAGTGATGTAATCCTCGGTCTCCTTGCGCTGGGGCTTGAAGAACATTTGCTCGGTGGCGCCGAACTCCATCAGGTCGCCCAGGTACATATAGGCCGTGTAGTCGCTGCAGCGCGCCGCCTGCTGCATGTTGTGCGTGACGATGACGACGGTGTAGTCGTTCTTCAGCTCGGCAATCAGTTCCTCGATTTTTGCGGTGGAGATGGGGTCCAGCGCCGAGCAGGGTTCATCCAAGAGCAGCACCTCGGGCAGCACCGCGATGCCGCGCGCAATGCACAGGCGCTGCTGCTGACCGCCCGAGAGGCCCGCGCCGCTCTGGTGCAGCTTGTCCTTGACCTCGGTCCACAGCGCGGCCTTGCGCAGCGCCCATTCCACGCGCTCGTCCATGTCGGTGGCGTTCAGGCTCTCGAACAGTTTCACGCCAAAGGCGATGTTGTCGTAGATCGACATCGGAAACGGCGTGGGCTTCTGGAACACCATGCCGACCTTGGCACGGATCAGCGCCACGTCCTGGCGACTGGTCAGCAGGTCTTCGCCGTCCAGCAGGATCTGCCCCTGGGCGCGCTGCTCGGGGTAGAGCTCGAACATGCGGTTGAAGGTGCGCAAGAGCGTCGATTTGCCGCAGCCCGAGGGGCCGATGAAGGCCGTGACCTTGTTCTCGGGAATGTCGAGGTTGATGCCCTTGAGCGCGTGGAACTTGCCGTAGTAGAAGTTCAGGTCGCGCACGGCCAGCTTGGCACGCGGCGGCTGGGAGGGGCGGGGAGCGGTGGACATGTTGGTTGTTCCTTATTTTTGGCGCGTCAGCACGCGCGCCAGGATGTTCAGGCCCAGCACCGCCACGGTGATGAGGAAGACGGCGGCCCAGGCGAGCTGCTGCCAGTTCTCGTACGGGCTCATGGCAAATTTGAAAATGGTGACCGGCAGGCTGGCCATGGGCTTACTCAGGTCAGCGTTCCAGAACTGGTTGTTGAGCGCCGTGAACAAAAGCGGCGCCGTCTCGCCCGCAATGCGCGCCACGGCCAGCAGCACGCCGGTAATCACGCCGGCGCGGGCGGCGCGCAGCGTGACCAGCGTGATCACCTTCCACTTCGGCGTGCCCAGGGCGTAGGCCGCTTCGCGCAGGCTGGCAGGCACCAGCAGCAGCATGTTCTCGGTCGTGCGTATGACCACGGGGATGACGATCAGCGCCAGCGCCAGCATCCCGGCCCAGCCCGAAAAGCTCTTGAAACGCGCCACCACCACGGTGTAGACGAACAGGCCGATGACGATGGAGGGCGCCGACAGCAGGATGTCGTTGACGAAACGCGTGCAGCCCGCAAGCGCACCCTGGCGCCCGTATTCGGCCAGGTAGACCCCCGCCAGAATGCCTATGGGCGTGCCGACAAAGGTGGCCAGCAGCACCATCACGCCCGAGCCGAAGATGGCGTTGGCCAGGCCCCCGGCCTCGTTGGGCGGCGGCGTCATCTCGGTGAACAGCGCCAGCGACAGGCCGCCCAGCCCCAGGCGCAGCGTCTCCCACAAGATCCACACCAGCCAGAACACGCCAAAGGCCATGGCGGCCAGCGACAGTGCCAGCGCCAGCTGGTTCACGCGCTGGCGCGTGGCAAAGCGCTGCGCCCGCGTCTGGGCCAGTTCGGCGGCAGAAATGAGTTTTTGCGATGTTGTCATTGGAAAGCCTCCGTCCTACGGACTGCGGCGCGAGCGCCCTTCGGAGCGGCCGTGCGGGCGCTCATGCCCGCGCCCCTTCGCCCTTTTGCAGGCGGCTCAGAAGCAGCTTGGACGCCGACAGCACGACGAAGGTGATGAAGAACAGCACCAGCCCCAGGTAGATGAGCGACGCCTGGTGCAGGCCCTCGCCGGCCTCGGCGAATTCGTTGGCCAGGGCCGAGGTGATGCTGTTGGCGGCCTCGAACACCGAGAGGGAGTTGAGCTGGTTCATGTTGCCGATGACAAAGGTCACCGCCATGGTTTCGCCTAAAGCGCGGCCCAGGCCCAGCATCACGCCGCCGAGCACGCCGGACTTGGTGTAGGGCAGAACCACCTTCCACATCACCTCCCAGGTGGTGGCGCCCAGGCCGTAGGCCGACTCCTTGAGCAGTGGCGGAGTCACTTCAAACACATCGCGCATCACCGAGGCGATGAAGGGAATGATCATGATGGCCAGGATGATGCCGGCCGCCAGAATGCCAATGCCCACCGGCGGGCCAGTCACCAGCGCGCCCAGCACCGGCACGCCCTTGAAGAGAGCCTGCAGCGGCTGCTGCACCCAGGTGGCGAGGATGGGGCCGAACACCATCAGCCCCCACATGCCGTAGACGATGGAGGGCACGGCGGCCAGCAGCTCGATGGCCGTGCCCAGCGGGCGCTTGAGCCAGGTGGGCGAGAGTTCGGTGAGGAACAGCGCAATGCCAAAGCTCACCGGCACCGCGATGAGCAGGGCGATGAGCGAGGTGGCCAGCGTGCCGTAGACCATGACCAGGCCGCCGTACTCGTTCTGTACCGGGTCCCAGGCCGTGCTGGTCAGGAAACCCAGGCCGTACTGCGCGATGGCGGGCCAGGCACCAATGACCAGCGACACCAGCACGCCCAGCAGCAGCGCCAGGGTCAGAAGGGCGGCGCCACGCGCCAGCGCGGCGAACAGCCGGTCGGCCCAGCTGGCGGAAAACCAGGGGCGGCGCGCCGGCGGGCGCGACTGGCCGCTGCCCGGCTGCGCCAGCGGCGCGGCGGGAGAAGTCAAGGAGGTGGACACGGGGTGGCCTTTGTGTTGCATGGTGCGGCGTTTTTTCTCCCACCCCCAGAGGGGGAAGGAGTGAAAAGCCGCAGATTATTTCAGTGCCACCGCCTTGCCCGCGCCGTCCACGATCTGGCCCCAGGATTTGGCGATCTGGCCTTTGACGGCCTCGGGCATGGGCACGTAGTCCAGTTCGCCGGCCTGCTTGTCGCCGCTCTTGTAGGCCCATTCAAAGAACTTGAGTGTGGCTGCGGCCTGCTGCGGCTTGTCCTGCGCCTTGTGCATCAGGATGAAGGTGGCGCCGGTCAGCGGCCAGGCGGCCTTGCCGGGTTGGTTGGTCAGGATCTGGTAGAAGCTCTTGCTCCAGTCGGCACCGGCGGCCGCGGCCTTGAAGCTGTCGTCGTCAGGCGTCACAAAGGCGCCATCGGCGTTTTGCAGCTGCACGTAGTTCATTTTGTTTTGCTTGACATAGGCGTACTCCACGTAGCCGATGGAGTTGGGCAGGCGGCCGACGAAGGCGGCCACGCCCTCGTTGCCCTTGCCGCCGGCGCCGATGGGCCAGTTCACCGCCGTGCCTTCGCCCACCTTGGCCTTCCACTCGGCGTTCACCTTGGAGAGGTAGTTGGTGAAGATGAAGCTGGTGCCCGAGCCGTCGGCGCGGCGCACCGGGGCGATGGCTGCATCCGGCAGCGCCACGCCGGGGTTCAGCGCGGCGATGGCGGCGTCGTTCCACTGGGTGACCTTGCCCAGGTAGATGTCGCCCAGCACGGCGCCGCTCAATTTCAGCTGGCCCGGGGCAATGCCCTTGATGTTGACCACCGGCACCACGCCACCGATCACGGTGGGGAACTGCACCAGGCCCTTTTTGGCCAGGTCTTCGTCCTTGAGCGGCGCGTCCGAGGCGCCAAAGTCCACCGTCTTGGCCTCGATCTGGCGCAGGCCGGCGCCCGAGCCGACGGACTGGTAGTTGATCTTCACGCCCGTGGCCTTGTGGTAGTCCGCTGCCCACTTGGCGTACAGCGGCGCCGGAAAGCTCGCGCCCGCGCCGGTGGCCTCGCTCTGGGCCAGGGCTTGGGGCAGGGCGGCGGCAGACACCAGGCCCGCCACCAGAACACGTAACACACACAGCTTCATGAAAAACCTTTGAAGGTTGTTGAAAGGGATGCAGCGCAATGTAGGCATGCTTTGTGACAGCGCTGTGACATATGGGCGGCCCGGAAGCTGGTGGCAAGCCGCCGACTGCGCGCTGTCACGGCACTGTCATGCAGGCTTCGTAGGCTGCGCGGTTGACCATTGACCCCGGTGCTATGCTGCGCCGCTTTGTTTGCCTCCCCCCTCGTATGCAAGACGGAACATTGCTCGCCGCCGTGGACCTGGGGTCCAACAGCTTTCGCCTGGAAATTGGCCGCTACGAGCATGGCCATATCCAGCGCGTCGAATACCTCAAGGAAACCGTGCGCCAGGGCGGCGGCCTGGACGAGGAACGCAATCTGAGCCAGGCCGCCATGCAGCGCGGCTGGGACTGCCTGGCACGCTTTGCCGAGCGCCTGGCCGACTTTGCCCCCCGGCAGGTGCGCGCCGTGGCCACGCAAACCCTGCGCGAGGCGAAGAACCGGGACGTTTTTTTGGAGCGCGGCAACGCCATCCTGGGCCATGCCATCGAGGTCGTCTCGGGCCCCGAAGAGGCGCGCCTGATCTACCAGGGTGTGTCGCACCTGCTGCCCCAGTCCGACGAGCGCCGCCTGGTGGTGGACATTGGCGGGCGCTCCACCGAGCTCATCCTGGGCCGGCAGTACCAGGCGCACGAGGTGGCCTCGTTTCGCGTCGGCAGCGTGTCCTGGTCCAAACAGTTCTTTGCCGATGGCCAGCTGACGGCCGCTGCCTTCCGCCAGGCGGAGACCGCCGCCCAGGCCATGCTCGACGAGGCCCTGGCCGTGTACCGGCCCGAGCGCTGGGAGCGGGCCTACGGATCGTCGGGCACGGTGGGCGCGGTGGCCGAGATCCTGGCCGCCTGCGGGCATGAGAGCGGCGTGATCTACCGCCAGGGCCTGGACTGGCTGCTGCAGCAGCTGCTGCGCGCGGGCCACACCAGCCGCGTGGAGCTGTCCGGCCTCAAGGACGACCGCCGCCCCGTCATCGGCGGCGGCCTGAGCGTGTTGCGCGCGCTGTTCGACCTGCTGCAGATCGACCGCCTGCATGTCGCCCAGGGGGCCCTGCGCCAGGGTGCGCTGTACGACCTGATCGACAGATCTTCACCCGGCACTGATAAGCGCAGCGCCACCGTGGCCGGCCTGGCACAGCGCTTTGCTGTCGATGGCGCCCAGGCCGAGCGCGTGGCGCGGGCGGCCGGAACCCTGTTTGCCCAGGCCACGCCCCAGGCCGGCGACGACGCCGCGCGCGAGCTGGGCTGGGCCGCGCAGCTGCATGAGATCGGCCAGCGCATCGCCCACAGCGGCTACCACCGCCACGGCGCCTACATCCTGGAGCACACCGACGCCGCCGGCTTTGCCCAGCCCGAGCTGCAGCGCCTGGGCCAGCTGCTGCGCGCCCACCGGGGCAAGCTGCGCAAGCTCGACCTCGACTGGGATCGCCCCGGGCTGGCGCTGCAACTGGCCTGCCTGCGCCTGGCCGTGGCCCTGTGCCACGCGCGGCGCGACCCCGACCTGCAGGGCCTGCGCCTGCAGCAGCAGGGCCAGCGCCTGAGCCTGTGGCTGCCCGCCGGCTGGGCCGAGCGTTACCCGCAGTCGGCCCACCTGCTGCGCGAGGAGGGCCTGGACTGGCAGCGCACGCCCTGGGTGCTGGAAATTTTTGAGTGATTTTGGCCTGATTAGGCATATACCTCAGACTGTGCCGCGAGCCCTCACCCCAACCCTCTCCCAGAGGGAGAGGGAGTAAAGCCGGCGCAACCGGTCGCCCTCGCCCCTTTGGGGAGAGGGAGGGGTGAGGGGCCTCTGCGATATGTGCATAGTCAGGGGTTTTGGCCGTTATCGCTTTTATATAAAGCGCCCGCAGCTACAAATTCAATAGTGAATGGCCCTGCGGCTGGCCCGCCCGCTGTTACAAAAGATCGGGCGACATGGCCGCCAGCAACACGGTCTGGCTTTCGCCCTGGCGCTGGCGCTGGCGTAGCCACCACACCGCTCCCTTGCGTATCGCACAATCCGCGCCCGGCATGTCCAGCAGCTGGGCCGCCGTTTGCCCCAGCACGGGCTGGTGGCCCACCATCAGTACGGCGCCGCGCCCCTGGGGCCAGCGGGCGAGCTCCAGCAGATCCGCGGGCGTGGCCTGGGGCAGCAGTTCGGCGCGCAGCTTGAATTTGCGCCCCAGCGCCTGGGCGGTCTGCTCGGCGCGCCGCGCCGGGCTGGCCAGTACGCGCAGGCCCTCGGGCAGGTTGCGGTCGAGCCAGACGGCCATGCGCGCGGCCTGCTTCTCGCCGCGCGGCGTCAGGCGGCGCAGCAGGTCGTCTTCGCCCTCCTGGCCCTCATGGGCCTCGGCGTGGCGCCACAGAATCAGGTCCATCATCCTGGAATCACTTGCGTTTCTTGCGTTTGGCCAACGCGCCGCCGCCGTAGCGGCTCATGAGGGCGGTTTGCGCGCCGTTGCCGACACCGGGGCGCGGTGGCGGGGCGTAGCTGCCGTCGCTCCGCTGGGTCCAGGCGTTGCGCTCGTCGTGCAGGTAGGCCACCAGGCATTCGTCGATGATGCGCTGGCGCAGCGCCCTGTCGTGCACCGGCCAGGCCAGCTCCACGCGGCGCAGCATGTTGCGGTTCATCCAGTCGGCGCTGGAGAGGTAGAGGTTCTCCTGCTCGCCCGCGGCGAAGTAGAAGACCCGCGTGTGCTCGAGAAAGCGCCCGATGATGGAGCGCACGCGGATGTTGTCGGTCAGCCCCGGCAGCTGCGCCGGCAGCATGCAGGCGCCGCGCACGATGAGGTCGATCTGCGCCCCCTGCTGGCCGGCGCGTATCAGGGCGTGTATCAGCGCCTCATCGGTGAGCGCATTCATCTTGACGACGATGCGCGCGTACTGCCCGGCCTGCGCCGCCTCGCCCACCTGCGCAATCTTCTCCAGCATGCGCTGCTGCAGGTAGAAGGGCGCGAGCATGAGCTGGCGCAGTTTGGGCGGGCGGTTCTGGCTCGCCAGGTGGCTGAAGACGCCGTCCATGTCGGCGGTGATGTCCTCGTCGCTGGTGAGCAGGCCCAGGTCGGTGTACAGGCGTGCCGTGCGCGGGTTGTAGTTGCCGGTCGACAGGTGCCCGTAGCGGCGCAGGCCCTTGCCCTCGCGGCGCGTCACCAGCAGCATCTTGGCGTGGGTCTTGAGGCCCACCACGCCGTAGACCACCTGCGCGCCCAGGGCCTCCAGTGCCTCGGCCCAGTTGATGTTGGCCTCCTCGTCAAAGCGCGCCTTCAGCTCCACCACGGCCATCACTTCCTTGCCGCGGCGCACGGCCTCGCGCAGCAGCTCCATCAGTTCGGAGTCGGCCCCGGTGCGGTAGATGGTCTGCTTGATGACCAGCACATCGGGGTCGTGCACGGCCTCGCGCAGGAAGGCGAGCACGGCATCAAAGCTCTCGAACGGGTGGTGCATCAGCACATCATTGCTGCGCAATTGCGCCAGGATGGAATGGCCCTGCACCAGCCCTTGCGGCCAGGCGGCGCGCCAGGCGGGAAACAGCAGCGACGGGCGTTCGGCCAGATCGACGAGCTGGCCCAGGCGCACCAAGTTCACCGGCCCATGCACGCGAAACACGGCCTGCGCCGGCAGGCTGAACTGGGCCTGCAGAAAGTCGGACAGAAAGCGTGTGCAGCTCGCCGACACCTCCAGGCGCACGGACTGGCCGTAGTTGCGCTGTGTCAGGCCCTGGCGCAGGGCGGTGCGCAGGTTGCTCACGTCTTCCTCGTCCACCGCCAGCTCGGAATGGCGCGTGACGCGAAACTGCGAGAACTCGCCCAGCTCGCGCCCGGGAAACAGATCGGCCAGGTGCGCGCGGATGACGCTGGAGAGCAGTACGAAGATCGATTCCTTGCCGGCGGCGCGCGCCGGAATGCGGATCACGCGCGGCAGGGCGCGCGGCACGCGCACGATGGCAATCTCGTTGCTGCGGCCAAAGGCGTCCGAGCCCTTCAGGCGCACGATGAAGTTGAGCGACTTGTTGGCCACCATGGGGAAGGGGTGGGCCGGGTCCAGTCCCACGGGCACCAGCAGCGGGCGCACCTCACGCAGGAAGTACTCCTGCACCCAGCGCCGCTGCTCCGCCGTGCGCTGGCCGTGCGAGACGATGCGCAGTCCCTCGGCCGCCAGGGCCGGGGCCAGGGCCTCGTTGTAGAGCTGGTACTGGCGCGCCACTAGGCCCTGGGCCGAGGCCATCAGGGCCTCGAAGCTGGCCTGGGTATAGGCGCCCTTGGTGTCGCCGTCGGTGACTGCCGTGATATGCGCGGCCGCGCGCACCTCGAAGAACTCGTCCAGGTTGGACGAGACGATGCACAGGTAGCGCAGGCGCTCCAGCAGGGGGACATCGGGGCGCCGGGCCCAGTCGAACACGCGTTCGTTGAAGGCCAGGATGCTGTGGTCGCGGTCCAGCAGCGGCGCCGCCGGGGGCGTTGGCGCCAATGCCGCGGGGGCGGCTTCGGGCGGGATGGGGCCGAGTTCGCTCAGGCTCGCCTCAAGGGCGGGCTCCGTCTTGGTGGGGGAGAGGGGCAACATGGATACGGCGACAGTGAGCGACCCGCGCAGTATCAGAAGGCTTTGTGACAGAGTGATGACGCATCTGTGACGCGGCGGCGGCGGTGGCGGGTGCCTGCCCGTGGCATGCGGGGCATGCCCGCCAATGCGGCCTTTTTCTCCATGCCGCAGGGCGTGCCCGAGCACGCCCCAGGCTTTCAGCCGCCCCTGCCCAGAAGGGTTTGCAGCCGTTCGCTGCTGGTGGTGTATTCCAGTGGCAGCCTGGTGCCCGCCAGCCACTCGGCGGCGCCAAAGGCGGCCAGGGTGGCTTCGTGAAAGCCGCTCACGATGAGTTTGCGTTTGCCGGGGTAGGTGATGGCATCGCCCACGGCGTAGATGCCGGGGGTGCTGGTGGCAAAGGTGGCGCCGTCCACCACCAGCTGCTTGCGTTCGAGCTGCAGGCCCCAGTCGGCAATCGGCCCCAGGCGTGGCACCAGGCCCAGGCGCACGAGCAGCATGTCCAGCGGCAACTCCACGGCCTGGCCCTCGGGGTTGGTGAGCTCCAGGGCCGTCAGGCGTCCCTGCTGCTGCACGACGCGGCCGGGCATGCCGATGGCCACCTGGATGCGGCCGGCGGCGCGCAGCGCCTGCAGCTCGTCGAGCAGCTTTGGCGCCGCGTCGAAGACATCGCGGCGGTGCAGCAGCGTGATGCGCGCGGCGCGGATGGCCTCGGGGGCCAGGGCGCAGGCAATGGCCTGCCGCACCGCGCTCTCGCCGCCGCCGTGGATGACGATATGCCGGCCGGCCAGGCTGGTGTTGTCGTCCAGGTGGTAGTGCAGCTGGCGGCCTTCAAAGGCCTCCAGCCCGGGTAGCTTGAGCTGGCGCGGCATGAAGGCGCCGACGCCGCTGGCGATGAAGACGCAACGCGCATGCAGCCGCGTGCCACGCGCCGTGGCCACGAGAAAACCGCCCTGGTCCAGGGCGGCCACGGTATCGACCTGCTGGCCCAGATGCCAGGCGGGGGCAAAGGGCGCGATCTGCGCGCACAGGCGCTCTGTCAGGTCGTGCCCGGTGCAGGCGGCGATGGCCGGGATGTCGTAGATGGGTTTGTCGCCATACAGCTCGGCGCATTGACCGCCGGGCTGGGGCAGGGCGTCGATGACATGGGCCGAGAGACCCTGCAGGCCCAGCTGAAAGACTTGGAACAGTCCCACCGGACCGGCGCCGATCACCACGGCATCGGTCTGCGCCGGCAATGCGCTGGCGGTGGCGGGCGCTGTCATCAACGGCCCGGGCGGGTGGGCGCTCAGCGCTCCAGATCCTTGAGCTTGTCCGGCTGGCCGTTCCATTCGTCGGCGTCGGGCAGGGCGGCCTTGCGTTTGGTGATGCTCTTGAACTTGGGCGTCAGCTCGGCATTGAGCTTGATGAAGGCCAACTGGTCGCTGGGCAGATCTTCCTCGGCAAAGATCGCGTTGGCCGGGCATTCGGGTACGCAGACGGCGCAGTCAATGCACTCGTCGGGGTCGATCACGAGCATGTTCGGGCCTTCGCGGAAGCAGTCCACGGGGCATACATCCACGCAATCGGTGTATTTACACTTGATGCAGTTCTCGACAACGACGTGGGTCATGGGGGTTTAGTTGCTCTAGCTATTGGGTATAACCCGCGATTTTAGGCCCATGGTCAGCCGCCGGGGCAGCCGACCATGGGCCAGGTGCGGAAAACTTGATGCGGGTCAATGCGCCAGCACGGCGCCTGCGGTCTTGTGGCTGGCCTGGTCCACCAGGATCAATGCGCCCAGTACCCGCGCCTGCTCAAACGCCGCCACGGGCAGGGGCTCCTGCAACACCAGCTCGACATGGCCGATGGCGTTGGGTTCCAGTTGATGCGCGCCTTCCTTGGCCAGGGTGTGGATGTTCAGGCAGTGCACCACCCGGCGCACCTTGGCCTTGACCCAGCGGTGGCCATGCAGTGCCCAATAGACGCGGCCAACCACCAGGGGCTCGTCGTCCATCCAGGCGACGGTGGCGCTGATCTCACGCCGGCCCGGCCAGGCGCTGTGTTCGACGGGGGCGTCAAACTCATCGTCGGCCGGTGCTGCCGCGCTGGGCGCAGCGAGGATCCAGTCGCCACGCGAGACATCCACCTCCCGATCGAGGACGATGCCGGCGCTGCTGCCGGCGTCCACCCCGGTCGGCCGGCGAGCATGGTCCAGCACCTGGGCCACGACCGCCTTCTGGCCGCTGGGGAACAGGCTGACCTGCGCCCCCGGCGCCACCGAGCCCGCAGCCACGCGGCCCCAGAACACGCGCCGGCCCTGGCGCGTGTCGGCCGACGAAGAGGCGGACTTTTCCACCCATTGCACCGGAAAGGCCAGCGGCAGTTGCGTGTCCGCCGGTGTGTGTGGCAGCAGTTCCAGGACTTGCAGCAGGCTGTGGCCCTGGTAGCCGCACCAGCCCGGATGGGGGTTGACCACGTTCCAGCCCTTGAGCGCCGAGACGGGCACGGTGGCGGCGACCTGGATGCCCGCGTCCTGTGCAAAGCGCAGCAGCGCCGCGCGGATGTTGGTGAAGGCCTGCGACGGGTCGGCCACGGCGTCGAGTTTGTTCACCGCAAACACCAGCGAATGCACGCGCAGCAGGTGCACCAGCAGGCTGTGGCGGCGCGTTTGCACCAGCAGTTCGAGCTGCGGGTTCTGCCAGTCGAGCTTGGTGGCATCGACCAGCACCACGGCCGCGTCGGCCTGCGAGGCTGCCGTAACCATGTTGCGCGTGTACTGCTCGTGGCCGGGGGCATCGCCGATGATGAATTTCCGCTCCTCGGTGGCGAAGTAGCGATACGCCACGTCGATGGTGATGCCCTGCTCGCGCTCGGACGACAGGCCGTCGGTGAGCTGCGCCAGATCCACCTCGCCCGAGCGCGTCACGCCCGCCAGGTGATCCTGCAGCACGGCGCGGCTATCGACCAAGAGGCGCCCGATCAGCGTGCTCTTGCCGTCATCGACGCTGCCGCAGGTGATGAAGCGCAGAGCGGAAATATGATCGTTTATGGAGTTTTCGCCTGTAGATACGGCGCTAGCAGCTATTGTTTCGATAGTTTTTGTCATTAGAAGTACCCGTCTTTCTTGCGCTTTTCCATGCTCGCTTCGCTGGTCTTGTCGTCCATGCGCGTGGCGCCGCGTTCGCTCACCTCGGCGGCCAGGGTTTCGATCACGATCTCGGCCGCGCTGGCGGCGGGGCTTTCCACCGGGCAGGTGCAGGTGATGTCGCCCACGGTGCGAAAGCGCACGGTGCGCGTCTCCACCTGCTCGCCGTCCTTGGCCGGGGTCAGCGGCGTCACCGGTACCAACAGGCCTCGGCGCTCGACCACCTGGCGCTGGTGCGCGTAGTACAGCTGGGGCAGGCCAATCTGCTCGCGCGCGATGTACTGCCACACGTCCAGCTCGGTCCAGTTGCTGATGGGGAAGACGCGGAAATGCTCGCCCGGGGCGATGCGGGTGTTGAACAGCGTCCACAGCTCGGGTCGCTGCGCCTTGGGCTGCCATTGGCCAAAGCTGTCGCGGTGGGAAAAGATGCGCTCCTTGGCGCGCGCCTTTTCCTCGTCGCGGCGCGCGCCGCCGATCAGTGCGTCGAAGCGAAACTCTTCGATGGCCTCCAGGAGCGTGACCGACTGGTGCACGTTGCGGCTCTCGCCCGGGTGCGAAAGGCGCACCGTGCCGCGTGCCATGGAGTCTTCGACGCTGCGCACGATGAGTTCGGCTCCCAATTCCTTGGCGCGAAAGTCGCGAAAGTCGGTCACCTCGGGGAAGTTGTGCCCGGTGTCGATCATCAAGAGCGGGTAGGGTATGTTGCCGGCGCCAAAGGCTTTTTCGGCGCAGCGCAGCATGACCAGCGAATCCTTGCCGCCCGAGAACAGCAGGGCCGGGCGCTCAAAAGCGGCGGCGACTTCGCGCAGGATGAAGATGGTTTCTTCTTCGAGCGCATCGAGGTGGCGGTTGCTGAGCTGGCTGAGCACTTGGGGGTCAACACGGGCGTTCATGGGAGTATCCATTCAAATTCGGTTGTAGCACTGATAGGTAAAGCGCTGATAGCTATCATTTTTATCAGTGCGCCAGGTGCAGGCCGCATTCGCGCTGCTCCTCGCCCTTGGTCGGGTCCACGTAGTCAAAGTTGTTCGGCAGGCCGTGGATTTCGCAGTACTGGTACAGGTCCTTGGACGACCAGTGCAGGAGCGGCGCCACCTTGATCAGACCGTCGGGGTTGATGCTGACGGGCTCCATCTGCGCACGCACGGCGCTGTCGCTGGCGCGCAGCGCCGTGAACCAGACCTGCGGTGCCTGCTCGCGCAGGGCGCGGGCGAAGGGCTCCAGCTTTACTTCCTGCGTGAAGGACTCGTGGCGCGGGTCATCCAGCGCGGGCGTGGGGCCTTCGACGGCCTCGCGGTGCGCGCGCGTGCGCAGCGGCAGGTAGGTTTTCAGGTTCAAGCCCAGCCGGCGCGTGACCTCGTCGGCGTAGCGGTAGGTGGCCTCGGTGTTGTAGCCGTTGTCCATCCAGACCACGGGCATGTCGGGCTGCACCCGGGTGACCAGGTGCAGGATGACGGCTTCAAACGGACGGAAATTGGTCGTCACGATGGCGTTTTTGCCCAGGCCCAGCGCCCAGCGCGTCAGGCCGGCGGCGTCGCGGCCCAGTTCGGCGTTGACGCGCGCAAGTTCTGCAGGGGTGACGGCACTCATGCGGCCTCCCGGGCAAAGAGCGGGCGCGGCTCGTTCACATCGCCCTGGTAGAAGGCAGCAAAACGGGCGAACTGGCGCTCGGCCGCGCTGGCATCCACGCCGCCTGCCAGCACGGCGCTGCTAAAGCCACTGCGGTGCATGTGGACCAGCTGGTCGATCAGCACGTCGCCCGTGGCGCGGATGTCGCCCGCAAATTGGTAGCGCCGGCGCAGCAGCAGGGCCTGGCTGTAGGCGCGCCCGTCGGTGAACTTCGGAAACTGCAGCTCGATGCGCTCTACGCCCTGCAGCGCACCGTTGGCGTGCAGCGCGGCCAGGTCGGCGTCGTTAGCGATTTGCAAGACATTTTCGGCGTTTTCGCCCGTAGGTACTGCACTGGCGGCTATTATGTTCATAGCAATAATTCTCGTGGGAACGGGGCTTCAAGCCGGCAGGGCTTCTTCGGCCAGCTTGGGGTGGCGCGCGCCATTGGCCGCTTGCTTGAACGGGTCGTGGCCGATGCGGCGCAGGGCGTCGATGAAGTATTCGCCCGGCTGGCGCAGCTTGCGGTAGGTTTGCAGCACGGCCTCGATCACGTCGGGTACCTCGGCGGCGGTGAACGCCGGGCCGACGACCTTGCCGCCAATCGAGGGGCCGGACAGCCGCGTGCCGTCGGCACCGCCCAGCGTCACCTGGTACCACTCCTTGCCGTCCTTATCGACGCCCAGAATGCCGATATGGCCGCTGTGATGGTGGCCGCAGCTGTTGATGCAGCCGCTCATGTGCAGGTCGATGGGGCCGATGTCCAAGAGCTCGTCCAGGTCCTGGTAGCGCTCGGTGACCGCGTGGGCGATGTGCAGCGAGCGCGCATTGGCCAGCGAGCAAAAATCCCCGCCCGGGCAGGCGATCATGTCTGTCAAGAGGCCGATATTGGCCTGCGCCAGGCCGAGCTTGCGCGCCGCCTCGTACAAGGCGGGCAGGTCAGACTCGAACACCCAGGGTAGCAGCAGGTTTTGCTCGTGCGTCAGGCGCGCTTCCGATGCGCTGAACTGCTCGGCCAGCTCGGCCAGGGCCTCCAGGGTGGCGGCGTCGGCGTCGCCCGGGGCAAAGCCGCTGCGCTTGAACGACAGCGTCACGGTCTTCATGCCCGCCAGCCGGTGGCCGCGCACGTTCTGCGCCAGCCAGCGCTGGTAGAGCTGGCCCTGCGGGTTCACTTGGCTGGGCAGATTGGCGGGCTTCAATTCAGGGATGACGAAGTGGCTGGCCACGCGGTCAAATTCGGCCTGGGTGATGCGGTGCGGTGCGCCGTCCTGCTCGACGATGGCCTGGTATTCCTTCTCCACCGCGTCGATAAAGGCCTGGCCCTCGCTCTTGACCAGAATCTTGATGCGCGCCTTCCACTTGTTGTCGCGCCGGCCGTAGCCGTTGTACACGCGCACGATGGCCTCGATGTAGTTGAGCAGCTGGTCCCAAGGCAAAAACTCGCGCACCACCGAGCCGACGATGGGCGTGCGCCCCATGCCACCGCCCACCAGCACGCGAAAACCCACCTCGCCCGCGTCGTTTTTGAGCGCCTGCAGGCCGATGTCATACCAGCCAATGGCGGCGCGGTCTTCCTCGGCACCGTTGAAGGCGATCTTGAACTTGCGCGGCAGGTAGCTGAACTCGGGGTGCAGCGAGCTCCACTGGCGCGTGATCTCGGCAAACGGGCGGCAATCGACGATGCTGTCCTGGGCAATGCCCTCCCAGGCGTCGCAGGTGATGTTGCGGATGTCGTTGCCGCTGGTCTGGATGCCGTGCATGGACACACTGGCCAGCAGGTCCATCACGTCGGCGGCGCGGGTGATGGGAATCCAGTTGAACTGGCAGTTGGTGCGCGTGGTGAAGTGGCCATAGCCGTATTGCAGCGCTGGTGCGGCCAGGGTGGCGCCGGGCTGGCTGGCCTCCAGGGCGTCTTGCGTCGCCTGGGCGCTGGCCAGCAGCTCAGGGCTGGGGCGGTCGTATTCGCGCGCAATATGGCCCAGGGTGCGCAGCTGCAGGCTGCTGATCTCGCCGTAGGGCACGGCAATGCGCGCCATGGGGGCGTAGCGCTGGATGTACCAGCCGTTTTGCAGGCGCAGCGGCAGCATCTGCTCGTCGCTCAGCTCACCTTTTTGCCAGCGCTCTAACTGGTCGCGGAACTGCTGGGCGCGCAGCTTGACGAATTGCTTGTCGAAGTCGGTGTATTGGTACATGGTGGGCCGTGGGGCGATTCAATCGTTGCACCACCGGGCCCTTTTGGCGCGCCCAGCAGCGGGGATGGGCGGGACTGTAAAAGGCAGTCTTATAAAAACAAACGAATATTTAGAACTTCATATATGCATAAATGTGCATATGAAACGGAATGTCGAGGTTCGCTCGGGCTATAGCCGCTCCGTGCCCATGGCGCGCGCCAGCTTGGTCTCGACCGGCAATGGTTCGCCCATCAGGCGCGCCGCCAGCAGTTCGGCGCAGAGCACGGCACGTGTCAATCCGCGCGCGCCCATGGCGGTGCTGATCCACAGGCCGGGCAGGGCGGCTGCATCCACCGGGCCGACGATGGGCATGCGGTCTTGCGAGGTGCAGCGCACGCCCGACCAGGCGCGCAGGTCGCCGCCGGGCGCAAAGGCCGGACGCAGCGTGGCCGCGGCGGTGGGCACCAGGGCCTGCAGGCGCTGCCAGTTATGCATGTGGGCGTCGGCTTGTTCGGCGATGGTCATCGGCAGGCGTTCCACATCGCGCTCAAAGGTTGCGCCCATATGCCACGCCAGAGCCCCTTCGCAGGGCACATGGGCCATGAGCGCGCCGCCGCCGTTGACGGCAAAGGGTGGCAGGCCGGGTGCCGGCTCGGGTTGCAGGCCCCAGCTCATCTGGCCGCGCACCGACTGCAGCGGCAGCCGTGGGCCGGCCAGTTGCACCAGCAGGGCGTTGCTCGCCGGGCCAGCGGCCACGACCACCAGCTCGGCCTCGGCCAGCACGGCGCCTGTGCCGTCCAGCACCTGCCAAAGGCTGGGGGAGGTGTGCTGCAGCCGTGCCACGGGGCTGTTCGGGCGCAAGGCGATGCCGGGCTGCGCCAGCAGCCGGGCGATCAAACGCGCCGGGCACACCCAGCCGGCGCGGGTGTGCCAGCAAGCGCTTGTGTCCAGGGGCAGGCCGGCGGCGGCCAGGTGATCGGCGCCTGCCGCCTGACTCCAGTCCGTGCCCGGGCCATCGGCCCAGGCGGCGGGCAAGCCCAGTTCGCCGGCGGGGCGGCGCTCAAGCACCCCGACCGGGTTCCAGTCCACGCCCGCCTGCAAGAGCGCACCAGACTGCTGCAGCATGGCACGCACGCCGGCGCGTGAGACGCGGGCAAACAGGTTGTCGTCGGGCGACAAGTGCGGCGCAAACAGCCCCACCGGCAGGCCGGAGGCGCCAGCAGCAGGGGCCCTGGCAGCATCGAGCAGCGTGACCTGCCAGCCACGGCGCGCCAGGCTGGCGGCAGCTGTGGCCCCGGCCAGGCCCGCGCCCAGCACCAGGCAGCGTGCCGGCTGGGTGAATTCGGGCGCCTGGCGGCTGCTGCGCGGCTGCCAGTGCGGGTCGTAGCAGGCGCGCAGGTTGTCGCGCTTGGGAGGCAGGCCGGGCACCATCTCCACCTGGAAGCCACATTGCGTGAGCGCATCGCGCACGCTGCGCGCCACTGTCCACGTCGCCAGGCGCGTGCCACGGCGGCAGTGGCGCGCCATGGCCTTGAGGGTTTCGGGGCTCCAGATCGCTGGGTTGCGCTGCGGGTTGAAGCCGTCGAGGTACACCGCGTCCACTTCCCACAGCTGCTGGCGTAGCAGCGCCTGGGCGTCGCCAATGCATAGCGTCAGCAGCACATGCCCATCGTCAAGCCATAGCCGGTGGATGCCGGGCAGCAGGCCCCAGTACTGGGCGTGCAGCTCCTGGGCGAGGTCGGCCAACTCTGGGTGGCGCTGGGCCGCGCGCAGCAGGTCGTCAGCCGACACCGGCCAGGCCTCGAGCGAAACAAAATGCAGCAGGCGCGGGCGGGCCGGGTCGGCGCGCCAGGCGGCCCAGGTGGCCAGGAAGTTCAGGCCAAAGCCAAAGCCGGTCTCCAAAATGCGCCACTGCTGCGCCCCGGCCCACGCCGCTGGCAGACCGCAGCCGTGCAGAAACACGTCGCGCGCCTGGGCCAAGCCCTGTTCGCCGTGGTAGCGATCGTCAAAACGGGTGCTGTAAGGGGTGCCGTCAGGCAGCCAGGCGATGGTTTCGGACATGGATGTGTGTCATTCCCAGCGCTGCTGGTAGGAGAACACCGGCAGCCGCCAATGCCAGCGAATGGCCGCCAGCCGCAACGCCAGGCCACCGACAAAGCACACGGCGGTGCTCAGGTTGTGTTCCACATCCCAGGCGCGCAGCGCCAGGAACAGCAGGCATACGGCCATGGAGACGCTGGCGTAGAGCTCGCGCCGGAACACCACCGGCACCTGGTTGCACAGCACGTCACGCAGGATGCCGCCGCTGATGCCGGTGATCATGCCGCTCATGACCACCACCACCGTGGGGTAGTCCAGCTCCAGCGCCACGCTGCAGCCGATCAGCGAGAACGCGATCAACCCAAGTGCGTCCAGCCACAGAAACAGCTGCTTGAGGTGGTGCATGAAGCGCGCCACCACGGTGGTCAGCAGGCCGGCGGCAATCACCAGGTACACGTATTCGGGGTGCTGTGTCCAGCCGATCGGGAAGTGGCCCAGCACCATGTCGCGTATGGTGCCGCCGCCCAGGGCAGTGACGAAGGCGATCACCGTCACGCCAAAGACATCCATGTTGCGCCGCCCGGCCGCCAGTGCACCGGACATGGCCTCGGCCGTGATGGCCAGCAGGTAGATCACCAGCATGAAGCTGATCTGCGAGGTTTGGAACGATTCCAGCAGGGAGGCCGATGGAAGCACGGTGATCTTTGGGAGTTCGGGGTCTGCACAAGGTCTGCGCCGCTGCCGAAGAAGTGGTTTTGGCGAAACCACTTCTGGCAAGGCTTCACTGTGTTACGCCTTGGGCGGGACATAGCCCGCCGCAGCGTCTGCGCCGCTGCCGAAGAAGTGGTTTTCCATCTGGCGGGCCAGGTATTGGCGGGCGCGGGCGTCGGCCAGGTTGAGGCGGTTTTCATTCACCAGCATGGTCTGGTGCTTGAGCCAGTCGCCCCAGGCCTGTTTGCTCACGTTTTCGAAGATGCGCTTGCCCAGTTCACCGGGGTAGGGCGGGAAGTCGAGGCCCTGGGCTTCCTTGTCGAGTTTGATGCAATGGACGGTACGTGCCATGGAGTGCTTTCTGAGTGAATGGGGTGGAAATAGGACACTGAACGCTACTGCGTTGAGTTGGAAGGCCGGCGTTCAGCGTTGGGGATAGGTGGCCTTGATCAGCAGCACCAAGGCAACGCTGGCCTTCGTGAAAAGTTGCCGTGACTTTATCAAGTTTCGTGTTGCCGACGCCCTGAGTGAGGTCATGGCACTGGTGGTTTTGTCACCGTGGTCAGCGCAGTATCCTGCGCCAGCGGCCGGCGCCACTGTCGCTATTGGGGCCGGAGTACCAGCCGAATGCGTTCGAGTGCCGGCGAAGGCTGCGTGACGGTGCGATCGAACGGGTGTATGGCAGTGCCGACGGCCTTCAGGATGCGCTGCACATAGGCTCGCGTTTCCAGGTAAGGGGGCACGCCGCGGTAGCGCTCCACCTTGCCTTCACCGGCGTTGTAGGCGGCTGCCACCAGCGCCACATCACCCTCGAAATAGGCCAGCAGCCAGCGCAGGTATGACAATCCGCCCCGGATGTTCTGCGCCGGGTCATAGGGGTTCTTGACCTGAAAGCGCTCGCTGGTCTCTGGAATCAGCTGCATCAATCCCTGCGCATTCTTGGGTGATAGCGCCTGGGGGTTGAAGTTCGACTCGGCGGCAATGATGGCCAGAGCCAACTGCGGCTCGACCTGGTACTGAGGCGCCATCTTGTGCACCATCTCGACGATCTTGCGCGGTGCAATTGCCTGGTAGTCCACGCCAGGTGGAGCTGCCTTGGTTGTTGCCTGTGGTGCCGGGCGCATGCACCCGGGCATCTTGCCGGTGCTGCCGCCAACGACCTGCAACATGCGTGCGGCGACGTCCAGCCCCTGCTCGGCTGCCGCGTGAAAGAAGAAGGCTGCCGTTTCGTCGTCGCGTGCCACGCCCCGCCCATGGGCATACATCCATCCAAGGTTGTACTGGGCCACCATATCGCCAAGCCGCGCGCTCTCGCAGTACAGCGCTGCGGCCCGGGCCGTATCGCGTGTCACTCCCTCGGCGTGTTCGTAGGCGATGGCCTGCTCGCGCAGGCTGGTGGCCAGGGCGCTGTCGCCTGTAGCGCGCTGCGCCGATGCCGCGCTTGCGGGCGCGGCGCAGAACAAGGCCACCGACAGCGGGGCAAGAATCGAGAGGCTCGGCGTCATGGCTTTGAGTATGCGCGTCTTTGTGGCGTACGTCATGTCGGCGCGGATCATGCCGGCCGCGGCATTTGCAAGAATGGGGCCATAGCCCGGGAGTCACGTCATGCGCCGACCTGCCAGCCACCGCCCCAACCTTGCTCATCTTGTTCGCTCGCCCCTGCGCGGGGTGGCCGCATTCGCGCTGGCCAGTACCGCGCTGGCCCAGTTCGCAGCGCCAGGCGTGCAGCACCATCGCGCCCCGCGCATCGTGGCGCACACCGTGGTTGAAGGGCTGGAGCACCCCTGGGCCGTGGCCTTTTTGCCCGGTGGCCGCTATCTCATCAGCGAACGCCCGGGCCGGCTGCGCGTGGCCACGCCCGAGGGGCGCCTGCTGGCGCCCATCACCGGGCTGCCCGCCATTGCCAGCGGCGGCCAGGGCGGGCTGCTCGACGTGGCGCTGGACAGCGACTTCACAAGCAACCGCAGGCTGTACTTCTGCTTTTCCGAGCCTGGCAGTGGTGCCGACCAGGGTAAGAACAGCACGGCGCTGGCGCGGGCGCGGCTGTCTCAGGACGACCGGCGGCTGGAAGACCTGCAGGTCATCTTTTCGCAGCGCCCCAAGATCGCCAGCCGCCTGCATTTCGGCTGCCGCATCGTCGAGCGCCGGGTTGGCGGTCGGGGCGATGGCACATTGTTTCTGACGCTGGGCGAGCGCTTCAGCGAGAAAGACCAGGCGCAGAACCTGCAAAGCCACCTGGGCAAGATCGTGCGCGTGGGCAAGGACGGGCGCGTGCCGCCCGACAACCCCTTCGTGGGCCGCGACTCTGTCTGGCCCGAGATCTGGAGCCTGGGCCACCGCAACCTGCAGGGCGCCGCGCTGGCGCCCGACGGCGCGCTGTGGACGCACGAGCACGGCCCCCAGGGTGGCGACGAGGTCAACCGCCCCGAGCCAGGGAGGAACTACGGCTGGCCCGTGATCACCTATGGCGTGAACTACGGTGGCGGCTCGATTGGTGCAGGCATCACCCACCACGCCGGCATGGAGCTGCCGCTGCATTACTGGGTGCCATCGATTGCGCCCTCGGGCATGGCCTTCATCACCAGTGATCGCTATGGCCCGGCGTGGCAGGGCAGCCTGGTGGTGGGCGCGCTCAAGAGCCGCATGCTTGAACGCCTGAGCGTGCGGGGCGGCCAGGTCACCGCCACCGAACCCTTGCTGCCGCAACTGGCACAACGTGTGCGGGACGTGCGCCAGGGCCCGGACGGCTGGCTGTACCTGCTGACCGACGAGGATCCCGGGCAACTGTTGCGGCTGCAACTCGCACCGTGATCGTTGCGGCCCGATCAACCCTTTCGACTAAGATGGCACGCCATGGAGATCATCCAAACCCCCATTGAAGGCGCCGACCAACCAGAGGTAATTTGGGGTTGGTCCAGGCAATTTCGCATGCCCGTTTTCAAGCCGGGTACGCGTGTCAAGCGTGCAGGCAGTTGGGAAACCGTGAGCCATGTAACGCTGCGGCGCAATGATCTGGCCGTGTATCTGGTGGGCAGCACCGAGGCCGTTGATCCCATGGAGCTGGAGTTGGAGCCGACGGTGTTTACCACCGAGCGCGTACCCGGGGCGTATTGACGTTTCTCAGTCAGCCAGCGCTGTGCTGCGCCATGGCCTGACCCAGGCGCACGGGGCGCTCCGCAGCCCAGCCTGGCTCAAACTGTATGGCGCTGCGCGCAAACAGCAGCACCACGGTGGAGCCAAGCAAAAAACGACCCATTTCATCGCCCTGGCGCAGCGTGATTTGCTGATCCGAATAGTCCCAGCGGCGCGGCTGGCCGGTGCGTGGTGGATTCACCTGACCATGCCACACGGTGGCCATGCTGCCGACAATCGTGGCCCCCACCAGCACCAGGGCCATGGGGCCGAGCGGGGTGTCAAAAATGCACACCACGCGCTCGTTGCGCGCAAACAGACCCGGCACGCCGCGCGCCGTTGTCGGGTTGACCGAAAACAGCGCACCAGGCACATGCTCCATGCTGAGCAAACGGCCATCGACCGGCATATGGATGCGGTGATAGTCGCGCGGGCTCAAATAGATGGTGGCGAAATGGCCATCCTCAAATTGCGCCGCCAGTTGCGCATTGCCGCCCAGCAGGGCGGTGGTGGAGTAGTGGTGGCCCTTGGCCTGAAAAATCTGGTCACGTTCTATCGGGCCCAGCTGACTCACCGCCCCATCCACCGGGCACACCACGGCTGCATCGGCCAGGGGGCGCAGGCCGGGGCGCAGTGCGCGCGTGAAGAAATCGTTGAAGCTCGCGTAGCCGGTGATGTCGGGCTCGGCAGCCTCACTCATGTCAACGCGGTAGCGCGCCACGAATCGGCGGATTGCGGCCGTGGTCAGGCTGCCGGCATGTGCCGAGGCCAACCGGCCGGCAAGGGTGGTGAGCAGTTGTTTGGGCAGCAGATACTGCGGAAGCACGGCGAGGCGGTCAGACACGTAGCGGCAATCTTTGGCAAAAATAGCCGGGCCATTCTATAGAGTGATCGGGCCTGATCTGACCAGCCCAATAACCATGCCGGCACATTGCCGACAAGCCGCATTGATAATGCGCGGCCCCGCGTGGTGCGGCTTGCCTTTCCATGTTTTTGCCACCATCCCAGAACCCCGGTAACGAGCCTGGCACCAGCCGTGCGCTGGTGTGGTTGCGTCTGTTCAAACCTGCGCGCGTGCGCATCAACCAGCGCGAGCGCTGGCGCATGGTGTTGGGCATGGTCATGTGCATCGCCGTGGTTGCGCTGTTCGCACATTCGTTGGGCATGGCCTCGTCTCCACCGTGGATGGTGGCTTCGCTGGGGGCGAGTGCGGTGCTGATCATTGCCTTGCCGTCCAGTCCATTGGCGCAACCCTGGCCGGTGCTCGCGGGAACTGTCCTGTCCTATCTCGTGGGCGTGGCCTGTGCGGCGCTCGTACCCAGCCTGTCCTTGGCCAGCGGCCTGGCCGTCGGCCTGTCCGTGGCGGTGATGCTGGCCCTGCGCTGCCTGCACCCGCCGGGCGGAGGCATGGCGTTGTTTGCCGTGCTGCATCCACACGACAGCACGGCTGCAGCGGCATTGCCGGTGGCCTTCAACGTGCTGGCCTTGGTGCTGGCGGGCATGGCCTTCAATCACCTGACGGGCCGCAGCTACCCCCATGCGCAGGCCAGGCCGCCGTCAACGCGCAAGGAATCTGGCGCCTTCACGTCGGCTGACCTCGATGCCGCACTGTCACATTACAACCAGGTGCTGGACGTCAGTCGCGACGATCTGGAGGGCCTGCTGCATCTGGCCGGCAAGGCAGCGTTTCAGCGCACCCTGGGCGAGCTGCGCTGCCGGCAGATCATGTCGGCGCCCGTGCATGTGGTGGTGGCCGATACGCCGCTGAAGGATGCCTGGGCATTGATGCGCAAACAAGCCATCAAGGCCCTGCCGGTGGTGGACGAGCAGCAGGCGGTCATCGGCATCGTAACCATGGCCGACTTCATGCGGCTGGCCAATCTGGAGGTGCATGAGGGCATGGGGCAGCGCCTGCGTACGCTCATCCTGGGGCGGCCCAAACGGCCCGAGCAGGTGCAGGGCTTGATGTCGGCGCCGGTACTGCAGGTGCTGGCCGAGCAGCATGTGATGGATCTGGTGCCGCTGTTTTCTGATGCGGGGCACCATCACATCCCGGTGGTGAACGAGGAGCAGCAGCTGGTTGGCATCATCACCCAGTCCGATCTCGTGAAAACATTGGCTGCAGCTGTAACGCAAACCTAGGTGCAAGCCAGCGCATCGCAGTACAATGCTCGGCTTCGTACATAGCGCCGCGCTTGGCCATTGAAGCTGCCGTTACCCGGTCTGTTGGCATCCAGCCATCGGGTTTGCGACTCCCCTGCCTGTACCAGCACTGTGTCAGCACTTTGCGCCGGGTTCCTGAAGGGCCTGCGATCGCTGGCTATGGTTGCGCAGGACTTTCCATGAGCGCCGCCACAGACATTTGTTATCTAGAGATTGACCACATATGGCCAAAGAAGAGCTGATCGAGATGCAGGGCAGCGTCACCGAAGTCCTGCCAGACTCGCGTTTTCGCGTGACCCTGGACAACGGGCACCAGTTGATCGCCTACACCGGCGGCAAGATGCGCAAGCACCATATCCGCATTCTTGCCGGCGACAAGGTGTCGCTGGAGATGTCGCCCTACGACCTGACCAAGGGCCGTATCACCTTCCGCCACCTGGCCGGACGCGGCCCTGGGCCGGGCACGGGTGCTCCGCCGGTCAGGCGTTGAGGGCGACAAAAATCGCGCCGTTCGCCTGTGAACCATGGTTTGGCAGGTTAGAATGCCAGCTGTCGGAGCGTAGCGCAGCCTGGTAGCGCATCTGCTTTGGGAGCAGAGGGTCGCGAGTTCGAATCCCGCCGCTCCGACCAAAACATGATCCGGGGGTCTCCGCAGGCCTCCGGATTTTTTTATTTCCCCCTTGAAAATCAACAATTTACCCGCCGTAGTCGCCCGCCGGGGTTCGTGGGCAGCCAGTCAAAACGGGGGGAACAATGAGGGGAACAAAACCGAGGCGGGCTAGAATTTGCCGGCCTGTTCCCCCGAATCAGGCGTAAACCCAGCAAATACGCGGGTTTCCGGGGTTTGAGGCTGCCACCGGCACCGAAGGAACCAAACCGGCGACCACGCAAGGAGGCCCCCATGCTGACCGACGCCGAATGCAGAAACGCCACCTGTCCGCCCGACAAGAAGCGAGAACGCTTTGCCGATGCAGGCGGCCTTTATTTGGAGGTGGCGCCCAATGGCTCGAAACGCTGGTTCTGGAAGTACCGCATTGCAGGAAAAGAAGGGCGCCTGGCCATTGGCTGTTACCCCGCCGTGAAGTTGCCAGCGGCGCGCAGGGCGCGTGATGATGCCAAAGCCAAGAAGGCGACCGGGGTTGACCCGGTGAAGGAGCGCCAGCTAGCACGCGCCAAAGCCGCAGCCCCCACGGACGGCGCATTCAAGGCGCTGGCCATGGAGTGGATCAACCTGCACCGGGCGGGATGGAGTGAGTCGCACTATGTCCGGGAACTGCGCAATCTGGAGAAAGACCTGTTCCCCTACCTGGGGACGCTGCCGATTCGGGAGATTACCGGGCCGCAATTGCTGGTAGTGGTGCGCAAGGTAGAGGAACGCGGCGTGTTGGACGTGCCCCGGCGCGTGCTGTTGACAGCACACGGGGTATGGCAATACGCGGTGGCCGCTGGCCATGCCGAGCGCGACGTGACACAAGACATTCGCAAGGCGCTGAAACCCCACGCAAAAAAGAACCTGCCCGCCATCGTTGACCCCGCCGAATTTGCCGAGCTGCTGCGCGCCAGCGGCGCCTATCGGGGCGGGCCTATCGTGCGCACGGCCTTGCGCCTGGCGCCCATCCTGTTCCAAAGGCCCGGCAATCTGCGCACGGTGCGATGGGCTGATCTTGACCTTGATGCGGCGCTGTGGACTATCCCCAGCGAGGACTTGAAGCGGCGCAAGCATGAAAAGATCAACGGCATGGCGCACGTAGTGCCCTTGCCGCGCCAGGCGGTAGAGCTGTTACGTGAACTTGAGCCATTGACCGGGCGCGGTGAATACGTGTTTCCGGGGCTGCGTGACCATGCGGCGCCCATGTCCGAGGCCGCCGTGAATGCCGCCTTGCATGCCATGGGCTACAAGGGCCGGCATTGCTGGCACGGCTACCGGGCAGCGGGCCGCACCATCTTGCGCCAGGTGTTGAAGTACCCCACCGATGTAATCGAGGCGCAGCTAGCCCACAAGGGACAAATCACCCACGGCGGCGCCTATGACCGGGCAACGTTCGTTGACGAGCGCGCCACCATGTTGCAAACCTGGGCTGACTACTTGGACAAGCTTGCAGCCGGCGCCGATGTGCTGCTGTTCGTGAGGCGCAGCGCCTGACAAGCCCACCCCAGCGCAGCCCCCAAAGCCGCCCCGCCGTACCCCGGCCGGGCGGTTTTTTGATGCCCGCCGCTGAAAGTCTTTCGCCCGGAAAACACAAAAACGCCGGGGACACCGGGGACAAACGACAAAACCCAGTATCCATGCGGGTTTACGGCCAATGGCTAGCGGGGACAAAGCGGGGACAAAGCGGGGACAAAGCGGGGACAAGGCGGGGACAAATAGAGAATTTATTGAATAGTGAAATTTCTTCATACATACATACTCTTTTTTGCCTGGTTTCTTGCCCTTTCCCGCCTGCTTTTTCCCTGGGGCAGTGCTTTGCATCGCCTACGGGTGGTGCCGGAATTGGGCGCGAGAAGGGTTTCCCCTGGCGCCCCCCTTGCGCCGGGCTTGGAGCGTCCCGGCGAGCCGGTTTGCCTGGCCAGCGTGATCCATGGCCCCCGGCCTGATCCATGGCGCCCGGCCTGCTGGCCTGCTGGCCTGCTGCTGTCGGTGCCGTCCACCAGGCGCTGCCCGATGGTGCCGGCCTGCTGCTGGTGCTGGTGCCAGTGCCCCAGCATGGCCCATGGCCCATGGCCCATGGCCCATGGCCGATGGCCCATGGCCGATGGCGCCCGGCGTGCCCGATGGCGCCGGCCTGCTGCTGTTGATGCCGTTCACCAGGCACTGCCCGAGCTGGTGCCCGGCGTGATCCATGGCGCCCGGCCTGCTGGCATGGTGCCGGCCTGCTGACCTGCTGCTGTCGGTGCCGTTCACCAGGCACTGCCCGAGCTGGCGCCCGGCGTGATCCATGGCGCCGGCCTGCTGGCCTGGCACTGGCGCCCGGCGTGGCGCTGGTGCTGGTGCTGGTGCTGGTGCCCCAGCATGGCCCATGGCCGATGGCGCCCGGCCTGCCGGCCTGCTGCTGTCGGTGCCGTCCACCAGGCGCTGCCCGAGCTGGCGCCCAGTGTGATCCATGGCGCCCGGCCTGCTGGCATGGCGCCCGGCCTGCTGGCATGGTGCCGGCCTGCTGACCTGCTGCTGTCGGTGCCATTCACCAGGCGCTGCCCGAGCTGGCGCCCGGCGTGATCCATGGCGCCGGCCTGCTGCTGGTGCTGGTGCCGGTGCCCCAGCATGGCCCATGGCCGATGGCGCCGGCTTGCTGGCCTGGTGCTGCTGGCGCCCGGCCTGATCCATGGCGCCGGCCTGCTGGCCTGGCACTGGCGCCCGGCGTGGCGCTGGTGCTGGTGCTGGTGCTGGTGCTGGTGCTGGTGCCCCAGCATGGCCCATGGCCGATGGCGCCGGCCTGCTGACCTGCTGCTGTCGGTGCCGTTCACCAGCCGCTGCCCGAGCCGGCGCCCGGCGTGATCCATGGCGCTGGCCTGCTGGTGTTGGTGCCCCAGCATGGCCCATGGCGCCCGGCCTGATCCATGGCGCCGGCCTGCCGGCCTGCTGCTGTCGGTGCCGTCCACCAGGCGCTGCCCGAGCTGGCGCCCAGTGTGATCCATGGCGCCCGGCTTGCTGGCATGGCGCCGGCCTGCTGACCTGCTGCTGTCGGTGCCGTTCACCAGCCGCTGCCCGAGCTGGCGCCCGGCGTGATCCATGGCGCCGGCCTGCTGCTGGTGCTGGTGCCGGTGCCCCAGCATGGCCTATGGCCGATGGCGCCGGCTTGCTGGCCTGATGCTGCCGGTGTCGTTCACCAGGCGCTGCCCGAGCTGGCGCCCGGCGTGGTGCTGGTGCTGGTGCTGGTGCCCGAGCATGGCCCATGGCCGATGGCGCCCGGCGTGCCCGGTGGCGCCGGCCTGCTGCTGTTGATGCTGTTCACCCGGCGCTGCCCGAGCTGGCGCCGGCCTGCTGGCCTGGTGCTGGCGCCCGGCCCATGGCTGGCGCGGCTGTGGATAACTTTTCTTGCTGACGTGCTTAAATTTTCAGCAAACCGCCATCGCCCGCAAACCCGCATGGATGCTTGCTTTCCCGATAATGTGCGAAACTTATCCACAATGCACAGTAAATACGACGGGCGTTATGTTAAATACGATGCGTATTTTTATAGTTTTGCACATTTACGGGATTGCATGCCACAATTCGGCATCATGAAAGGATGCTATGTATGACCGTTGATGAGTTTGATGCGGCCTTGTCCGCCCTGGGCTGGAAGGTGAGCGAGTTTTGCCGGGCCACGGGCCTGCATCGCAACACCCCCAGCCGCTGGCGCAATGAGGGCGTGGAGATTCCCGCATGGGTGCCCCAGCATCTAGGGCTGTTGTTGGACGTGCGGCGCCTGCATGCCGCGTCCCTGGTGCCTGCCAGCCCCAAGGCTGAGGGCTGGCTAGTGCAAGACCTGGCACGCCTGCATGCCGCCTACCTGGCGCCCCCTGGTGGCAGCGATGAAAACCCGTAGCGCCAAGGGCTTGACACCAGCCCCGCGCCTGGTGCCATAATCGCGCCAGCCCCGAGCGGGGCCGGTGCTTGAAAACACCTGACAGTTAGCGTTTGCAGCCCCCACGATAGCGGGGCTTCGTCGTGCCCTCATTCCGTCTAGGTTTTGGGCGGGATGGGGCCACCCGCAAGGGCGCCCGCGCGTCTAACTGCGCGTTTTCAACATCCCGCCCACCTGTCCGCGCTTGAAAACGCGGGCCGGTGGTTTCAGTCTCAGTTAGGAGTACGGAACCATGACAGCCCTTCACCTTGTGGCCAGCCCCAGCAGCGCCACGCCACCCAGCCCCAGCGGCGCCCGCCTGGGCACCCCTGACCCCATGCAAGCCTATGCCGATGCGCATAACGCGCTGAGCATGGCCGCCTATTACCTGCGCCAGCCGGCCGCCAATGTGCCCGGCGCCACGCGCAAGACTGTGCAAGCCCTGGCCGCGCTGCGCCGTCTTGATGGCCTGGTGCAAGGGGGTGCGGTATGACTACGACGCACCAGCCGTTGACCATGGGCCAGCTTTGTTTGGTGTTGGAAGTGATTGCGGGGCGCATGGGGACGCTCAATCAAATGTTGATGGAAATGCAGGGCGCATGCCCTGCGGATTGGGAGCAACGCACCCGATTGGACGCGGCGCAATGCCTTGCTCAAACAGTGGGCGCAATGGCCGATGGCGCCATAGGTGGCGCGGTGTACGGCGATATGAATCGCTGGTTCTATGGCCCGTTGTTTGCCGATGGGGCAGCGAAAGGGGGCGCGATATGAACCCCGTTGTTTTCACTCGTGCAGTAGATCCGGAAATTGGTGTGCTGCTGCAATGCCAGCATATCGGCAACCATGGAATGAGCCTGACTGTTACCGCCGATGCGGCCGGCGTACACCTGGCACGCTGGGAGTCCAATTGCTACCTGTCGCAGCGACTGACGCCTGAGCAGGCGCGCGCCCTGGCTGGCGAGCTGCTGGCCTGCGCAGCAGCCCACGCGACCGCACCGGGGAGGGGCTGAGCCATGGAAAAAACGACCCTTGCCAGTGTGCAGCACCTGGCATTGCTGGAAGAAATTTCAACCGAGGCCGGGCGCCTGGCCACGCTGGTTGACCAGCTTTACGACATTCGCACAAACCCCGATGCACATGATTCCATGGTAGGCGCGGCTGACGTGCTGGCCAGGCGCATCGGCTGGTTTGCTGACGTGGCCCGCGTGGCGCTGGGTGAGAACCCGTTGCATGTTTGCGAGGCGCGCGATTGGTTGATGCCGGGGCGGTGTCGGGGCGAGGGCGCGCAGAGGCTGGCTTGAACATGGGAGGGACACATGGCAGTTGATTTGAAATGGCGTGACGCTTGCCTAGCCAGCCGGGCATTCACGGCCGCCGAAAAGGCTGCGGGCTGGCCTGCGGCAATGACGCCTGAGCAGCTTGCAGGCATACAGCGCCCGCACCTCATAAGCGATATTGAGGCACGCAATCGCAAGTGGGCGCTGAAGACGGCGATTGTTGATGCGGTCAAGGCTCGCGAGCTGTCGGCCGGCAAGGAAGTCGCGTATGTGTCCCGAAGGCAAACCGAAGGATCGCGCCACGGGCAGGAGGCATGGAGGATGTGGAAAGCCAGCGGGCGGGCGAATTTCAACTACGACTTTCGCTCCATTCCGGGCCGGGATTATTGCCCGCCCGTGGTCTATGAGGATGTGCACCAAACTCGCAACGATATTTTGCCGGCGGACTTTGCCGCATGGCTGCATGCCCAGGGCGATGAACCCAGCGTGCACGTTCGCAACTGGTTTGAGGCGCGTAGCGTGGCATGGCCGCCTGTGGTTGGGGCCGATGAAGCGAGCCTGTTCCCCTTGCCAGATTGGGCGGCGTTGGTGCGCTATCGCACCAGCTACACCCAGGCCGGCAAGCGCGCCCCGAGCTGGGGGCTTGGCAATCAGTTGCAGACTGCGAGGGCTGAACTTGAGCGGCGCCAGGCTGGCGGCGCCAGTAAGACGGATGCCGGCGACGTAATGGGGCGTGAGCTGGGGTATCAAGGCAACGCCCCACACAAGCAGCTATTCAAGGCGCTGTTCTCCGAGCGCAAGAAGAACCCCCCGGCGGGCGGGCTGGAATCGGTGGTGCGCCACGCCGTGGGTAAGAAGCAGGCCTAGCGCCAGCAGCAGCCCCACAAGGCGGAAACGGGATGCATGCCCGCATCCCTTGGCGGCGCCGTGTCCGTTTGTACGGGCTGGGGCGGGGCAGTACACCCTGAATACATCTTAGAAAAAACAAGATGGAACGCGCCCAATTCCTAGCAAGCCATCCCGGCGCCGTTCACAGCCGGGGGCGTTTTGCAAAGGAGTACCGCATGCAACTTGTCCATGAAACCCGCCCCGTCGTTCCGCGTGATCGACTGATCCGAATGTCCGAAGTCGAAACCCTGACCGGCCTTGGCAAAACCAGCATTTACGAGCTGATGAAGGCCGGCAAGTTTCCGCGTTCGATCCGCCTGCATGCCCGCCTGGTGGCGTGGCCAGAAACAGCGGTGCTGAGCTGGATTCAGTCTCGCATTCAGGAGGGGCAGCAATGAACGCGACCTTTACCGCAGCGGCGCAAGCCCTGGATCCTGCGCTGGTGATCGAGGGCGCCGCCTTTGACGTGCTGGCAAACACCATTGCCGGACTTGCAGCGCCAGGCGCTCGCGAGCTGCTGAATGCTTACGAATGCGCACGCGCCGCCCTGGTGGTGGCTGTGTGCGCAGCGTGCGAGATTTTGGAGGGAAACCCATGAACACCGAGCAACACGACGTGCAAGCGATTGAGCAGCGCGCCGCAGCCATAGATGCCGCTGCCAACACGCTGCGCCGCTGTGCGCCCTTGATTGCTGCGCGCGCCACGGGCGCCCCGCTGTTTGAGCGCAAGCTGAAACCCGAAGGTTCGCGCCCGCTGCTGTGCCGTGTTGTTTGGCCTGGAATCGTCCAAGTGATTGACCTTGAGGACGGAAAACTTCTGGCCAGTAGCACGCCCGGAAACCCCCGCGAACTGGCGCCCGACTTCGTACCTGGCCGCACTTTGAAATGACCACGGATGCCGCAACCAATCACCCCCGAATTGATCCGCGCCGCCCTGGCGCATATCCCGGCAAACCTGTCACGCGACGAATGGGCGCGGCTGGCTATGGCCATCAAGAGCGAGTACCCCGACGAAACCGGCCGGGAGCTTTTCGACAGTTGGAGCGCAACAGCAGACAGCTATGACGCCAGCGCCACGCGCAGCACCTGGCGCAGCATCAAGCCGGGCGGCGGCGTGGGCATTGGCACGCTGTTTCACCTGGCCAAACAAAACGGCTTTGAGCTGCCAAAGACCGGCGAGCGACCGCAGCCCCCCAGCGCTGCCCAGCAGGCACAGCAGGCCGCGCAACGTGAGCAGGCCGCGCAGGCGGACAAGGCCCGGCGCCAGGCAGAACATGAGGGCGCAGCCGCTGAGGCCCGCGCCTTTTGGGGTGGCAACTGCCAGGACGTGACAGACCCAGCCCAGGCGCCCTATCTGGTGCGCAAGGACGTTCCGGGCTACGGCGTGCGCTTTGCCCCGCCTGGCGTGCTGTGCGTGCCCCTGCGTGATGCGGACGGCGAACTATGGAACGTGCAACGCATCGCGCCCACCAAGCCCGAGAAGGGCACGGACAAACTGTTTTTCAAGGGCGGGCGCAAGTCGGGGCTGTGGCACTGGTGCGGTGATCCGGCCGGCGCTGCCGTGCTGCTGGTTGCCGAGGGCTACGCCACGGCGGCAAGCATTCACCAGGCCGGCGGCTGGCCCGTGGCCGTGGCCTTTGACGCGGGCAACCTGGCGCATGTGGCCCGTGAGCTGCGCCGCCTGTACCCGGCCGCGCTGCTGGTGCTGTGTGCCGACGATGATCGCAAAGCCCAGGCCAGCACCGGCACCAATACCGGCGCCGCCAAAGCCGAGGCCGCAGCGCGTGCCGTGGGCGGCGTGGTGGTGTTGCCCGCTGGTACGCCCACCGATGGCGAGCCGGTGAATTGGGACTTTAACGACCAGCACCAGGCGCAGGGCCTGGGGGCTGTACGCGCCGCGATAGAGGCCGCCATTGATGCGCACCAGGCCACGCCAGCCCCAGCCCCCACCGCACCCGCAAAAGCGCGCCAGCGCCCGGCCCGCAGCCCCGCAGCAGCCGGCGGGAGCGGCGCTGCTGATGAAGCCACGGCGCACGATGCATTCAGCGTGAGCGATGAAGGGGTGTTCTTTCATGGCTTTGGCCGCAACGGTGAACCGCTGGCGCCGCTGTGGCTGTGTTCGCGCCTTGACGTTGCCGCCCTGACCCGTGACCAAGACGGGAACGGCTGGGGCTACCTGCTGCACTTTGCTGACCCGCTGGGCATATCAAAACAATGGGCCATGCCCGGCCGCATGCTGTCTGGCGATGGCGGCGAGTACCGCGCCGCGCTGCTGAATATGGGGTTGCGCATCGCTACATCGCCGGCCGCCCGTAACCGTCTGACCGAATACATCCAGACCCGCAGCCCCGCCGAATTTGCCAGTTGCACCGACCGCATAGGCTGGCACCCCACCGAGGGCGGCGCCGCCTACGTGCTGCCACACAAGACCATAGGCGCCGATACTGAGCGCATCGTGTTCCAGACGGATAGCGCCATGGAAAACACCTTTCGCCAGCGCAAGGACGCGGCGGCCTGGCGTGATCGCATTGGCGCCCTGTGCGCTGGTAATAGCCGCCTGGTGTTTGCCGTGGCCTGCGCCTTTGCCGGGCCGTTGCTGCGCCCGGCCGGCATGGAAAGCGGGGGCTTTCACCTGCGTGGCGACAGCAGCAGCGGTAAAACAACGTTGCTCCGTTTGGCAGCCAGCGTCAACGGTGGCCCCAGCTACATGCAGCGCTGGCGCACCACGGATAACGCCCTTGAGGCCATCGCGGCGCAACACTGCGATGCACTGCTAATCTTGGATGAACTGTCACAGGTAGAAGGCAAGGTAGCCGGGGAGTGCGCCTACATGCTGGCCAATGAGCAAAGCAAGGCACGCGCTACCCGAGGCGGTGCGCCGCGTGCCCGCCTGTCTTGGCGCCTGTTGTTTCTGAGTACAGGTGAGCTAAGTTTGGCTGACCACATGGCAGAGGGGATGAAGCGAGTACGCGCCGGGCAAGAGGTGCGCATGGCCGATATACCCTCGGATGCAGGCGCCGGGATGAAGACCTTTGAAAATATCCACAGCTACGCCAGCCCGGCCGCGTTTGCCGCCCACCTGGCACGCGAGGTGCAAGCCTGCCACGGCGCGCCCGGTCTGGCCTTCATTGAATGGGCGTGCCAGCACTGGGGCACATTGGCGCGCCGCTTGCGCGATGGTGTGCAGTCCCTTACAACTCAATGGGTGCCGCCTGGTGCGGCTGGCCAGGTGCACCGGGTAGCCGCCCGCTTTGCATTGGTGGCCATGGCCGGCGAGCTGGCCACCGAGGCGGGTTTGACCGGCTGGGATGCCAGTGAATCCGAATGGGCCGCCCGTGCTTGCTTTGATGCGTGGCTGAATGCACGCGGCGGCGCTGGCAATGGTGAGGTGCGGCAAATGCTGCGCCAGGTGCGCCGCTTTCTTGAATCGCACGGTGAGGGGCGCTTTACATGGTGGCACCGAGCGGCCGATGACCATAACGCCAAGACGCTACAGCGCGCAGGCTTTCGGCGCATGGTGAGCGAGGATGGCAAGCCGATCAAAAACGACGCACTACACCAGCGGGAGTACGGCGAGCGCATGGCCCCCGTGGATGGCGAGGGCGTGAGCATCGAATACTTCGTGTTGCCCGAAGTGTTCCGGGCTGAGGTGTGCCAGGGCTTCGACGTTGAGGCCGTGTGCCGCGTGCTGGCTGAGCATCAATGCCTGGTGTCTGAGGCCGGCCGGCACACGACAACTGCCCGCTTGCCTGGCCTGGGCAAAGGGCGCTGCTACCACATATCGCCCGCCATCTTTGAGCTTGACGTGTAGCGATGCGGGCCGCCCGTGAGGGCGGGGCGGGGGAACTGCTTTCGCGCTGCAATTCCCAGGTGTGAGGGCTTTTTTAGGTTCTCCCTGGCTTGTACCGATGCGGGTCATTCGTGCCCCGGTGATGCGGTAGGTAGTGCTATGGGAAGTAGGTTCATATCAGCGGTGCATGGGCCTGTTTTTGGTTCATTCAGTGCCATAGATTCAAGGGGTCAAAAATGACGAAATCAGAACTTGCCAAAATGCTTGGCGTGTCGCCGTCGATGGTTTCTCGCCTGGCAAAGCGAGGAATGCCAGTTGACAGCCTGGAACGTGCCCTGCGATGGCGAAAGCGCCACCTTGAGCCGGGGCGCATGAAGGGGCAGCGGTACGACCCAAACGAGGCGCCACCGAAGCCGGCGCCCGTGGTGTCGGCACCTATACCGGTTATCGATCCCGAAGCGCCTTTTCGTTGGACGTTTGAAGCTGGTTTACGTGATGTTCTTGCGATTACCGCAGCCGATGCATGGGCGCTACTGGCGTTGCCAGTTGATGCGCAACCCGAGGCCGTTACGGAACATGTGAGGCGCATTCTGTGGGCTGTAAGTGATGAACATTGGCCGCCCTTGCCCGTAGGGCTGTGGGTGCGCCTGCTAGATCATTGCCTAGCCGACTATTCGGCCGTACGCACCTGGCCAGAGATGCGGGACGCAATGACGCTTGATGAACTGGCGCAGGTACATAGGCAAACGCCCGGCATACATCCTGGGAGTGTTGATAGTGTGCGCAATTGCCTTGTTGATGCGGTGCTTCAACCGCTGGAAGATGGCGATTCGGCGTTACCTGGGCTGTCCGAGCTGGTGGCGTAACCGATGGCGCCCGGCCTGATCCATGCGCCGGCCTGCTGGCCTGGCACTGGCGCCCGGTGTGCCCGATGGCGCCGGCCTGCTGCTGTCGGTGCTGTTCACCAGGCGCTGCCCGAGCTGGCGCCCGGCCTGATCCATGGCGCCGGTCTGCTGGCCTGGTGCCCCAGCATGGCCCATGGCCGATGGCGCCCGGCGTGCTGGCCTGGCACTGGCGCCCGGCGTGCTGGCCTGCTGCTGCTG
>Ga0209369_1000542_pt1 | contig 42067 bp, 38 predicted proteins | sample EBPBio142010_DNA_FD_185865 | JGI IMG/M metagenome (GOLD analysis project Ga0209369, IMG submission 185865) | Wastewater treatment Type I Accumulibacter community from EBPR Bioreactor in Madison, WI, USA - Reactor 1_10/4/2010_ DNA (SPAdes)... | ecosystem: Engineered > Bioreactor > EBPR >... | reverse complement strand
AACGCGGTGTCCCCGGAGAGCGCTGGCTGACCGCGCCCTGGCTGAAGCGGGCCGATGGCAGCCCGGATCCCGACATCCAGGTCTCGATCCTGCCGCTGCGGGTGATGGAACTGGTCTGGCGCGACCGTAGCCAGCCGCATCCGGGCGACACGATCGTGGCCGATCTGGATTGCTCGGTGGCGAACCTGCCGCCCGGCACGATCCTTCAGGCGGGCACGGCGCGCCTGCGCGTGTCTTCCGTGTTCAACGATGCCTGCGTGAAGTGGAAAGTGCGCTACGGCACGGCCGCGAAAGACTGGATCACCGCGCCGGGCCATCCCGAACTGCGGCTGCGGGGTGTCCTGTGTTCCGTGATGCAGGATGGCGAAGTGAAGCGGGGCGACGATCTGACGGTGGTCGCCCGGCCCGAGTGAGGGAGTGCCGCTTTTCTTGCGATCTTTACTTTTCGTAAGGGAATCCCCATCATTCTGGTCATCCGGTATTGCCCTTCAGGCAAGCTCATCCAAGACGGCGACCCGGCAGAGCTGCTATCTCTGCCGGGTCTTTTCTTTCACGGAGCTATTGCCCGATCCAGAGCCGGACAAGGCCAAGGATCAGCGTCGCCACTGCCACGGCCACCATCCATTTCCGGTATTCCCGATCATCCAAGCTGCTCACCCCCTTCCACCGCGAAGGTTCGCGGCGGGGTAAGGCTAGAAGGGCGTGGTTAACGAAAGGCTTACACGTTGGTCGGGGACAAGGGCCCGTCACGCCGTCACGCCACCAGCGCCTCGGCCCGCTTGAGGTCGACCGAGACAAGCTGGCTGACGCCCTGTTCCTGCATGGTCACGCCGAACAGCCGGTCCATCCGCGCCATGGTGACGGCATGGTGGGTGATGACCAGGAAGCGGGTCTCGGTGCGGCGGGTCATCTCGTCCATCATGTCGCAGAAGCGCGTCACATTGGCGTCGTCCAGCGGCGCATCGACCTCGTCCAGCACACAGATCGGCGCGGGATTGGCCAGGAAAACCCCGAAGATCAGCGCCAGCGCGGTCAGGGTCTGCTCGCCGCCCGACAGAAGCGACAGCGTGGCCAGGCGCTTGCCGGGCGGCTGGCACATGATTTCGAGGCCCGCCTCCAGCGGGTCATCGGATTCGACCAGCACCAGCCGCGCCTCGCCACCGCCGAAAAGATGGGTGAAAAGCGTGCCGAAATTCGCATTCACCTGCTCGAAAGCGGTCAGCAGGCGCTCGCGGCCTTCCTTGTTCAGCCCGGCGATGCCCGCGCGCAGCTTGCGCACCGCCTCTTCCAGATCGCCCTTTTCCGCCGCCAGCGCATCATGCTCCCCGGCCACGCCGCGCGCATCTTCCTCGGCGCGCAGGTTCACCGCCCCCAGCGCCTCGCGGGCGCGTTTCAGCCGGGCGACCTCGATTTCCAGGGTCTCGGCATCGGGCATCTTGTCGGGATCGCTGCGCAGCGAGATCAGCAATTCCTGCGGCGTACGGTCATCATCCTCGGCGATCCGTTCTGCCGCCAGCGCCACCGCCTCGCGCGCCGCATCCAGCCGGGCCTCGGCCCGGGCCCGGCCTTCGCGCGCTTCACCAGCCAGCCGCTCGGCCTCGCGCTCGGCCAGGGCCGCATCGCGCAGCGCCGCCTCGGCCTGCGCCAGCGCCTCGGCCGCCGCCACGCGCCGGGCCTCGGCGGCGGCGATGGCATCGGCCAGTTCGTCGCGCTTGGCGGCGATCTCCTCGGGCGCGGCAGAGGCATCGTCCAGCTCGGCCTCCGCCTCTTCGCGCCGCGCCGCCAGTTCGGCGCTGCGTTTTTCCGCCGTGTCCAGCCGGTGCTTCCAGCCTGACAGTTCCTTGACCGCCTCTTGCCGCCGCCGTGTCCGCGCCTCGCCCTCGCGGCGCACCTCGTCATGGGCCGACCGGCGGGTGAGCATGGCGATGCGCGCGGCTTCGACGGTTATCTTCGCGGCTTCCACCGCGGCGCGGGCCTGATCGAGATCGGGCAGTTCTTTGGCCGCAGCCTCGGCCTCGCGCAGGCGGGAGCGGGCGGCGAAGACCTCCTCCTCATAGCGGCTGACCGAAAGCCGCGCCGCCTCGCGCTTGCCTTCCGCCAAAGCCCGTTCGGCCTCGGCCCGCGACATGGCGCGGTCAGCTTCGGCCAGACGCTGATCCGCCGACCGGCGGGCCTCGCGCGCCATCTGGTCGGCGCGGGCAAGATCGGCAAGCCGCGCCTGCAGGGCCTCATGCGCCGAACGCGCGCCGGTCGCGCGGGCCTCGGCCTGCGACAGATCGCCCTTGAGCTGCTGAAGCCGGTTCAGTTGCTGCAGACGCAGGGCGGCGGCGGAAGGCGCGTCATCGGCCCCGGCGCGGAAGCCATCCCAACGCCAGAGATCGCCTTCGCGTGAGACAAGGCGTTGTCCGGGCAGCAGGCTCTCCTGAAGCTGAAAACCCATTTCACGACTGACAAGGCCGATCTGCGACAGGCGCCGCGCCAGCACATCCGGGGCATCGACATGGTCGGCCAGCCGGGCGGCCCCGGCGGGCAGCGGCTGCGGCGTCAGATAGGGTTCCAGCAGGCCCCAGCCCGAGCGGTCGCCCGCGCCGGCCTCCGGTGCGCGCAGGTCATCGGCCAGGGCCGCCCCCAGCGCCTGCTCCAGGCCCGGCTCCACCACCAGCCGGTCAAGGATCTGGTGGCCGGCTTGCGCCTCGCGGTCGACCAGCCGCGCCAGTGCCTGCATTTCGGCGCGCAGGGCCGAAGCTTCGCCTTCCGCCTCGGAGCGTGCAGCGCGGGCATCGGATTCCCGGGTCTGCGCCTCGGCCCGGGCCTCTTCAGCGGATTCCAGCGCGGCTTCGGTGCGCTCGGTCAGTTCCGCAGCCGCCTCGCGGGCTTCCTGCGACGCCTCAAAGGCTTCTGCCGCAGCCTCGACCGCCTCGTCCGCCGCCCCGACCGCAGCCTTGGCGCGGGCCGCCTCGGCCTCGGCGCGGTCGAGCCCGGTGCGGGTTTCGGCCGACAGACGCGCCGCCGACTGGTGACGGGCGGCCAGACGCGCGGCGTCTTCGGTCGCCTCGGACAAAAGCGTCTCGCGGTCGGTCAGGATCGAACCCGCCTCCTTCGCCGCCTCGACCGCTTCGGAGAGCCGGGCGTCATGGCCCTCATGCGCGCGGGCGATCTGGGCGATTTCCCAATCAAGCCGCTCGATCACCTCGCCCGCGTCGCGGTTGAGGCCCGCTTCGCGCTCCATATCCGCGCCCAGTTGGGCGATGCGGCTGCGCAGCGTCTCGATCAGGGCCAGCGCGCGCGCCTCCTGGTCGCCCAGCGCGTCGCGCTGCAACATCAGACGTTGCAGGATGGCGCTGGCGATGGCCTCTTCCTCGCGCCGGGGCGGCAGGGCGTCTTCCGCCGCTTCACGCGTCTTGCCGCCCGCCCGCGCCGCGGCCTCGGCCTGACCGGCCGCAACCAGCCGCTCGCGCAGCGCCGCCTCGGCCTGGGCCCGGCCTTCATCCGCCTCGCGCCAGCGGCGGTACAAGAGCGTTCCCTCAGCCGAACGCAGGTCTTCCGACAATTCGCGATAGCGCGCCGCCTGCTTGGCCTGCCGGGTCAGCACCGACAATTGCTGCGCCAATTGCTCCAGTACGTCATCGACCCGGGTCAGGTTCTGTTCGGTCGCGGCAAGTTTCAGTTCCGCCTCATGCCGCCGGGCGTAAAGGCCGGAGATCCCCGCCGCCTCTTCCAGCACCCGACGCCGCGCCTTGGGCTTGGCGTTGATCAGTTCCGAAATCTGGCCCTGCCGCACCAAAGCGGGCGAATGCGAGCCGGTCGAGGCATCGGCAAACAGCATCTGCACGTCGCGGGCGCGGACATCCTTGCTGTTGGCCTTGTAGGCCGAACCGGCATCGCGGGTGATGCGCCGGATGATCTCGATCTGGTCGGCATCGTTGAAGCCGGAAGGGGCCAGCCGGTCCTGGTTGTCGATCACCAGCGAGACTTCGGCAAAGTTGCGCGCGCCGCGGGTGGCGGCGCCGTTGAAGATCACGTCTTCCATGCCGCCGCCGCGCATGGCGGTGGGGCGGTTCTCGCCCATGACCCAGCGCAGGGCTTCGAGAAGGTTCGACTTGCCGCAGCCATTCGGGCCGACCACCCCGGTCAGCCCGTCATGGATCACCAGATCCGTCGGGTCCACGAAAGACTTGAACCCGTTCAGCCGCAGCTTGGTGAAGCGCACCCTCTGGCCTCTCGACTCACAGTCTGCCCATGGTCGGGATTTGGCGCGCCGAGTCAACCGGAAGCCGTCAAGGGCTGGCGGCTGGCCCCAGCTTATCCACAACATCTTGCGGCACTCTTGCCCCTTGAATCCCGGGCGAAACCGGCGCCGGATGGGGCAGATCCGGTGCCACAGGACATCTGCCATGACGCCCCCTTTTACCGGCCGCTGCCTTTGCGGCGCTGTCACTTTTCGCTGCACGGAAGCGCCGCTTTGGCAGGGCCATTGCCATTGCGAAAGCTGCCGCCGGGCGACGGCCTCGCCGATGACCTCGTTTCTCGGCATCCGCGACGGGGCGTGGGAATGGACCGGCGCGGCCCCGGCAACCTATGAATCCAGCCCCGGCGTGACGCGCAGCTTCTGCGCCATCTGCGGCACCCAGATGGCCTTCCGCGCCGACCGATTCCCGGACGAGATCCATTTCTACGCGGCCACACTGGACCGGCCCGAAGCCTATCAGCCGACGACCCATTATTTCAGCGCCGAGCAATTGCCCTGGCTGCACCTGGCCGACGGGCTGGCGCGGAAATGACGCCCTATCGCTGCGTTTCTCCCTATGACTGGGACGCGATCCTTGCGCTTCTGCGGGCCGAGTTCGCCTATATGGACGGGGTGGTCGATCCGCCATCGTCGCTGAACCGGCTGACCGAGGCCGAGATTGCCGTTCAGGCCGACCGGGGCGAGGTCTGGGCCATCGGCACCCCGCCCGTCGCCTGCGTTTTCTTCACCTACAAGCCGGATGCGCTGTATATCGGCAAACTGGCGGTTTCTGCGCAGCATCGCCGCAAGGGTCTTGCCTCCGCCCTGATGGCGGTGGCCGAGAGCCGCGCCCGCGCGCTGGGCCTTGGCGCGCTGGAATTGCAGACCCGGATCGAGTTGGTCGAGAACCATCTGACCTATCTTTCCATGGGCTTTGTCGAGACCGGGCGCAGCGCGCATCCGGGCTATGACCGGCCGACCTCCGTCACCTATCGAAAAAGGCTTTCGCAAGTACCATGATCCCCGCCTTCCTGATCATCCTGGCCTGCCAGCTTGCCGGCGAAATCGCCGCTCGCTTCAGCGGCTTGCCCATTCCCGGCCCGGTCATCGGCATGGCGCTGATGCTGCTGGGCCTGCGGCTGTCACCCTGGCTGCGCGGCGTCGTGCGCCCGGTGGCCGAGGGCATCCTGAAGAACCTTCTCCTGCTTTTCGTCCCGGCGGGCGTGGGGGCGGCGGGGCATCTGGTGACGCTGGGCGGCAATCTTGTGCCGATCCTTGTGGCGGTGGCGGGATCGACCGTTCTGGCCATCACGGCGGGCGCCCTGGCCTATAAGCTGGCGGCCAGCGTTGTGGGCGTGGCGGCGGAGGCAGGCGAATGACCGAGATCTGGTCCTATCTCGCGCAGCAACCGCTTCTGTGGCTGACGGCCACGCTGGCGGCCTTTCTGATCGGACAGGCGATCTTTCAGGCCCTGGGGCAAAGGCCGCTGGCCAATCCTTCGCTGATCGCGATGGTGCTGCTGGCCGTTCTGCTGGCGATCACCGGCACGCCCTTCGCCACCTATTTCGAAGGCGCGCAATTCGTGCATTTCCTGCTGGGCCCGGCGACGGTCTGCCTGGCCCTGCCGCTCTACGACAACCTGCCCAAAGTGCGGCAGGCCGCGCTGCCTCTGGTGGTGGCGCTGGTTGTCGGATCTGTCACGGGCATCCTTGCCGTTCTGGCCATCGGCAAGGCTTTCGGCCTGCCGCAGATGATCCTGGCCTCGATGGCGCCGAAATCGGCCACGGCGGCGGTGGCGATCGGCGTGTCCGAACAGCTTGGCGGATCGCCCACGCTGACCGCGATGATGGTCATGCTGACCGGCCTGACCGGGGCGATCACCGCGACGCCGCTTTTGAACGCGCTTGGCCTGCGCGACTGGCGCGGACGCGGCTTTTCGGTCGGCGTTGCGGCGCATGGCTTCGGCACGGCGCGGGCTTTCCAGGTTCATCCCACCGCCGGGGCCTTTGCCGGCCTCGGCATGGGGCTGAACGCGCTTGTGACCGCGATCCTTGCGCCGATCCTGCTCAGGCTCTTTTAAGCAGGGCGGCAGCGCGCACCTGTTCGACGGTCTGGCCGGTGGTCAGCATCTGCGGGTCAAGCCGCAACTCGATGATCGCCGGCAGGCCCGAGGCCTGCGCCCGCGCAAAGGCGGCGGGCAGGTCTTCCTGACGCTCGACGAGCTCGCCATGACCGCCATAGGCGCGGGCCAGCGCGGCGTAATCCGGGTTGCACAGGTCGGTGCCCGAGACGCGGCCGGGATATTCGCGTTCCTGATGCATCCTGATCGTGCCGTAACGGCCATTATTGGCGACGATGGTGATGACGGCCGCGCCATGCTGGCGGGCGGTCGACATCTCGTTCAGTGTCATCTGGAAACAGCCATCTCCCGCCAGGCAGACCACGGTCTTGGACGGGGCATGCAGCTTGGCCGCGATGGCGGCGGGAAAGCCGTACCCCATGCTGCCCGAGGTCGGGGCCACTTGGGTGCCGGTGCGGCGATAGCGGTAATAGCGATGCAGGAAGGCCGCGTAATTGCCCGCGCCATTCGTGACCACCGCATCTTCCGGCAGGGTCTCGGCCAGCCAGCCGATCACCTCTTCCATCCGCACCGCGCCCGGCGTGGCGACCGGCTTCTGCCAGGCCTGATATTCGGCCCGCGCCTGCGCGGCCCAATCGGCCCAGGGCCGGGAATTGGGCGGCGTCAGCGCCGCCAGGGCCGCGAACATGGCAGGCGCGGTCGACTGCACCGCCAGTTCGGGGCGATAGACCCGGCCCAGTTCCCCCGCGTCGGCATGAACATGCACCAGCCGCGGCGGATGGGCGGGATCGACGATCTCATATCCGCCGGTCACGATGTCGCCGAAGCGGGTGCCGATGGCCAGGATCAGGTCAGCGGCCTTGAGCCGCGCCTGAAGCTTAGGGTTGCCGCCCACGCCCAGATCACCTGCATAACAGGAGAGGCGGTTGTCCAGCCGGTCCTGACGGCGGAAGGACACCGCGACCGGCAGGCCCCAGCTTTCGGCAAACATCTGCAATTCCGCCGCAGCCTGCGCATCCCAATGCGGGCCACCCACCACAACCAAGGGCCGCTCAGCCCCGCGCAGCAGGGCGGCGACGGCTTCGGCCTGGGCGGGCGAGACGGCGCTTTGCGGCAGGGCGGGCGGCGGCACATCGGGCACATCGGCGTGGTCCGACAGCATGTCTTCGGGCAGGGCAAGAACCACGGGGCCCGGGCGGCCCGACAGCGCGACATGGAAGGCGCGGCTGATATATTCCGGCAGGCGCTCGACCTGATCCACCTCGGTCGCCCATTTCGCCAGCCCTCCAAAGACCTGACGATAATCGATCTCCTGGAACGCCTCGCGGTCGCGATGGCCGCGCGCGATCTGGCCGACGAAAAGGATCATCGGCGTCGAATCCTGCCGCGCCACATGAACGCCCGCCGCCGCATTGGTGGCCCCCGGCCCGCGGGTGACAAAGGCGATGCCGGGCCGCCCGGTCAGCTTGCCCGTCGCCTCGGCCATCATCGCGGCGGCGCCTTCATGGCGGCAGACGATGTTCGGAATGCCGCGTTCATACAGCCCGTCCAAAGCGGCAAGGAAACTTTCGCCCGGCACCGAGAAGACCCGTTCGACCCCATAGGCCGCCAGATGATCCGCCAGAATTCGCCCGCCCTGCCGCATGTTCCCCTCCGCACAGTCGCTGCGCCTTCCTGACGCGTCGCGGAACCTTGCACAAGGGCGGGCGGTTGGGAATTGTGACGGTGCAGACAGGAGACCCCATATGCTCACCCTTCTCGGCATTCCCGGCGCCCTGCGCCAAGGATCGACCAACCGGCTTCTTCTGTCGCAGGCCCGTCTGGCCTTTGGCAAGGCGAAACAGACCGAGGCCGATCTGCGCCTGCCGCTCTATGACGGCGATCTGGAAAGCCAGAAGGGGATTCCGGCTAAGGTTCAAAAGCTGGCCGACCAGATCGCGGCGGCGGATGCCATCGTGATCGCCACCCCGGAATACAACAAGGCCCCGCCCGGCGTGTTGAAGAACGCGCTCGACTGGGTCAGCCGCACCAAGGGCGGGCCGTGGAAGGGCAAACCGGTCGCCGTGATCTCGGCCGCCGGGGGCCGGGGCGGCGGCGACAGGTCGCAATTCGCGCTGCGCCTGATGCTGACGCCGTTCCAGCCGCGCCTTCTGACCGGACCCGAAGTGATGGTGGCCGACAGTTCCAATGCCTTCGACGAGGCGGGCAAGCTCAAGGATGCGCGCTATCAGAAAACGCTCGACGAGCTGATGCAATTGCTGCGCGGCGAGGCAGAGCTGCACAGGAAGGCGTGAACCCCTTCTTCTGTTCGCAAATATCCCACGGGGGTCCGGGGGTGTGAGACCCCCGGGGGTCACGCCTTCACCCGCGCCCCCGCCGGATCATAGAGCGGCGCCAGATGCACCTCGGCCGGTACGCGTTCCGAGGCGACTTCCAGCTCATAGCGCCCGGACAGGACGAATTCCTCGGATACCCCGTCAGGATGGCGGACAAACCCCATGCCGATGGCTTTGTCGACCGTATGCCCATAGCCGCCCGAGGACAGCCACCCCACCCGGACCCCATCGCGGTAAATCGTCTCGCGGCCCAGCAGAACCACGTCGGGCGCTGCGGTGAATGTCGCCATCCGCTTCTTCACCCCGCCTGCAAGCTGCGCCTCGACCGCCGCGCGGCCAATGAAATCGGTATTGGTGCGCGTCTTCACCGCCCAGGCCAGCCCCGCCTCGACCGGCGTGTGATCCGGCCCGATCTCGGCACCCCAGGCGCGATAGCCCTTTTCCAGCCGCAGCGTCTCGATCGCGCGGTAGCCCGCATTCACCAGCCCCATAGGCCCGCCCGCCGCCATCAGCGCCTCATAGACCGTTACCGCCACTTCGACCGGCATGTGCAATTCCCAGCCCAGCTCGCCCACATAGGTCACGCGCAACGCGGTAACCGGGCAGGCGGCGACGGTGATCTGGCGGACCGTGCCGAAGGGTAAGCCGGTGTTGGACAGGTCATCGGAGCAGACAAGCGACAGGATGTCCCGCGCCCTTGGGCCCATCAGTGAAAGGGTCGCATGGGCCGATGTCACATCGGCCAACTGGCAGGCGCCCGTCAGGTTGCGGCTGATCCAGTCGAAATCATGGGTGGCAAAGCCGGTGCCGGTGGTGATGTAGAACTCATCTTCGGCCAGCCGGGCCACGGTCACATCGGCCTCGATCCCGCCCTTGCGGTTCAGAAGCTGGGTATAGGTCAGCGCCCCCGGCGCACGTTCCACCCGACCCGCCGCGATGCGCGCGATGGCCGCGGCCGCATCCGGGCCTTTGAGCAGGAATTTGGCGAAAGAGGTCTGGTCGATCAGCACCGCCGCCTCGCGGCAGGCCTGATGCTCGCGCCGCACCGCGCCCCACCAGCCGGGGCGCTGATAGGAATAGCGGTCCACGGGTTCCTCGCCCGCAGCCAGATCGGCGAACCAGTTCGGGCGTTCCCAACCCAGCTTCTCGCCAAAGCAGGCCCCGGCCGCCTTCAGATGGGCGTAAAGCGGGCTGCGCCGCGTGGGACGGCAGGACCGCATTTCTTCGGAAGGCCAGGCGATGGTGTAATGCTTGCCATAGGCCTCCATCGTGCGGTTGCGCACCCAATCCGTGGCGCGATGGACCTTGCCGAAGCGTCGGATATCGACGGGCCAGAGGTCAAAGGGCGGCTCGCCCTTGGCCACCCACTCGGCCAGCGCCATACCGGCCCCACCGCCCGAAGCGATGCCGAAGGCGTTGAACCCCGCGCCGACGAACAGGTTCCGCAGCTCCGGTGCCTCGCCCAGAATGAAATTGCCATCGGGCGTGAAGCTTTCCGGCCCGTTCAGCAATTGCTTCACCCCGGCCTGCGCCAGGGCGGGAACGCGGGCAATCGCGTTCTCCATGAACTGTTCGTAATGCTCCCAATCGGGGGTCAGGGTCTCGAAATGGAAGCCTTCGGGAATGCCCTCCACCGCCCAAGGCTTGGGGTTCGGCTCATAGCCGCCCCAGACCAGCCCACCGACCTCCTCTTTCCAATAGGTCAGCCGATCCGGATCGCGCAGCGTCGGCAGGCCGGGCGTCACGCCTTCGATCCGCTCGGTGATCATGTATTGATGCTCGACCGAGACCAGGGGCACATTCACCCCCACGGTCGCCGCCAGCGTCCGGGTCCATTGCCCGGCACAAAGAACCACCTTCTCGCAATCGATCCGGCCCAGTGGCGTCTCAACCCCCCGGATGCGGCCGTCTTCGACGATGATGCGCGTGACAGGCGTGTCCTCAAATATCTTGACCCCCGCCATCCGCGCGCCCTTGGCCAGGCTTTGGGTGATGTCGGAGGGGTTGGCCTGACCGTCGGTCGGCAGATAGGCCGCGCCGACCAGATCGTCGATCGTCATCAGCGGCCACAGATCCTGCGCCTCTTTCGGGGTCAGCAGATGCATTTCCAGACCGAAGGAATGCGCCGTTGTCGCCTGGCGCTTCACCTCGGTCCAGCGTTCGGCATTGCAGGCCAGCCGCAAGCCGCCATTCATCTTCCAGCCGGTCTGCAACCCGGTCTCCTGCTCCAGCGTGCGGTACAGCGCGACGGAATGGCCCAGAAGCTGGGTGATATTGGCGCTGGTGCGCAACTGGCCCACCAAACCTGCGGCATGGAAGGTGGTGCCCGAGGTCAGCTTCTTGCGTTCCAGAAGGACCGTGTCGGTCCAGCCCAGCTTGCCCAGGTGGTAGGCAACCGAACAGCCGACGATCCCGCCGCCGATGATGACCGCCTTGGCGGTGGTTGGAAGCCCGGACATCATGCCCCCTCGAAAGCGGCCAGCGCGGCCGCGAATGTTTCCAGATTGGCCCGGGTGTAGGCCGCGAAGTCGAAATCCAGTTCGGAATGCAGTTCCGAGACCATGGACCACAGCGTCTCGCGCAGCGCCGCCGCGGCCTTCATGGCGCGATAGCGCCGCCACAGCCCCGCATCGGGGCGCTGGCCGTAATAGGCCTGCAAAAGCCAGTCCTCATCCTGCGCCGTCAGACCATTGTTGGCCGCCAGCCCGCCCAGATCGAACAGGGGAGAGTTGAAGCCGGCATAATCCCAGTCGATCAGCCAGAGCCGGGTGCCGTCATGCAGGAAATTGGCGGGCAAGAGGTCGTTATGGCCGAAGACCATCTCGATCGGGCCGACCGCCGCCTCCAGCCGCTCGGCCTGCGCCATCAGCGCGGGCAGGCGCGGCAGGTGCGGGCTTTGGCCCGCCGTCAGCGTCGCGGCATAGTCGCGCAAGACATGGAAGACCCAGAAGACCAGCGCCGGGCCGCGCAGATGGCGCGGGATCTCGCGATGCGCCCGGGCGACAAGGGTCAGCGCCTGTTCCAGCATCGGGCGCCGTTGCAGGTCTTCCGCCGCCAGGGTGCGCCCCTCGATATAGTCGATCACCAGGACGCCGGGTTCGTGGTGAAGAACCTCGGGCGAAACGCCTGCGGCATGGGCGGCCCGGCTGGCGGCCAATTCGTTGAAGCGCAGGATCTGGTGGACCGGAATGTCATCGCCGATCCGCACCACGGCGCGGCGGTTGGCGTCACGCACCACGAAATTGCGGTTGGTGATGCCGCCGCCCAGAGGCAGGATCTCTAGCGCCCCCCGCCAGAACGGCAGGTTGCGGATGCGGTCTTCGGGGGTCATGCCGCGCCCTCCAGCCTGGTTCGCGCGCCCTTGGCGGCAGCGCCGATCAGCCGGTCGGCGGTGATGGCGATGGCGGCCACGGCCAGACCGGCCACCAACCCGCGCCCGACATCGGCCTTGGTCAGGGCGATATAGACCTCTTGTCCCAGGTCGCGCGTGCCGACCAGCGCGGTGATCACCAGCATCGACAGGGCCAGAAGGATGGTCTGGTTCAGGCCCAGAAGGATCATCGGCACCGCCATGGGCAGGCGGACCTTGGTCAGGATCTGCCAGGGCTTGCAGCCGCAGACCACCGCCGCTTCGACCAGGTCCGGCGCAACCCCCCGCAGCCCATGCGCCGTGTAGCGCACCGCCGGCACCAGCGCATAAAGCACCACGGCGATCATGGCGCTGAAATCGCCGACCCGGAACAGCATCACCACCGGGATCAGGTAGACGAAGCTCGGCAGGGTCTGAAGCGTGTCGATCGCGGCGCCGATAATCTTGCCCGCCAGCGCGTTCGACGCGGCAAGGATGCCGAGCGGCAGGCCCAGCGCCATGGCGATCACCACCGAGACACCGCAGAGATACAGCGTCGTCATCGCCTGTTCCCACAGGCCCGAGACGGCGATGAAGGCCGAAAGAGCCAGGCTCAGCCCCGCCAGCCGCGCCCCGCCCAGCCGCCAGCCCGCCAGCGTGACCAGGCCCAGGACCAGCGGCCATGGCAGTGCCAGGAAGAAGCGTTTCACCGGAATCAGCAGATGTTCCAGCAGCCAGGTGCGGATCGCCTCGAGCTGGTCGAAGTAATTGATGTTGATGGTCTTCATCAGGTCGGACCAGAAGCTCTTGGTCGTAAGCTGCCAGTCCTTGGGGTAAAGATGCAGGGCCGGGATCAGGTAGCCCAGCGCCGTGGTGACAAGGATCACCGCCAGAACCAGCGCCGTGCGCGGATGGCGGCGCCAGAGCGGCCCCGCCGTCTGCAGCGCCCCGCCGCTGCGCGCGGCCAGGGCCTGCCCCAGCCGGTCCAGCACGATGGCCAGCGCGGTGATGGCGATGCCCGCCTCGACCCCGCCGCCGATGTCCAGACGCCGCAGGGCGTTCAGCACGTCGAAGCCCAGCCCCCCTGCCCCGATCATCGAGGCGATGATGACCATGTTCAGGCTCAGCATGATCACCTGGTTCACGCCCACCATCAGATCGGGCAGCGCGACCGGCAGCATGATCTTGCGCAGGGTCTGGCGCGGGGTGCAGCCCGCCATGCGCGCGAAATCAAGGATCTCGGACGGCACGGCGCGCAACGCCACCAGCGTCACCCGCACCATGGGCGGCATGGCATAGATCACGGTCGCCAGCAGCGCCGCAACCGGGCCGAAGCCGAAAAGAACCAGCACCGGCACCAGATAGGCAAATGTCGGGACGGTCTGCATCAGGTCGAGGAGCGGCGACAGCGCGCGTTCGGCCCAGCGCCAGCGCCAGGCGGCGATGCCCAGCGCCAGGCCGCCCGCCACGCCCAGGGGCACGGCGATGGCGATCGAGGCCAGCGTGACCATTGCGCTTTCCCATTGGCCGAAGACCGCGAGATACAGCATCAGCGCCCCGGCGATCACGCCAAGCCAAAGGTCGCGGGCGTAATGGCCCAGCGCCACGACGGCGACTGTCACCGCGAGCCAGCTGACGGGCGGCACGATCACCGTGGCACGACGGCCGCGCCCCTCGGTTATGCCTTCGACCAGCAGGATGCGCATCGCGTTGTAGGGCGCCTCGATCAGCGCCGCGAAGCCGCGGGTCACATCCTTGAAACTGACAGGGCCAAGATGGGCGCTGTCGGTCAGCCAATTCATCGCCACGGTGATCCAGCCCGCGAGGGGAAGCTGCATTTGCGCAGGCGGCCATAACAACCCCGGTGGCAGGCGCGCCGACAGGGCCGCCAGCACGAGGGCAAGGGCCAGGGCGGCCAGGGGCAGAAGCGCGCGCCGGGTCATGCGCCGCGTCCGATCAGAACGGCGATCACCGCCTGCGGGGTCACTTCGCCAAGGATCTTGCCATCCTGTTCCACCGCGAAAACCGCATTGGCCGTGACAATCCGTTCCGCCGCCTCTTCCACCCGCATCGACGCGGGCAGACTTCCCGCCACCGGCCCGCCCGAAGGCGGCGTCGCGATCCGGCCCAGCGTCACCACCTTGGCGCGAGCGACATGGGCGGTGAAGGCGCGGACATAGTCATCGGCGGGAGAGAGGACCAGCTCTTCCGGTGTCGCCACCTGCACCAGCGCGCCATCCTTCATGATGGCGATGCGGTCGGCCAGCCGGATCGCCTCGTCGAAATCATGGGTGATGAAGACGATGGTCTTCTTGAGCTGGCGCTGGATGCGCAGGAATTCCTCCTGCATCTCGCGCCGGATCAGCGGGTCAAGCGCCGAGAAGGGTTCGTCCAGAAACCACAGGTCCGGCTCGACCGCCAAGGACCGCGCGATGCCGACGCGCTGTTGCTGGCCGCCGGAAAGCTGGCGGGGGTAATGGTCTTCGCGGCCCTCCAGACCCACCAGCGCGATCACCTCGCGTGCCCGTGCCTCCCGCGCCGCGCGCGGGCTGCCCTGCACTTCCAGCGGAAAGGCCACGTTTTCCAGCACGGTCAGATGCGGCAGCAGCGCGAAATGCTGGAACACCATACCCATGCGGTGACGGCGGATCTCGATCATCCTCGCGGGGCTGGCCTTCAGCAGATCCTCGCCGTCGTACAGGATCTGCCCGGACGTGGGTTCCACCAGCCGCGACAGGCAGCGCACCAGCGTCGACTTGCCCGACCCGGACAGGCCCATGATGACGAAGATCTCGCCCTCACCGACATCCAGCGAGACGTCGCGCACCGCGCCGACATGGCCCGAGGCGCGGATGGTTTCCAGAGAGGGCGCGGGCGCGTGCAGAAGCCGGTCCGGGTGCGGACCGTAGATCTTCCAGACGTTGCGGCATTCCAGCTTGAGGGGGCGGGTCATGGCAGGGTCAAATTGTCAGCGAAGGGGCGCGAGCGAGGGGATCAGCCCGCGCCCTTTCGCCGCCCGGGCTTACTGGGCGATCCAGGCCGACCAGACAGCCTCATTCGCATCCATCCACTCATTGACAACATCGTCGATCGACTGGCCGTCAAGGTCGACCTTGGCGATCATCGCGCCCATCGTGTCATTGTCGATGGTGAAGGCCTTGATCGCCTTGGCCGCGCCCGGCCATTTGCCTTCAAGCCCCACCCATCCGGCCTTCCAGATCGGGCCGAAGGGCTTGCCGCAATCATGGGTAGCGTTCGGATTGCTGCCCCAGGCGGGATCGGTGTAGCAGGCGGCTTCGTAGGTGGGGAATTCGACCCATTCGCCTTCGTATTTCTGCGGCGCCCAATGCGGGGCGTAGATCCACAAGAGGATCGGGTCCTTGCGCTGATAGGCGGCTTCAAGTTCGGCGAACATGGCGGCGTCGGTGCCGGCATGGATGACTTCGAAATTCAGGCCCAGCGCCGCGATACGTTCTTCATCGAAACCGCCCCAGGTGACCGGCCCGCCCAGATAACGGCCCTTCGGCGCGGTGTCGGGCGTGGCAAAGGCTGCGGCGCAATCGTTCAGCGCCTTCCAGTCGGGCAGGCCCGGGCATTTCTCTTTCATGTAAAGCGGATACCACCACTCTTCCTTGGCCAGCATTCCGGTCTCGCCCAGGTTCACCACATTGCCGGTGGCGACGGCGGCATCCAGCGCCTCCTGGCCGGTGGTGGCCCAGATCTCCATCGCCACATCCAGATCGCCGGTCTCAAGCCCCGCAAATTGCGCCAGATAATCAGCCTGGACCAGTTCGACATTGTAGCCCGCCTCTTCCAGAACGGCGGCCATGATGTTCGTGGTGATCAACTGGCCGGTCCAGTCATGCAGCGTCAGCTTGATCGGATCGGTTGATTCCACCTCGGCCAGCGCGGCAGTGGCACCGAATGCCAGGGCCGCAACGGCCGAGAGCATGATGTTCCTCATAGTGCAGCCCCTTCCTGTCGGTTTGATCCGGCCCGCCGTTCGCCGACAGTGCCCTTAGGTCAAAGGCTGCGGCCGAATCCGGTTTCCTGTCAAACCAAATGTGGGAATTTGTGGATTCTTGTTGGATAATCGTTGATTTCAACGCATAATCCTTGGAAACCAACGCGAAACCCCAAACTTCATGCTGTCCAGCCAGCGCGAGCGCGCGATTCTTGAGCTTTTGCAAGACCGTGGCTCGGCCCGGGTCGAGGCGCTGGCCGCGCTTCTGGGCGTCACGGATGAAACCATCCGGCGCAATCTGAAACGGATGCAGGCGCAGGGCATGGTGACGCGGGTCCATGGCGGCGTGCATCTGAAGGATCGCGGGCCAGAGGCGACCTTTGCCCAGCGCATGGTGCAGAACCCGGGCGCCAAGCGGAGGATCGGCGAGGCGGTGGCGCGGTTGGTGCCGGATGGCGCCTCGGTCTTTCTCGATGTCGGCTCGACCACGGCCTATGCGGCCCAAGCGCTGCGGGTGCGGCGCGACCTGCTGGTGGTGACCAATTCCCTGCCGGTGGCGCAGGCGCTGACCGGGGTGAACGGCAATCGCGTCTTCATGGCCGGGGGTGAATTGCGCAGCCATGATGGCGGCGCGTTCGGGGCCGAGGCGCTGACTTTCCTTCAGCAGTTCCGCGTCAGCCATGCCGTTCTGTCGGCGGCGGCCATTGACGCGACGGCGGGCTTTCTGTTGCAGGATCTGCGCGAGGCCGAGTTCAGCCGTGCCATGCTGCCCCATGCCGAAGTGCGGATCGTCGCGGCGGATGGATCGAAATACGGCCGCGGCGCGCCCATAGCCATCGCCCCGCCCGAGACCTTCACCCATCTGGTGACCGATCTGGCCCCGCCCGAAGCCGAGGCCGCGATGCTGGCCCGCGCCGGGATCGCGCTGGTTTTGGCGGATTAGGCGGCCTCGACCCGGGCGAATGTATCGGCGCTGGCATGGTTCCAGGCCCTGCCGAACTTGGGTGATGACAGCGGATCGGCCAGAAGCTGGCCGGGGGCGACCTGTTCATACAATTCGGCGAAAGACAGCACCCGGTCGCTGTCGGTGCGGCGCAGAAAATGATGCGGGCGCAGGTCGGACGGATGAGCCAGCCCGGCGGCGGCCACCAGTTCCGACAGCGCGTGCAGCGTGCCGCGATGGAAATTCGTCACCCGCAGTGCCTTGTCCGGCACCACGATGGCGCGCGACCGTTTCGGGTCCTGCGTCGCGACACCGGTCGGGCAGGCCCCGGTATGGCAGGATTGGGCCTGAATGCAGCCCACGGCGAACATGAAGCCGCGCGCGGCGTTGCACCAGTCGGCGCCCAGACCCAGCACCTTGGCCATGTCGAAAGCCGATGTAATCTTGCCGCTGGCGCCAATGCGCACCCGGTCGCGCAGACCCACGCCCACCAAAGCATTGTGAACAAAGGTCAACCCGTCGCGCAGGGGCATGCCGATATGGTCCATGAATTCCATCGGGGCGGCGCCGGTGCCGCCTTCCTTGCCATCGACCACGATGAAATCGGGGGTGATGCCGGTCTCGACCATGGCCTTGCAGATCGCCATGAACTCCCATGGATGGCCGATGCACAGCTTGAACCCGGCGGGTTTTCCGCCCGACAGATCGCGCATCGAGGCGATGAATTCCAGAAGGCCGCGCGGCGTGTCGAACACGCGGTGATGCGGCGGCGAGACACAATCCTGCCCCATGGGCACGCCCCGGATGCGGCTGATCTCTTCGGTGATCTTGGCGGCGGGCAGGACGCCGCCATGGCCGGGCTTGGCCCCCTGCGACAGTTTCAGCTCGACCATCTTGATCTGCGGATCGGTCGCCACTTCGGCGAACAGGCCGGGATCGAAGCCGCCATCCTTGGCCCGGCAGGAGAAATATCCCGACCCCACCTCCCAGACCAGATCGCCGCCATTCTCGCGGTGATAAGGCGAAACCCCGCCTTCGCCCGTGTCATGGTAGAAGCCGCCCGCCTTGGCCCCCTTGTTCAGCGCCCGGATCGCATTGGCCGAAAGCGAGCCGTAGCTCATGGCCGAGATGTTGAGAAGCGAGGCGGAATAGGGTTGCTTCGTATCGGCCCCGATCGTCACCCGCATATGGTCATGCGGCAGGGGCGGCTTTGGCGCGATGGAATGGTGCAGCCATTCATACTGCTCTTGGTACACATTGTATTGCGTGCCGAAGGGCCGGGTCTCCAGTTCATGCTTGGCGCGCTGATAGACGATGGCGCGCTGGTCGCGCGGGAAAGGGGTGCCATCCTTGTCGCCCTCGAAGAAATACTGCCGCATCTCGGGGCGAATGCCCTCGAACAGAAAGCGCAGATGGGCGGCGACCGGGTAGTTCCGCAACACGGCATGGCGAGTCTGGGTCAGGTCGTGAATGCCGATCAGCACACAGGCGAGGCAGAGAAGCGCCAGCGGGATGAACCACCAGTCCTGACCCGGAAAGATCAGCATCAACACCAGCAGCACCGGAATGGCGAGGGCAGGCCAGGTGATCAGGGCGAAACGGGTCTGGAAAGCGCTGGAAAACATGGCGGCATCCTTTGGCGGCTTGCCGCAGGATTAGCCACGAATCTTGTCAGGTCGCTAAAAATCTTCGCGCTCGGGGCGGTCAGAATGGCAGCGGGGCCGCGAAATGCACCCGCAGGCCGGTCGCGGGGTGGTGCAGCGACAGGGTTTCGGCATGCAGCATCAGGCGCGGATGGTCGTCGCGGGCCGGGCCGCTGGCATAGATCGGATCGCCCAGAATCGGATGGCCCAGCGCCAGCATATGCACACGCAACTGGTGGCTGCGGCCGGTATGGGGCGTCAGCCGCAACCGGGTTTCGCCCGGCGCGCGGCCGATGACCTGCCAGTCGGTCTGGGCCGGGCGGCCATGCTCATGGCTGACCATCTGGCGCGGGCGGTTCGGCCAGTCGGCGCAAAGCGGCAGGTCGACATGGCCGCTTTCCCCGGCCATCTCGCCCGCCAGCCGCGCAACATAGGTCTTTTCGGCCCGGCGCTTCTCGAATTCCTGGCTCAGGAAGCCTTGCGCCTGTTTGGTGCGGGCAAAGATCATCACGCCGGACGTGTCGCAATCCAGCCGGTGCACCAGCAGCGCATCCCAGCGTTCGGCCTGCAACCGCGACAGAAGACAATCTTGCCGCCCTTCAAGCTTGCCCGGCACCGACAGAAGCCCGGCGGGCTTGTCCAGCACCAGAAGCTGTGCGTCCTCGAACAGGATCTTCAGCGGCACATCCGGCGGGCGGTAGTCGAAGTCCGGGATCATACGATGACATGACCTTCAGCCTTGAGGCGTCCGGCGAGGTGGCGGATATGCGCGGGCCCAACCTCGCAGCAGCCGCCGACAATGGTCGCGCCCTGCCCCACCCAGCGCAGCGCGAAATCGCCATAACGCTCGGGCGTCAGGTCATGGCGGCCGCAATAGGCCGGGGCGCTGCCATCCTCGGGCAGGGGCAGATGGGAAATCTCTGAGAAGCCATTGGCATAGGCGCCGAAAGGCAGGCCCAGCGGCCGCAGTTCCGCCATGGCCGCCTCCATCGCCTCGGGCATCGAGCAATTGGCCAGCACGGCGGCCGCGGGCGTCTCGTCCAGCACGCCGCGCAGATCGGCGACCGCCTCGCCCGAACGCAGCTTCGTGCCATCGCGGTCATGCACGGAAACCGAAAGCCAGACCGGCCTGCCCGCCGCCTGCGCGCCCTTCAGCGCGCCCCGGGCAAGGTCCAGCGACGAGATGGTCTCGATCAGGATCACGTCGACATGCGGCGCCATCAGCGCGGCCTTTTCGGCGTAAAGCGGGGCGGAAACGGCAACAGGCGGCGTCAGGTCGGGGCGGTAGCTGTCGCCCAGGGGCCCCATCGACCCGGCGATGATGCCGCGCCCGGCCCGCGCCCGGGCCTCATGCGCCTCGGCCAGCGCGCGCAGGTGCAGCGCGTGGTAGAAGGCATCCATCCCGTCGCGGACCAGCCGGTCATGCAGGATGGCATAGGTGTTCGTCGTGGCGACCGAAGCGCCTGCGGCGAAATAATCGTCATGGATCGCGCCGACCATGCCGGGATGGTCGATCATCACCCGCGTCGCCCAAAGCGCACCGGGATCCTTGCCGCCCGACCGCGCGACCAGTTCCTGGCCCATGCCGCCGTCGAGAAGGGTGATTTCCGCCATGGCCCGCTCCTTGCGCTGATACCCCCGAGGTAAGCCGCGCGCGACGCGGGTGCAAGCTCAGTCGCCGCCCGGATGCTGCGGCAGGCCGTCGTCGATCATGTAGTAATCGCCCTTGTCGGCGACGAAGATATGGCTTTCCAGCCGCCCGCCGGTGGGCGCGTCGATACAGCCTGCCTCGACCGAGAAGCTGCCATCCGCGGCGCGGAAGAACAGCGACGATCCGCAATCCGGGCAAAAGCCGCGCCGACCGCCTGCCGGGGCGACATGTTCGGAAAGATGGCGGGCCTGCCAGTGCAGATCGGATTCCCTGGCATCGAAACTGGCCGAGTAATGGCCCGACAGTTTGCGGCATTGCGTGCAATGACAGGCGGTCACTGGCCCCATCGGGCCGGGCAGGGTAAAGCGGTTGGCCCCGCACAGGCAGGCACCGCGCAGCAGGCTCACGCCCTTTGCAGGTGCGGGCGGCGGGCCTTCGGGCCGGTAATAATCGCCCGCGAATTCCGGCATGAACTGCTCGGCCGTGCCGATGCCCGAGGGTTCGTCCAGCGCCGCGGGCGAGAAGGACATCTGGTCGCGGCCATGCGGCTGCCAGAACAGCGTCGCGCCGCAATCCTTGCAGAATCCGCGGCTGGCGATCTCGCTGGCCTTGAACCAGCGCAGGCCGTCGGACCTGACCAGACGGAAGCGGTCCAGCGTCACGGCCGAGGCGGCCCAGACATGGCCCGATTGCTTGCGGCATTGGCCGCAATGGCAGATCGCGGCTTCACGCAGGGGCGGCGTCACCTCAAACACCACCCCGCCACAGAGACAGGAGCCGCGCATCACGCGGCGTCCCGGAAGACCCGGGCCAGAAGCGGCACCAGCCAGTCCTCATCCGCCTTGGTAAAGGCGGCGGGCGTGTCGCTGTCCAGATCCAGAACGCCCAGAAGCCGCCCCTGCCCGTTCCGCACCGGCAGGACCAGTTCCGACCGGGTCGACGAGGCGCAGGCGATATGGTCGGGGAAGGCATCGACATCGGGTACGTTCTGAATCTCGCCCGTGCGCGCGCAAGCCCCGCAGACGCCACGCGCGAAGGGAATGACCAGACAGCCATGGCCGCCCTGATAGGGGCCGATCTTCAGCAGTTCCGGCGCGACCACGCGATAAAAGCCGGTCCAGTCCGACAGCGGGTGGCGGGCATGGATCTCGCAGGCCAGCGTCGCCATCAGTGCGACGCTGTCCGTCTCGCCATGGGTCAGCGCCAGGATCGCCTGGGTCGCCTCGTCATAATCCATCTGCCATCCCCGTCCTCAATATCCCAGCGCGCAGCCATCCTTGCGCGGATCGGACGCGCCGGTCAGCACCCCGTCCTGCCCGATGAAGATGGCCTGCGCGCCGCCGATCGGCGTGTCGGGAATCGTCACGGCATGGCCCATCTCCGCCAGTTCGGCGCGGACCTTGTCGGAATAGCCGCGCTCGACCTGCATCCCTTCGGGCCCCGCCGCAAAGCTGCGCGGCGCGTCGACCGCCTCTTGCAACTCCATGCCGTAATCCACCAGGTTCGTGACGAAACGCGCATGGCCGTTCGGCTGATAGGCCCCGCCCATGACGCCAAAGGGCAGCGTCACCCGCCCGCCCTGCCGCAGCATGGCCGGGATGATCGTGTGCATCGGGCGCTTGCCGGGGCCTGCCTCGTTCGGATGGCCCTCTTCCAGCGTGAAGCCGGCACCCCGGTTCTGGAAGTTGAGACCGAATTTCTGCGAGGCCAGGCCCGAGCCAAAGCCCCAGAACACCGAATAGATGATCGAAACCGCCATGCGATCGCGATCGACGACGGTCAGATAGACCGTCTCCTTGTGGACGGCTTCGGAAGGGGCATGGGCATCGGCCATGGCGCGATCCGGGTCGATCAGTGCCGCCAGCTTTTGCGCCGTTTCCATCGACAGCATATGGTCCAGCCGCGCGGTCCGGTCGGCGATGAAACGGTTGCGCGCGTCATAGGCCAGTTTGGCGGCCTCGGCCTCAAGATGGGCGCGCTTAGCCCCGAACGGATCCATCGCTTTCACATCGAACTGCGACAGGATGTTCAGCATCAGGATCGCGGTCGCGCCCTGGCCGTTCGGCGGATGCTCCAGAAGTTCAACATCGCCATACCGGCCCGAGATCGGATCGGTCAGGTCGCAGCGCGTGGCGTCCAGATCTTCCTGCGCATGGCTGCCGCCCAGCGCGCGCAGCGAGGCGATCATGTCCTCGGCCACTTCGCCCTCGTAAAACCCCTTGCGGCCCTCGGCGGCGATGCGGCGCATGATCTCGGCCAGGCCGGGGGCGCGGAACATCTGGCCCGCGACCGGCGCCTTGCCGCCCAGGCTGTAGAACCGCAGCGCATCGCCCCGAAGGTCGCTGATGTCGCCCGCCCAGTCAAAGGCGGTGCGGGGCCCGACGGGAATGCCTTCATCGGCATAGCGGATGCCCGGGGCAAGGATCTGGTCCAGACCCAAAAGGCCCCAGTCGCCGTTCAGACGGCACAGCGCATCGACCGCGCCGGGCAGGGTGACGGCATGAATGCCATGAATCGGCACGGTTTTATGGCCTTCGGCGCGGATCTTCCCGGCATCCAGGCCAAGCGGCGCGCGGCCCGAGCCGTTCAGCGCCACCACCCGTTCATCCCCGGGCGGTTTCAGCAGCACGAAGCAGTCGCCGCCCAGACCGCACATCTGCGGTTCGGCCACGTTTAGCACCATAAGCGCCGCGATCGCGGCATCGGCCGCATTGCCCCCGGCCTTGAGCGTCTCGATCGCCGTCAGGCTTGCAAGCGGGTGCGACGTGGCCGCCATACCGTTCGTGCCGTATACGGCCGAACGGCCGGGAAGATGGAAATCGCGCATGTGCTGGGCTCCTTTGGCGGGCAGCCTAAGGGGGCGCAGCGGCGGTGCCAAGCGGGCAAGCAGGTGTTTCGGCGCCGGCCGCAAAGGGCGCGTGACCGGAACAGATGTCCATGCGAAGAACCTCGGCGCCGGGACTGGGTGGGGGCTGTTGATCCCGGCGCCGAGGTGAAGCCTTATGCAGCTACGGCCCCATTAAGGCCCGCCGGCCCCGGCGGAATTAGGGGCAAATTGTGGCGAGATCGCGTCATTTCAGAAGGTTTCAAGACAAAGCCGCGATCACCCGGGCGACTGTTCGGCCGGCAAGGTGAAATACAGCCGATTCACCCCGCGGGCGCGCTCATAGCCCAGATCGTCGGCCAGGCTGCGAATCAAATGCCAGCCAAATCCGCCTTCGGCCAGTTCCTCGGGGCGCGGCGCGCGGCCCTGCGGCGGCGCCCCCCCGGGCATGGGACTGCCCTCATCCTCGATCCGGCAGACCAGGCGACCCGCAGCCCAGCCCAGCCACAGACGGATCGGCCCTTCGCCATCCGAATAGGCATGTTCGGCAATGTTGTTCAGAACTTCGGCCAGAACGATCTCGGCGGTCGAACGATCGTCCTGCGACAGCCCGGCAAGAGGCGTCTGCCCCATGGCCTGCCGCAACCCGTCGCGGACCGAGGCCGGGTTGCCCGACATTTCAACCAAGGAGGGGCAGGCAATCTCTGCTGTCCTGATCATATCCCGCACGGCGCCGCGCCGCCCCTGTGGCTGCCAGTTGCTTTCGACCGGCGAAGGCCGCCCCGGTGGCACAGGCGCGACGATCCCCCCGCCTGCGGCCGCATCGTTAACCCGCCTGGCGCAGGCCGGCCTCGACCGCGGGGTGAATGGTGAAGACCGTGTCCATCCGCGTCAAGCGGAAGACCTTTTCCACGGTCGGGGTCAGCCCGGCCAGTTCCAGCTTCCGTTCGGGCGCCAGCAGCTTCATCACCGCGACGACCGCGCCAAGGCCAGAAGAATCAAGGAATTGCACGTTGGAAAGGTCAAGGATGACCCGCGCCGAAGGCGTGGCAGTCAGGTCGCGCATCTGTTCCTTGAACTGGATGGCGCCGGCGGCATCGATCCGGTCGTCAAGGGCGCGGATGACCAGGGCGGACCCCTGCATGGAGGCTTTGAGCGGCATGATCGGCTTTCCTTGTTTCAGTTGCCTGAAGACTAGGGCCGAAGGGTTATCAAGGCGTAAGCGCGGCCCGCCGTGCCGCGCGAAATTTCCCGGCGTTCAGTTCAACTGGAACTGAAGCGGATAGCGGCCATCGGCGAAATCGCCGAAAAGGTCGGGCAGGTCCGGGTGATCGACCGGCTCGCCGGTATCGTCGGGGACCAGGTTCTGCTCGGACACATAGGCGACGTAATAGCTTTGGTCGTTCTCGGCCAGAAGGTGGTAGAAAGGCTGGTCCTTCGAGGGGCGGCTTTCCTCGGGAATGTTCTGGTACCATTCCTCGGTATTCGAGAACATGGCGTCCACGTCGAAGACGACGCCCCGGAACGGGTGCTTGCGATGGCGCAGAATCTGGCCGATGTGATATTTGGCTTCTGTCTTCAGCATCATGATAAGGCCCCCAGTTTCGGGTGTAATCCCAGGGTGGCAGAGTTGTCCACAGACCAGCGCCCCAGAGCACCCCGAATCAGGGAAACAGTCTGTAAACGCAGCACCATGGACTTGAAAGGCCGCCCGGGCCGCAAAGGGGCGGATCGACCTTCCAATAGGCTTCGGCCAATGCTCGCGCAAAACTGATCGGCCGCGCGCAAGTCGCGGATTTCCCCTGTTTTCCCCGATAGCCGGATCGGGTATGTTCCCGGCAAAAGACCAGCCCGAAAATCAAACCGAGGGGCAGATGAGCAGGTATTTCCGTGCAGCGCTGGTGCTGCTGTTCCTTGCGTCCTGCGGGGGCGGCGGGCGTTACGCGGCACCGCGCCAGTTGGACAATGCCTGTGCGATCCTGGCCGAACGACCGCAGTATCGCGCGGCCATGCGGGCGGCGGAACGCAAATGGGGCGTGCCGATCTGGGTTCAGATGGCGGTGATCCACCAGGAGTCGAAGTTCATCGGCAATGCCCAGACGCCGCATCGCTTTGCCCTGGGCGTGATCCCGATGGGCCGGCAAAGCACGGCCTATGGCTACAGCCAGGCCCTGAACGGCACCTGGGAAGAATATCAGAAGTCCGAGGGCCGCCGCGGCGCGAAGCGCGACGACATCCGCGCCGCCACCGATTTCATGGGCTGGTATTTCACCGAAACCAGGGCGAAGCTTGGCATTCCCCTGGACAATGCGGCGGACCAGTACCTCGCCTATCACGAGGGCCGGTCCGGCTTTGCCAATCAAAGCTATCTGGGCAAGCCCTGGCTGGTCGAGGTGGCGGCCAAGGTCGGCGCGCGGGCCGAAATGTACCGCAGCCAGCTTGCAACCTGCCGCCGCTGAGGGGCGCCGGGCGGATGAGTTGCGCGGCCCTTAAAGGCCGCGCTTTTCCATTTCACGGGTGATCGAGAACAGGCTGGTGCCGTAATTGCCGCCGGTTTTCAGCGCGCCCAGGATCACCGTCGTCTGCTTGCCAAGATCGTCGGTGATGATCCATTGCCGCAGCTCGACCGGATTGGCGGTGAACTTCAGCTCGATCGTGCCATATTCCGGGTGCTCGGGGTCCTGCGCCACGACGCTGGTCGAGGTCGCGTCAGACTTGTGCCCCACAACCATCTTGGCCCGGGCAAGATTGACGTTGTCCGCCAGGATCAGGTTCAGCGGCGTGCGCTTCAACGGATATTGCTCGGGCGCTTGGTTCGACTTGCCGTCGAACACCGCCACCTGCCCGGCCGAGGCCAGGACCAGCGATTTGTCGGGCGGCGCATATTCAAACCGCACCCGGCCCGGGCGCTTGATGAAGATCTTGCCGGTCGAGACCGAGCCGTCGCTGTTCACCTGGGTGAAGTCAGCTTCGGCGGTGGTCAGGCCGTTAAGGTATTTCGACAGCGTGTCCAGGGGCAGCTTCTCGGCCAGCGCGGCGCGGGTGCCAAGAAGCATCAGGGCAAGCGGGGAAAGGATCAGGGTGCGACGGTTCATGTGCTCGATATAGGTTGTCAGGCGACAACGGGAAATCCCCGCTTTGGTTCCTTCGCGACATTGTGCCGGGCCGTGAACTGCACCGGCGGGTCGCGTGGGGGATGGACCCAAGCCGCCGCGCTGGTGTTAACCTGACGCGAAAGGCCTGGGAGGATGTGGCCATGTCACTGGCAGAACGGGCAACGGACGCGGCCGCCGAGATGCAGGCCGCCGTCGCGGCGATCGATCCCGAGGAATGGCAGGCGGTGCTTGCGGCCCTTCAGGGGGCGCGGCGGATCGTTTGCCATGGGCTTGGCCGCGAGGGGCTGATGATGAAGGCGCTGGCGATGCGGCTGTATCATCTGGGTCTGGAGGCGCATGTCGTGGGCGAGATGACCTGCCCGCCGGTGGGCGAGGGCGATCTTTTCCTGGTCGCCTGCGGACCGGGCACATTGGCAACGGCCGAGGCCCTGATCGGTGTGGCGCGCGGCAGCGATGCCAGCGTCGCCTGCATCACCGCCGAACCGGGCGGCCCCGCGCCCCATGCCGCCGATCTGGTGCTGACAATTCCGGCGCAGACCATGGCGCGCGATCAGGGCGGCGCGGCGCGATCGATCCTGCCGATGGGCAGCGTCTTCGAGGGGGCGATGTTTCTGGCCTTCGAGCTGATAATCCTGGAATTGCGGGCGCGCCTTGGCATTGAGTCCGAAGCGATGCGGGCGCGGCACACCAATCTGGAGTGAGGCCCGAGATGGGCCGGATCGCCACCCGCCCCACGCGGGTAGCGCAAACATGCCGCAGGGCAGCATAAGCCTCTTGACGGGGCATCACTCAACCCAGAGGTTTCGCGCCCAAGGGGCCGAACTTCCTGCCCATTTCAATTGCCAGACGGAGATTCGAATGAAAGCTGCCAGCGTGACCGCGTCTTACAAGCGGTGGGCGCCCGTCTATGACTCGGTCTTCGGCAAGGTCTTTCAGGAAGGGCGCATCCGCGCCACCCGCCATGCCACGCAACGCGGCGGTCATGTGCTGGAAGTCGGCGTCGGCACCGGGCTTGCCCTGCCGCTTTACGGCCCCGGCGTGAAGATCACCGGCATCGACTATTCGGCCGAGATGCTGGCCCGGGCTCAGGACAAGGTGCGCGAACACCGTCTGTCGCATGTCACCCTGCGGCAGATGGATGCCCAGAAGCTCGACTTTCCCGATGCCAGCTTCGACAGCGTGTCGGTGATGCATGTCCTGTCGGTCGTGCCCGATCCCGAACGCGCTTTGTCCGAGATCGCGCGGGTCTGCCGCCCCGGCGCGCATGTGCTGATCACCAACCACTTCGCCGCCGCCAAGGGGGCATTGCGGCTGGCCGAGCGGCTGATCCAGCCCTTGCAGCACCAATTGGCCTGGCGGGCCGATTTCCCGATGGCGCGGGTTCTGGGCGATGCGCGGCTGCGCATGGTCGAATGCGCGCCGCTGCCGCCGCTTGGCGCCCTGACCTGGCTGGTGCTGGAGCGGGTCTAGCCTCCGGCGTCACAGATCCGAGGCGCGCGCTCAATGCGCCTCGGGCACCAGGATCTCGCGCTTGCCGACATGGTTCGCCTGGGTGACGACGCCCTGCTCTTCCATCTGCTCGACCAGCCGCGCGGCCTTGTTGTAGCCGATGCCCAGCTTGCGCTGGATGTAGGAGGTCGAGCATTTGCGGTCCTTGGCCACGATCGCCACGGCCTGATCGTAAAGCGCGTCGTCGCCGCCGCTTTCGCCCGACCCGCCCAGACCCAGAACCATGTCGATATCCGAGGCGGACTCTTCATCCGGCCCCTCGACGACGCCCGACATATAGGTCGGCGGGCCGAAGCTTTTCAGGTGGTTGACGATCTCTTCGACTTCCTCGTCGGACACGAAGGGGCCGTGGATCCGGGTGATGCGCTGGCCATTGCCCATGTACAGCATGTCGCCCTGCCCCAGAAGCTGCTCGGCCCCCTGTTCGCCCAGGATGGTGCGGCTGTCGATCTTTGAGGTCACCTGGAAGGAGATCCGGGTCGGGAAGTTGGCTTTGATCGTGCCGGTGATGACATCGACCGAAGGCCGCTGCGTCGCCATGATCAGGTGAATGCCGCTCGCCCGCGCCATCTGCGCCAGACGCTGGATGCAGGCTTCAATCTCCTTGCCCGCGACCATCATCAGATCGGCCATCTCGTCGACGATGACGACGATATAGGGGAAGGCGACCGGGGCGTATTCCTCGGTTTCAAAGACGGGATCGCCAGTTTCCTCGTCGAACCCGGTCTGGATCGTGCGCTTGAACATCTCGTTCTTCGACAGCGCCTCGCGGACGCGGCCGTTATAGCCCTCGATGTTCCGCACGCCCATCTTGGACATCTTGCGATAGCGTTCCTCCATCTCGCCCACCACCCATTTCAGGGCGACGACCGCCTTTTTCGGGTCGGTGACGACGGGCGAGAGAAGATGCGGAATGCCGTCATAGACCGAAAGTTCCAGCATCTTCGGGTCGATCATGATCAACCGGCATTCCTCGGGCGTCAGCTTGTAGAGCAGCGACAGGATCATCGTGTTGATGGCGACCGACTTGCCCGAGCCGGTGGTCCCGGCGATCAGCAGGTGGGGCATCTTGGCCAGGTTGGCCACGATCGGGTCGCCGCCGATATCCTTGCCCAGCGCCAGCGGCAGCCGCATGTTGCTGTCGCCGAAATCGCGGGCGGCAAGGATTTCCTTCAGCACCACCTTCTCGCGCGTGGCATTCGGCAATTCGATCCCGATGACCGAGCGGCCCGGCACGGTCGAGACGCGGGCCGACAGGGCCGACATGCTGCGCGCGATGTCATCGGCCAGGCCGATCACGCGGCTGGCCTTCAGGCCCGGCGCGGGTTCCAGCTCGTACATGGTGACGACCGGGCCGGGGCGGACAGAAACGATCTCGCCCTTCACGCCGTAATCGTCCAGCACGGATTCCAGCATCCGGGCGTTTTCTTCCAGCGCCTCGTCGGAAAGCTGGCTGCGCGGAACGCTGACCGCGTTGGCCAGCAGCGACAGCGGCGGCAATTCGTAATCGGGGGCCGGGTCATCGAAGCGCAGGCGGGGCTGCGCCTCGGCCAGCGCGCGGGCCGAGGGAGCGGGGGCCTTTTTGGCCGGTGTCTGCACGATGGCGCGGCGCTCGGGTTGCAGAACCGGCGCGGGCGGGGCGAAGCTGTCATCCTCGGGCAGACCGGCTTCCCAATCCGCCTCCAGGGCCGCGTCCCAATCTTCCTCGTCGGTGGTGAACATGTTGTCGGCCTGGGCCAGCGCCTGGGCGGCGGTCAGTTCGGGCTCGTCAAGCAGGGCGGCGCGCGCGGCGACCGGCGGGGCGGTCATCTGCCCGGCCCGGGCCGGGGGCTGGCTGCCCTGGCGCATATCGGCGACCAGGGGGGCCGGGCCACGCAGCTTGGCGGCAGCGCGCATCACGGGCGGCTCGGCCCGGCGGGCGGCGACGGCGGCCTGCAGGGGCGTCATGCCGGCGGCGGCAGCGGCAGCGCCCGGCACATGGCGGGCACGGGCGCGGATCACGTCAGAGATGCGGGCCTTGATCCGGTCTTCGGCAGGCAGATCGGCATCGGCCAGCCCTGCCGGCAAGATGTTTTCCACCAGTTCCGGCTGCGGATCGACCACGCGGCGCATCCGGGCCAGAAAGCCCAGCTTCTCTTTCGGCAGGTCGGCGGGCTGGACGAAATGGCGCGGCTCGGCCCGCAGTGTCGCCGGGGCGTTCCAGGCCGGATCGGCGCCCAGCGGCTCGGGCGCCAGCGGCGCGTGGTCAAGGCCGCGCGCCGGACGGCGGACAACCGAGCGCGGTTCCTGCGCCGGGGCGGCGTAGGATTCCGCCATGACCAGCGGCTCATGATCGTGCCACTCGCCATCACGCTGCGCATCGCGGGCCATGGCCCGACGCTCGGCAATCGCGGCAGCGCCCGCCCTTGCACTGTGAATAGCCCCCGTCGCGCCCCGGCCCAAAAGCGACAGCAGGGCCGCATAGCCCAGGATCGAGCCGGTGATCAGCGCACGGCGGATGGCGCGCAACTCGGCCCGGTCAAAGCCGGTCACGAAGAGAAGCATCGAGATCGCGGCGCCGAAGGCGAGGATCGAGACGAAGCGCAGGCCAAAACCCGCCCCGCCCGGAATGATGTTCAACAGCGCCCCGGCCACGGTATCGCCGAACAAGCCGCCCAGGCCGAAGGCATGGGGCCAGCTTGCGGGCGCGGCCAGGGTGGCGGCATAGGTCGCGGCCATGGCGACGGCGATCACGGCAAAGACCAGCCGCGACAGCACCCGTTCGGCCCCGCGATGCAGGGCGAAGCGCAGGCCCCAGGCCAGGCAGATCAGCGGAATCGCCCAGGCCCCGCGCCCGATCAGGATCACCAGCGTCGAGGCGACGGCCGCGCCCAGACGGCCCAGCGCATTGCTGGCAGGTTCATCCGTCGCGACCATCCAGCCCGGATCATTGGGCGAATAGGTGGCCAGCATCAGCGCGAAGATCAGCGCGACGCCCATCAGCGCCAGGCCCAGCAGCTCGCGGCCGCGGCGCTCCAGCATGGCCTGGGTGCCCTGGTCCAGAAGCGGGTCGCGTTGACGAACCTGATAGGATGCCATTCTCGCCTGTCCTCAATCGTAAAGGCAGTCGCGAAGCTGGGTCAGCCCGCGCTGCGTTTCTTGCCGGGGCGCAACCAGCGCCACTCGGATATACCCTTTGCCTGGATTGCCCCCGGCCGCGTCGCGCGACAGATAGGCCCCGGGCAGAACCCGCACCCCCGTCTCGCGCCAAAGTTTCAGCGCCGCCGCCTCGCCATCCTCGACCGGAAGCCACAGAAAGAAGCCGCCATCCGGCAGCTGGAACCCCTGAAGCCCGGCAAAAACCTGCGCCGCATCGGCGAATTTCTCATGATAGAGCGCGCGCGAGGCGGAAACATGGCCCTCATCCTGCCAGCAGGCCTCGGCCACTTTCTGCAACGGAAGGGGCAAGGGCGCGCCGGCAAAGGCGCGCAACTGGCGGATGTGCCGCATCGACTGCGGCCCGGCGGCGACAAAACCCGAGCGCAGACCCGGCAGGTTCGACCGCTTGGACAGCGAATGGAAGATCGCCACCCTTTCAGGATCGGCCCCGGTCGCCTGCGCGACCTGCATCAGCCCGGGCGGCGGCGCCTGCCGCCAGATCTCGGAATAGCATTCATCGGAAAAGACGCGGAAATCGTGCTTTTCGGCCAGGGCCAGCAGATCGGCCAGATATTCGGCCGGGGCGACCGCGCCCTGCGGGTTCGCGGGCGAGCAGATGAAGGCGATGGCCGCCCGGTCCAGCACATCGCGCGGCAGACTGGCATAATCGGGCAGAAAGCCGGTGGCGGCGGTGGCGGGCACATAGACCGGCTCGGCGCCCAGCGCCAGCGCGGCCACGGCATAGACCTGGTAGAAAGGGTTCGGGATCAGCACGGTCGGGCGCTGGCCGTTCTTCTGTTCCGGGCACAGCGCGATGGCGGCATTGAACAGGCCCTCGCGGGTGCCGTTCAGCACCATCAGCCGGTCCTGCCCAACTTCGACCCCATAGCGCCGCCCGATCCAGCCGGAAATCGCGGCCAAAAGTTCGGGCGTGCCGTCATTGGGCGGATAGACGCCAAAACCCGCCAGGTTCGCGGCCAGGATCGGCCCCACGAAATCCGGCATGGCATGGCGTGGCTCGCCAATGGTCATGGAAATGGGTTCGCCGCCGGGAGCATGCGAATCGAGAAGTTTCCGCAAACGCGGAAACGCATATTCTGGCAGGTTCGAGAACCGCTCAGGAAACGCCATCTGTGCCTCAGGTCCGGGATCGTTGCGTCCCGATTGACGGAAAGGATAGCCGCCCCGCGCCCCATGGTCCAGAATTTCCGTGGCAGGAAAAAGGGCTTGGGGGGCGCGGTTGTGGCTTTTATGTCCCGACCCCATGGCCCGGCGGATCGCCCGCCGCGGGCCGGGGCCTCCGGCGGGGATATTTGCGGCCAGGATGAAGCGGCGCGGCCCTGCCCTTTGGCGGCGCCGGATTATTGCAGCGCGCGTTCGGCCGCCGCGCCCAGCCGCAAAAGCCGTTCCTCGCCCATCGCCGGACCCATCAGCGTGATGCCGCAGGACGGCTGCGAGGTGGGCAGGGTCAGGGCGCAAAGGCCCAGCATATTGCCGATCCGCGTGTTGCGCAGGGCCAAGAGGTTCTCGGTGACATAATAGGCTTCGTCCGACAAAAGCCGCTCGGCATGGGGCGGCAGGATCGGCGAGGTCGGCACCAGCACCGCATCGAATTCCGCCGCGCGGTCCTGCCATTGGCGTCGCAGCACCTCGAGCCGCCGCCAGCCGGCGACATAATCGGTGGCGGGCACACCCGCGCCGGACCGGAAACGTTCGAGGATTCGCGCATACATCCTGTCGGGCGCGGCCTCGATCACCTCTTTCCAGATTCCGTAGGCTTCGGGCGTGAACAGGATGGCGGCAAGCTGCATCGCCTCGGCCACTTCCGGGGCCTGGAGCCGTTCCAGCCGCGCGCCCGCGCGGGTCAGCCTTGCGCAGGCATCGTCAAAACCCCTGGCCGGGCCGGGCCGCAGATCCTCCAGCGCCACGGTTTCCAGAACCGCCAGCCGCGCGCCGGACAGGCTGTCAGGCGCGGGCGCATCGGGCCTGCGGCCTTCCAGCAGCGACAGGATCAGGCTGCAATCCTCGACCGAATGGGCCAGCGGCCCGACCGTGTCAAAGCGTTCGCATAGCGGCACCACGCCTTGCAACGACAGGCGGCCCGAAGTGGTTTTCAACCCCACAAGGTCATTCCACGCCGCCGGGATGCGCACCGAGCCGCCGGTATCCGAGCCGATGGCGGCGGGCGCAAGGCCGAAGGCCACCGAAGCCGCCGCGCCGGACGATGAACCGCCCGACACCGCCGCATCGTCATTCAGGCAGGGCGGCGTCGCGGTGACCGGGTTCAGGCCCAGACCCGAAAAGGCCAGTTCCGACATATGGGTCTTGCCCAGGCAGACCGAGCCCATCAGCGTCGCCACCCGCAGCACTTCGGCATCGGCCTTTGGCACCCGCCCGCGCAGCAGCGCCGATCCGGCTTCGGTCGCGGTTCCCGCCGTATCGAACAGGTCTTTCCAGGACAGCGGCACCCCATCCAGCGGCCCCTTGCGAAAGCCCTGCTGCGCCCGGCGCGCGGCGCCCATCGCCTCGCCTCGGGCGCGGCCCTCGGTCATCCGGGCGAAGATGCGGGGCGACAGGGCATGGCTTGCAGCGCGGTCGAGGAAGGCCTCGGTCAGCGCCACCGGATTGATCCGCCCGGCGCCGATCTCGCGGCCCAGTTCTGCCGCCGTCATGTGGAACCACGTCCCGCTCATGCCCATGCCCCCATATGCTGCGGCGGCGACGGTAGCGGCTTGGCACCGCATGGACAATCCCGCCCGGCAGGCCTAGCCTTGACGCATGGATGCAGATGTTCTGATCGCGGGCGGCGGCTTGAACGGCCCGGCCCTGGCGCTGGCGCTGGCCCAGGCGGGGTTGCGGGTCATCGTGATCGACGCCCGCCCGGCCGCGACACGCGCCGAGGCGGGGTTCGACGGGCGGGCCTATGCGCTGGCCATCGCCTCGAAACGGCTGTTGCAGGCGGTGGGCGTCTGGCGGTCGGTCGAGGAGCGCGTGCAGCCGATCCTGAAGATCAAGGCCAGCGATGGCCATGCGGGCCAAGGGCCCGCGCCGTTTTTCCTGACTTTCGATGCCGCCGAGATCGAGGAAGGCCCGATGGGCTTCATGCTGGAAGACCGCTTCCTTTACGCGGCCTTCCTGGATGCCATGGCCGCCGCGCCGGGCGTGACGCTTCTGTCGGGCCAGACGGTGGTGGCACAAGAGGCGGACGCGGCGGGCGTGAAGGTGACGCTGGCTTCGGGCCGGGCGCTGACGGCGAAATTGCTGGTCGGCTGCGACGGGCGCGGCTCGGGCGTGGCGCAACGGGCGGGAATCAGGCGGCAGGGCTGGGGCTATGGCCAGACCGCACTGGTCACCGCGATCCGGCATGAACGCGACCATGAGGGCACGGCACAGCAATTCTTCATGCCCTCCGGCCCGCTTGCCATCCTGCCCCTGCCCGGCGGACACCATTCCAGCATCGTCTGGAGCGAGACCGAAGCCCGCGCCGCCGAGATACAGGCCCTGGACGATGACGCCTATCTTGCGGCGCTGCGGCCGCGTTTCGGTGATTATCTGGGCGAGATCGCCCTGGCCGGCGTGCGCTTCACCTATCCGCTGTCGCTGTCCTTGGCCGAGCATTTCATCGCCCCGCGCGTGGCGCTGGTGGGCGACGCGGCGCATGGGGTGCATCCGGTTGCGGGCCAAGGGCTGAACCTGGGCCTGCGCGATGTGGGGGCACTGGCCGAGGTGCTGGCGGGCGCTGCCCGGCGAGGCGAGGATATCGGCAGCCCGGTCACGCTTGAGGAATACCAGCGCTGGCGGCGGTTCGATTCCACCGCGCTCGCCCTTGGGATGGATGCGGTCAACCGGCTGTTCTCGAACGACAATCCCGTGCTGCGGCTGGGGCGCGACCTTGGCCTTGGGCTGGTGAATGCCCTGCCCGGCCTGCGGCGGCGTTTCATCCGCCAGGCGGCGGGGCTTGAGGGGGAATTGCCCCGGCTGTTGCAAGGAAAGCCGGTATAGCCATGGCCGAACCCGCCTCGCCCCCCTGCCAGATGGCCGAGCATGCGGGACATGATCCGCAACAAGCGCTGGAAGTCGCGCGCTGGCGCAAGGCGGAACGGCAGCGGCTGCGGGCCGAACGGTTGGCGATGTCGGTCGCAGCGCGGGGCGACTGGGCCGCCGCGCTGACCACCCATCTGGATGCGGGCCTCGGGGGCTGGCTGGAAGGCCCGGTCGCGGGCCGGGTGATCGGCGGCTACTGGCCGATCAAGGGCGAGGCCGACCTGCGGCCCTGGCTGGCCAGCCTGCATGCGCGCGGCGCGCGGGTTGCCCTGCCGGTGGTGATTGAAAAGGGACAGCCGCTGGTCTGGCGGCCCTGGCATCCCGGCCAGGCGATGGAGCGCGGCGACTGGAACATTCCAGTGCCGCCAGCCAATGCCGGGACAGCGATCCCCGATCTGGCCCTGGCGCCGCTGGTCGGCTGGGATGGCGCGGGCTATCGGCTGGGCTATGGCGGCGGCTATTTCGACCGGACGCTGGCCTCGCTGCGGCCCTACCGGCCATTCGTGGTGGGGGTGGGCCTGCAAGCCGCACGGCTGGCGACGGTTTTCCCGCAATGGCACGACATTGCCATGTCGGCCATCGTCACCGAAGCGGGCGCTCAGTCGATCTGACGTGCCTCGGCCACCAGCATGATCGGAATCCCGTCGCGGATCGGAAAGGCCAAATGCGCAGCGCGCGAGATCAGTTCCTGCGCCTCTTCGTCATAGGTCAGCACCGCATTGGTCACCGGACAGACCAGCGCCTCAAGCATCCGGCGGTCAAAGGCGGGAACGGGGACGGGTTCGGTCATTGGATCATGTCTTCCGGTTTGCCGCCGCGCAGGGCGAATTCGATCAGGGTCAGCAGGGTTTCGCGCCGGGTCTCAAGGCTCGGCGCTTCCAGCAGCGCCTGCTTGTCCTCGGGGGCAAAGGGGGCGAGCATCGAGATCGCATTGACCAGCAATTCCGGCTCGGCCTCTTTCAGGCCGCCCCAGTCGGTCGACAGGTTCTCGGCGGCGAAATAGCGTGCAAGCACGCCAAGGAAGGCGGCGCGGTCCAGACCGGGGTCGTCCTCGGCCGGGCCAAGGTCGCGGGCAAAGGGCGCCCAATCCACCTGCGCCCGGCGATAGGGGGTGAAGCCCTGAACCTCTTCGCGCAGGCGAAAGCGCGACACACCTGTCAGGGTGATCATGTAGCGCCCGTCCTCGGTCTCCGAGAAGGACGTGACCCGCCCCGCACAGCCGATGGCCGAAAGCCGACGCTCGCCGGTCGGCGTGGCGGTGGGGCAGATCATGCCGATCAACCGCTCGCGCGTCTTGAGCGCATCCTCCAGCATCGCCAGATAGCGCGGCTCAAAGATGTGCAGCGGCAGCCGGGCGCGCGGCAGCAAAAGCGCGCCGGGCAGCGGGAACAGCGCCAGCACCTCGGGCAGGTCGGCGGCGGTGATCGCGGGGGTCGGCATCCCCTGGCCCCGCCGTCAGGCGAAGATCATCGAGGACAGGCGCCGACGGCCCTTGAGCACGATCGGGTCCTGCGGTTTCAGGGCCTCGAAAATGGTGAACAACTGCGCCCGCGCCGCCCCGTCATTCCATTCGCGGTCGCGGCGGAACAGGTCCAGCAGCTCATCCACCGCCTCTTCGACCTTGCCGCCCGCATTCAGCGCGACGGCCAGATCGAACCGCGCCTGATGGTTCGAAGGGTCGGCAATAACGGCGGCGCGCAGCTCGGCTTCCGGTCCCGCATTGGCGGCCTGACGGGCCAGTTCGATCTGCGCGCGGGCACCCTCGACCTCTTTCGCCTTGGCGATGGCGGCGGGGGCGGCGTTCAGGAAGGCCTCGGCCTGATCCAGATTGCCCGCGGCGATATGGCTGCGCGCAAGCCCGGCATAGGCGGCCGGATTCTCGGGCTCTTCCCCAAGGATCGCGGCGAAGGTTTCGGTCGCATCGGCCAGAGCGCCCTGTTCCAGCATTTCCTCTGCCGCGGCCAGCGCATCGGCCAGACCGCCATCGCCGCCCATGGCCGAAACTTTTTCGACGAATTTCTTCACATCCGAGGCGGGCAGCGCGCCCTGAAAGCCATCGACCGGCTGGCCCTGCCAGAAGGCATAGACGGTGGGAATCGATTGGATGCGCAGTTGCGCGGCAATGCGCTGGTTCTGGTCGACATCGACCTTGACCAACTTCACCTTGCCCTTGGCGGCGAGGACGGCAGCCTCAAGCGCCGGGCCAAGCGTCTTGCAGGGGCCGCACCAGGTGGCCCAGAAATCGACGATGACCGGCACCTCGCGCGAGGCCTCGACCACATCCTGCATGAATGTGGCTTCCGTGCCGTCCTTGATCAGATCAGCGGCTGCGGGGGAAAGCGGGGCTTCGCCAAGACCAAGCATGTCGTCCTCATCATCCTTTTGTCGCGCCCTATATGCGCCCTGACCGCCGCTTCGCCAAGGGGGCCAGCGGCCCTCAGGCCATGGCGGCGCATTCGGCATGGGCCGGGCAATGGACCATATGGTCATTCACCATGCCCACGGCCTGCATGAAGGCATAGGTGATCGTCGGGCCGCAGAACTTGAAGCCGCGCGCCTTGAGCGCCTTGGCCATGGCGCGGCTTTCCTCTGTCTCGGTCGGCACTTCGGCCATGCTGGCGCGCCGCGTCTGCACCGGCGCACCGCCGACGAAAGACCACAGGAAGGGCGAGAAGCCCTGTTCCGACTCAATCTTCAGATAGGCCCTGGCCGAGGCGATGGTGCCCTCGATCTTGCCGCGATGGCGGATGATGCCGGCATCGCCCAGCAGGCGCTGCACCTCGTCCTCGCCCCAAAGGGCGATCTCTTCGGGGTGAAAGCCGTTGAAGGCGCGGCGGAAATTCTCGCGCTTGCGCAGGATGGTGATCCAGCTCAGCCCGGCCTGGAACCCGTCAAGGATCAGCTTTTCCCACAGTGCGCGCGGATCGCGTTCGGGGCGGCCCCAATCGGTGTCATGATAGGCCACATATAGCGGATCGGTCCCGCACCAGCTACATCTTGTGCCGTCCATGCTTCCTCCGGAATTTCCTGCAAACTCGACGCAACAGCCGAAACTTCAGCGCGGCTTTACCATTTCGCGTCAAGCCTGCGGGCGCAAGCGGGGGTTTTGCCGATGAGTTTCCTGCGCGGGCCGAAACGGCCCCGGTTCGATCCAGAGGCCGATCAGGCAACGCCGCTTGCGGTGGCGGTGTCCTCGGCCGATCGCGAAACGCTGGCCATGGTCCGTGCCGCGCTGGCGCTGAAACGGATGCGGCTGGCCTTCCAGCCTGCCGTCTATGCCGCCGATCCCGGCATCATCGGCTTTTACGAAGGCTATATCCGGCTTTTGGACCCGCAGGATCGCGTGATCCCCGCCCGCGATTTCATGCCCGTCGCCGAAACCCAGGAACTGGGGCGCGAGATCGATGTCGCGGCGCTTCAGCTTGGGCTGATGGCACTGCAACGCCATCCGCAGATCCGCATCGCGGTGAACATGTCGGCGCGGTCGGTCGGCTACAAGCCGTGGCAGGGCATGCTGGCCCGCGCGCTGGCCACCCATCCCGAAATCGGCAAGGGCCTGATTCTCGAGATCAGCGAAAGCTCTGCCATGCAGATGCCCGATGTGCTGATGCCGTTCATGGCGGATTTGCGCCGCAAGCATATCGCCTTCACGCTGGATGATTTCGGCGCGGGCGCGACCTCGCTTTCGCTGCTGAACGCCTTCCGCTTTGATATCGCAAAGCTGGATGGCCTGTTCATCCGCAGCATCGACCACAATGCCGAAAACCAGCGCCTGGTCCGGGCGGCCATCGCAATGGCAAAGGAATTCAACATGTTCCTTGTGGCCGAGGCGGTGGAAACCAATGCCGAGGCTATCTGGCTGCGCGACCACGGCATCGGCTGCCTGCAAGGCTATCTGTTCGGCGCGCCGGAAGTTTCCCCCGATTTCAGCCGCTTCCGCAGGGGCCGCAGCAAGGGCCTGGGCTAAGGACCCGCCGCAGCCCCCGCGCAATCTTCCTCTGCCTGACCTGCGTCAATTCGCTTGCGCACGAAACTTGCGATTGTGAGATTGGAACCGTAGGGCGAAAGCGCGCGGATGCGCAGGCCGCAAGGGAGAGATCAGCATGACCAATGTCGTAATCGTCGCGGCGGGCCGGACTGCCGTGGGCAGCTTCAACGGCTCGTTCGCCAATACCCCCGCCCATGATCTGGGCGCCGCGGTGATCGAGGCCGTGGTGGCCCGCGCCGGGATCGACAAGGCCGAGGTCGAGGAGACGATCCTGGGTCAGGTGCTGACCGCCGGTCAGGGCCAGAACCCGGCCCGGCAGGCCGCGATCAAGGCGGGTCTGGCGAAAGAGGCCAGCGCCTGGTCGCTGAACCAGGTCTGCGGCTCGGGCCTGCGGGCGGTGGCGCTGGGCGCGCAGCATGTCACGCTGGGCGATGCCCGGATCGTGGTCGCGGGCGGCCAGGAATCGATGTCGCTGTCGCCCCATGTCGCGCATCTGCGCGCCGGGCAGAAGATGGGCGATCTGAACTTCATCGATTCGATGATCAAGGACGGTCTGTGGGATGCCTTCAATGGCTATCACATGGGCCAGACCGCGGAAAATGTCGCCAACCAGTGGCAGATCAGCCGCGAGATGCAGGATGAATTCGCGCTGGCCAGCCAGAACAAGGCCGAGGCGGCGCAGAAGGCCGGCAAGTTCAAGGATGAGATCATCCCCTTCACCGTGAAGTCGCGCAAAGGCGACGTGGTGGTCGATGCCGACGAATACATCCGCCATGGCGCAACCATCGAGGCGATGCAGAAACTGAAGCCCGCCTTCGTCAAGGACGGTTCGGTCACCGCCGCCAATGCCTCGGGCATCAATGACGGCGCGGCCGGTGTTGTGCTGATGACCGAGGAAGAGGCGGCGAAGCGCGGGCTGAAGCCGCTGGCGCGCATCGCCTCCTATGCCACCGCCGGGCTTGACCCGTCGATCATGGGCGTCGGGCCGATCTTCGCCAGCCGCAAGGCGCTGGACAAGGCGGGCTGGAAGGCCGGCGATCTGGATCTGGTCGAAGCGAACGAGGCTTTCGCCGCCCAGGCCTGCGCGGTGAACAAGGACATGGGCTGGGATCCGGCGATCGTGAACGTGAACGGCGGCGCCATCGCCATCGGCCATCCGATCGGTGCCTCGGGCGCGCGCATCCTGAACACGCTTCTGTTCGAGATGGGCCGTCGCGGCGCGAAAAAGGGCCTGGCGACGCTGTGCATCGGTGGCGGCATGGGCGTGGCCATGTGCCTGGAAGGCGTCTGAGCCAAAAACGCCGCGGGCGCGGCATCTTGCTGCACCCGCAAATCGGCGCGCAATATTGTTGCGCGCCGGTCTTCGTTTGGGTAACAGGATTTCAACAGGATACGAAAGCATACCTGAAGAGGAGGAATCATGGCTCGGGTTGCATTGGTGACGGGTGGCTCTCGGGGGATCGGGGCCGCCATTTCGGTGGCGCTGAAAGCGGCGGGCTACAAGGTGGCCGCGAATTATGCCGGGAATGACGAGGCGGCGGCGGCTTTCACGAAGGAAACCGGGATTCCGACCTACAAATGGTCCGTGGCCGAATATGACGCCTGCGCCGAGGGCATCAAGAAGGTCGAGGCCGATCTGGGCCCGGTCGAAGTGCTGGTGAACAATGCGGGCATCACCCGCGACGCCATGTTCCACAAGATGACCCCGGCCCAGTGGAAAGAGGTGATGGACACCAACCTCTCGGGCCTGTTCAACATGACCCATCCGCTGTGGACCGGGATGCGCGACCGCAAGTTCGGCCGCGTGATCAACATCTCGTCGATCAACGGCCAGAAGGGCCAGGCGGGCCAGGCCAATTATTCGGCGGCCAAGGCGGGCGATCTGGGCTTCACCAAGGCGCTCGCCCAGGAAGGGGCGCGGGCGGGCATCACCGTCAACGCGATCTGCCCGGGCTATATCGGCACGGAAATGGTGCGCGCCATCGACGAGAAAGTGCTGAACGAGCGCATCATCCCGCAGATTCCGGTCGGCCGCCTGGGCGAGCCTTCGGAAATCGCGCGTATCGCGACCTTCCTGGCCTCGGACGAGGCGGGCTTCATCACCGGCTCGACCATCAGCGCCAATGGTGGCCAGTTCGTGGTGTAAACCATTCACCCAAGGCTCTAAACCAGAGATTGCACGCGCCCGAAACGCTGATTAGCTTCGGGCGCGTGCGCAATCTGAAAGACCTTCGGTGTCCCCTTCCCTTCTTTCTCATCGGCCGCCGGGCCGCCGTTTGGACGTCGCAACCGCAGTGGCCTATGCCGCCAAGGAACGGGGCGTTTCCCCGCTGCGGATCGCCCTGGAGTCAACGCTGCTTCGGCGCGGGCGGGGCAAGCTGACCCTTGACGAATATTTCCTGGCGGGCGCATGGCGACCCGGCCTGAGCTTTGCCGAACGCCGCGCCTTTCTGGGTCCGCGCGCCTATGTCGCACTGAATACGGCCCTCAACCCGCCCGCGCCAAATGGCCCCGGCACGGCCCTGGCCGACAAGCTGGCCTGTCATGCGCGGTTCAGTGCGGCCGGGCTGCCGCAGCCCCGTATCCTTGCCGTCGCCACTGCGGACAAGCCGGTCACCGGCGAGGACTGGCTGTCCTCGCCCGCCGCCACGCTGGCCTTTCTGGCCCGGCCCGGCGCCCTGCCCTGTTTCGGCAAGCCCGTGCATGGCAGCCAGGCCGTCGGCGGCGTTTCCATCGTCGAACAGGCCGGGCCGGGCAAGCTGCGCCTCGGCAATGGTCATGAGGTCGAGGCCAGCGATCTTGTCGCCGAAATCTGGCGCGACCATGCGCGGGGCTTCATGTTTCAGGAACTGGTTCGCCCGCACAGGGATCTGGAAGCGCTGATCGGCCCGACCATCGGGTCGGTCCGCCTTGTCACCACCCTTGTCGGGACAGAGCCCCAAGTGCTGTATGCGGTCCTGCGCGCTCCCGCCGCCGGGTCGATGGTCGATTCCAATGCGGGCCTGCTGGGCAGCTATGTCGCGGTCGATGCCGGGACCGGCACGGTGATCCGGGCGCAGGATCGCCGCAAGATCGGCGGCGCCAGCCTTGAGAAAAGCATCGTCACCGGGGCCGCCTGGCGTGGCGCGAACCTGCCGGATTTCGGCCTGGCCCTGGCCCTGGCCTGCGCCGCCCATGCGGCCTTTCCCGAACAGGGCATCGTCGGCAGCGACATCTTCCTCAGCGACCGTGGCCCCCTGATCACCGAAATCAAC
>Ga0209369_1000541_pt1 | contig 42159 bp, 47 predicted proteins | sample EBPBio142010_DNA_FD_185865 | JGI IMG/M metagenome (GOLD analysis project Ga0209369, IMG submission 185865) | Wastewater treatment Type I Accumulibacter community from EBPR Bioreactor in Madison, WI, USA - Reactor 1_10/4/2010_ DNA (SPAdes)... | ecosystem: Engineered > Bioreactor > EBPR >... | reverse complement strand
CGGTGCTGAACCATCTGGGGATCGGGGTCATGCCCGATTACATCACCGAGGAATTCCCGCATCTTGTGCGCGTCCTGCCCGATGTGGAATCGGGCGAGGTGCCGGTTTTCCTGGCCTATCCCGAGGAGCTGCGCCATTCCAAACGGGTGGCGGCCTTCCGTGATTTCGTCATGGAAGAGATCGTGAATTTCCGCCGCCGCCACGAGGGCTGATGCAGCCATGCAGAAAGTGCATGGCGGGCATGCTGCACCTGCGGCAATTGATCCCTTGAACGATTCATCTTTGGCCCATAAATCAGGCGGCGAGGCGCTGAACGAGGCAACTCTTCGCGCTTCATACCTCCCTGTTGGACTTGGGCCGAGCTTCTGCTCGGCCTTCTTTTTTTCCGGCCCCTGATCGGCTAGCGCGGCGATTCGCCCGCCAGCGCGGCGCGGCGGGCGGCAAGAAAGGCACGGTCGGCGGGGTTTTCCGTCAGATGGATCGCCTGATCATAGGCGGCGCGCGCCGCCTCGGCCGCCCCGGCGCGCGACAGGAATTCGGCCATGGCGGCGTGCCAGGGCTGAAACTCGGCAAGGGCGGGGGCGAGCGGCAGCAGGGCCGACAGGGCGGCAGCGGGACCTTCGGCCTCGCCCAGAGCGACGGCATGGTTCAGGCGGGTGACGGGCGTATCCTCGAACGCCAGTAGCCGTGCATAGAGCGCGGCAGTGGCGGGCCAGTCGGGCGGAGCCGTCATGGCGGCGCGGGCGATCAGCGCCTTGAGGCGGAAGGGCGCTTCAGGATGATGCCCGGCGAGCAGCACCCCGGCCTCGCCGATGGCGGTGGCATCCCAGAGCGCGCGATCCTGTTTCGCGGGTGGAACGGTCGCGCCATCAGCGCCGGTGCGGGCGTTGCGGCGGGCATGGGTCAGAAGGAGAAGCGCGAGGCAGGCTTCGGCCTCGGCTTCGCCGGGACGCAGGGCAAGCACCATGCGGGCGAGGAAGATCGCCTCGTCGCAAAGATCGCGCCCGGCGGCGGGACCGGCGGTATAGCCTGAGGTGAAGACAAGATAGATGACGGTCAGGACCGAGTTGAGCCTTTCGGACCAGGCCTCGGCGCCCGGCACGGCAAAGGGAATGCCGGCGGCGGCGATCTTGGCCTTGGCGCGCGACAGGCGCTGGCCCATGGTGGGTTCGGCATCCAGATAGACCGCCGCGATCTGGGCGGTGGTCAGACCGCACAGCGTGCGCAGCGTCAGGGCGACGCGGGTCTTCTGGTCCAGTGCCGGATGGCAGCAGGTGAAGATCAACCGCAGGCGTTCGTCGGGGATCTGGTCGGGATCGGGGGCGCTGGCCTCTTCCTCGGCCAGATGGAGGAGATCGGCGCTGTTGCGGGCGGCGCGGTCCTCGCGGCGCCAGGCGTCGATCGCCTTGCGCAGCGCGGCGCGCAGCAGCCAGGCCTCGGGCCGGTCGGGCAGGCCCGTGCGCGACCAATGGACCAGGGCCGAAGCCGCGGCCTCGTGCAGCGCATCCTCGGCGCGCTGGAAATCGCCGGTGCGGGCGATGAGGGCGGCCAGAAGCCGCCCCCTGTCCTGCCGCATCACGCGCTCCAGAGCGGTGGCGATCATCCGAAGACCACGACCGGACGAAGCTCGACCGTGCCATGGCGCGCGCCGGGAATCTGCGCGGCCCAGGCGATGGCGGCGTCGAGATCGGGGCAATCCATCATGTAGAAGCCCGCCAGATGTTCGCGGGTCTCGGCGAAGGGCCCGTCCGTGGTGTCGGCCTTGCCCGCGCGGACGCGGACGGAAGTGGCCGTCGAAACGGGATGCAGCGCGTCGCCCGCCAGCATCGCCCCCGCTTCGCGCAGGCGGCGGGTGAAGTCGAGATAGTCGCTGTTCATCTTTGCGCCCATCTCGGGGGTAAGGGCGGGATCGGTGTAGATCAGGGCCATGTATTTCATTGCTCAATACTCCATCACGGGGCGCAGCTCGACGCTGCCCCAATCCACCGAAGGAATCTGCGCCGCCCAGGCGATCGCCTCGTCCAGATCGGCGGCCTCGAACAGGTAGAAGCCGCCCAGATGTTCGCGCGTTTCGGCAAAGGGGCCATCCATGGTTTCCAGCGCGCCGTTGCGGCGACGGACGGTCGTCGCCCGGTCGGGGCCGGACAGGCCCTCTCCCGCGACCCATTTGCCCGCTTCGCGCAACCGCGCGGCAAGGTCGATGTAGCGCTGCATCAGCGGCCCCCAATCGGCGCTGTCCGGCGGCGGTGCGCCGGTCGGGTCTTCATAGATCAGGGCCATGTATTTCATCTGTCCGTCTCCTTGCGGCGGGTTGTCCCGGCGCGGGCTGCGCTGGGGGGTCTGACCCAAGGACGAACCGGCGGGCCGGATTTCGACAGGGTAGCGGGGCAAAGCGAAAATTTTCGGCGAAAATTTTGTCGTCTTGCGACCCGAGGCGAATTTTCTGCGAAAATTCGGCTGGGCGTCGCACAGGCCGGTCTGCCGCCGCTTCGCCCTTCCCCTTTCCCGGCCTTTCGGCTAGGAGGCGGCGCAAGATCACGCGCGCGGAGAGCCTGCTTATGAGCGAACCCCAGATCACCCCGGAGCTTGTGGCCGCACACGGGATCAAGCCGGATGAATGGGAGCGCCTGCTGGGCATCCTGGGCCGTCAGCCGACCTTCACCGAGCTGGGCATCTTTTCGGCAATGTGGAACGAGCATTGTTCCTACAAATCGTCCAAGATCCATCTGCGCAAGCTGCCGACCACCGGACCGCAGGTGATCTGCGGGCCGGGCGAGAATGCGGGCGTGGTGGATATCGGCGATGGCGATGCCGTCATCTTCAAGATGGAAAGCCACAACCACCCCTCATATATCGAGCCGCATCAGGGCGCCGCGACCGGCGTGGGCGGCATTCTGCGCGATGTCTTCACCATGGGCGCGCGGCCGATCGCGGCGATGAACAGCCTGTCCTTCGGCCTGCCCTCGCATCCGAAGACCGCGCATCTGGTGAAAGGCGTGGTCGAGGGCGTGGGCAGCTATGGCAATGCCTTTGGCGTGCCCACGGTGGGCGGCGAAGTGCGGTTCCATCGCAGCTATAACGGCAATTGCCTGGTCAATGCCTTTGCCGCGGGCCTGGCGCGGACCGATGCGATCTTCTATTCCGCCGCCTCGGGCGTGGGCATGCCCGTCGTCTATCTGGGCGCCAAGACCGGGCGCGACGGCGTGGGCGGGGCGACCATGGCCAGCGCCGAGTTCGACGACACGATCGAGGAGAAGCGCCCGACCGTGCAGGTCGGCGACCCCTTCACCGAGAAGCGCCTGCTGGAGGCCTGTCTGGAACTGATGCAGACCGGCGCGGTCATTTCGATCCAGGACATGGGGGCCGCGGGACTGACCTGTTCGGCGGTCGAGATGGGCGACAAGGGCGGGCTGGGCATCAAGCTGCAACTCGACGACGTGCCGCAGCGCGAAACCAATATGACCGCCTATGAGATGATGCTGAGCGAATCTCAGGAACGCATGCTCATGGTGCTGAAGCCCGAGAAAGAGGCCGAGGCGCGGGCGATCTTTGTCAAATGGGATCTGGATTTCGCCATCGTGGGCGAGACCATTGCCGAGGACCGTTTCCTGATCCTGCATGGCAATGAGGTGAAGGCCGATCTGCCGCTGTCGAAACTGTCCTCCTCCGCGCCGGAATATGACCGGCCGCATGTCGAGACGCCTGCGGCCAAGCCCCTGGGCGATCTGCCCGAGATTGGTGCCATGGCCGGGCTGAAGGCGCTGATCGCCAGCCCCTCCTATGCCGCGAAGACCTGGGTCTATGAGCAATATGACAGCCAGGTCGGCGCGGATACGATGGTGACGCCGGGCCTGCCTGCGGGCGTGGTGCGGGTGCATGGCACCGGCAAGGCGCTGGCCTTCACCAGCGACGTGACGCCGCGCTATGTCAAGGCGAACCCGGTGCAGGGCGGAAGGCAGGCGGTGGCGGAAGCCTATCGCAACCTGACCGCCATGGGCGCGCTGCCCCTGGCCACGACCGACAACCTGAATTTCGGCAACCCGGAAAAGCCCGAGATCATGGGGCAATTCGTCGGCGCGCTGAAGGGGATCGGCGAGGCCTGCATCGCGCTGGACATGCCGATCGTGTCGGGCAATGTCTCGCTTTACAATGAAACCGACGGCCAGCCGATCCTGCCGACGCCGACCATCGGCGCGGTGGGCCTGCTGAAATCTCTGGACGATCTGATCGCGGGCAAGCCCGCCGCCGGGGATCTGGCGGTGCTGGTCGGCGTGACCAAGGGCCATCTGGGGCAATCGGCGCTGCTGGCCGAGGCTTTCGGGATGGAGGCGGGCGATGCGCCTGCCGTCGATCTGAAGGCCGAGCGCCGCAATGGCGACTTCATCCGCGCCAATCGCCGCGCGATCCGGGCCTGCAGCGACCTGAGCGATGGCGGACTGGCACTGGCGGCCTTCGAGATGGCGGAACGCGCGGGCCAGGGCCTGTGGATCGAGCGCGGCGATGTGCCGTTCCTTTTCGGCGAGGATCAGGCGCGCTATCTGCTGGCCGTGTCGCAAGAGGCGCTGGCGGGGCTTGAGGAAGCGGCCGAGGCAGCGGGGGTGCCCCTGGCGCTGGTCGGCCAGTTCGGCGGCGACACGGTCTGCCTGGGCGCCGATGCGGCGCCGCTGGAGGCCCTGTCCAAGACCTATCGCAGCGCCTTCGCCACGGCCGTGGGCGTGTGAATGCTGCGCCGGATCGGGCCCGAAAGTGCCGATCTGGCGCAGATCGCCGCCCTGATCGCGGCCCATCCGCTGGCCCTGCTGGGGCAGTCCATCGATTGGCTGGCCGCGCAAGCGGCCGAGCCCGCGAACCGGGTCATGGTCTGGGACCGGGATGCGACAGGCGGCTTTGATGGCTTTGCCGTCCTTGAGCTGTCCTATCCGCGCGTCGTAAATCTGATGAATCTCGCGCTTGTCAGGCCGGGAGACGGTGCGGGGCAGCGGCTGATCCGGGCGGCGCTGGACGTGGCATTTTCCGAGATGGCGGCGCATCGGTTGTATTGCGATGTGGCACCGGACAATGACGCCGCGCTGGCGGCGTTCCGGCGGGCGGGGCTGGTGCAGGAAGGCGTGATGCGATCCTGCTGGAACCGGGGCGGCGCTTGGGTCGATTGTCTGGCCTTCTCGCTTCTGGAAGAGGAATGGCGCGCCCTGCCCGCCCTGCGGGCGGCGTAAGATGGTGCGTGGCTGAGGAGGGCTGCAGGGCGACCGCGCACGGGTTGCGACGCCGTCCCATCTTGCAGCCCCCTGCCCTGCGGCTTACATCTTTCAGGGAAGATCAAGGAGGCTGCCCATGCCGATGGAAGGCAAGGATATCGAGGCGCTGATCCGCGCCGCGTTCCCGCAAGCGAAGATCACCGTGACCGACACGGTGGGCGACGGCAATCACTGGGCGGCGGAAGTGGTGGACGAGGCGTTTCGCGGCATGAACCGGGTGCAGCAGCAGCGCGCGGTCTATGCCAGCCTGAAGGGCAAGATGGACGGGGCGCAGGGCGAATTGCACGCGCTGGCGCTGACCACGAAGGCGCCGGACTGACGGCGCGCGGGCGCCGCCGGACGCCCGGAACCAGGGAACATCGCCGCGGCCATATGGGGCGGGCGGCAGGACGGAGTGAAGAGCATGAGCGCGCTGGATGATATCCGCGAGACGATCGAGAAGAACGACGTTGTCCTTTACATGAAGGGCACCAAGATGATGCCGCAATGCGGGTTCTCGTCCCGCGTGGCGGGGGTGCTGAACTATATGGGCGTCGAGTTCACCGATGTGAACGTGCTGGCCGATCCGGAGATCCGCCAGGGCATCAAGGAATTTTCCGACTGGCCGACGATCCCGCAGCTTTATGTGAAGGGCGAATTCGTCGGCGGCTGCGACATCATCACCGAGATGACGCTGTCGGGCGAGCTGGACACGCTGTTCGAGACCAAGGGCGTGGCCTTCGACAAGGCGGCGGCGGACAAGATCCGCGAAGCGAACGCCTGAGGGGCGCGGGTTCCTGTGAAGAGGCTTGAGGAAAGGCGGCTCTGGCCGCCTTTTCTGCTTTTCCGGGCGGCGTCAGCCCTGCTCGACGCAGCCCTCCAGGATCGGGGTCTCCTGCCCGGCTTCCTTCCAGTAGAGCGTGGCTTCCGGCCCCTTGGTCCACCAGACATAGCCCGCGCCATCCGAAGGCCAGCCATAACGCGCGCCTGATCCGGTCGCTTCGCTGATCAGCGTGATCTGGCTGCCCTCGACATGGATCACCGCGATCGAGGTGTCGGGCGCGTTGATGTAGCTGGCCGGCACTTCGACGCCGCGGGCGCAGCTGTAGCGGGTGGTGATCAGCGTGGTTTCGGCCCCTTCGGCCAGCACGGGCAGGGGCGCGAGGCTGGCGCAAAGGGCAAGGGTCAGGGCGGGACGGGGCGTCCGGTTCAGCATGGGACAGGGCCTTTCCATGGGGTCAATTCGGGGCAGCACGCCGGGCGCGCCGCCCCAATGCGGCCGCCCGATGGCGCTGCGGGGACAAACGCGCTCAGGCGCGGGCGAGTTCCTCGGCCCGGTCGGCGGCAGCCTCGGCCCGCGCCGCAAGTTCGGCCAGGGTCTCGGTGACCTGCACCGGGATCACCGGCACTTCCACCCGTTCGGCCGCGGGCGCGGGGCGGGTTTCGAGCGCGGCCAGTTTCTCGCGGGTCTGGCGCAGTTCATCCTCCAGCGCCGCCGTCTTGTCGGCCAGCATCAGCCCGGCCATCAAGAGCATCTTGGCCTCGGGCAGGCGGCCCATGGCCGACATCAGCGGCGTCGCCTCGGCATCCAGCAGCTGGGCCGCGCCGCGCAGGAAATGTTCTTCGCCGGGCTGGCAGGAGACGGTGAAGACCTTGCCGCCGATGGTGACGTCGAGATCAGGCATGTTCGGCCTCCGTCAGATGGTCGTCGAGGGCGGCGGCCAGCTCGTCCAGCTCGGCCAGTTCCGACAGGCGGCTGGCGCGCAGGGCGTCCAGCTCGGCCAGCATGGCGCGGTTGATCTGGCCCGGTTCCGTGATGCCCGAGGCCTCGCTTTCGCGCAGGCGGCGCAGCTCTTCACGCAGCGTGACGGCGGTCTTGCGCATCCGCTGCAATTCCAGCCCCTGCACGTCAAGCTGATGGGTCAGCTTCTCGATGCGCTGCTCATATCCCGCGCGCATCAGCGCCTCGCGGTCGGCGGCGGCGGCAAGGCTGGCGCGCAGATCGTCGCCGTCCTGCGCGGCTTCGGCATCGGCATCGACCAGCATCGGGGCTTCGGGCACGGCGCGGTCGCGCGCGGTGGCCAGGCCATCGAGGCCGCGACCGATGCGGTCCAGCGCCGCGGCGATCCGCCGTTCCAGTTCCACGATCTCTGCCATGCGCCGCCCTTTCCGGTCTGTTCGCCGCGGGCGCGGGACCGGGGCGAATCGCCCGCCCTGCGCCTGGCCCCCATCATAGAACGAATCTGTCAGGCCGGGGCCAGCCTTTCTTCCCAAGGCCTTGGCGAGCGTGCTTGATCTTGCCGGACGGGGCAGCTATGCGCCAGACCGTCCCCCGCGCGCGCGCCTGTTTGCGCCCGCGCGGCGCCCAAGCCCGTGCCAGAGGAGACCGCCTTGGATATCGAGACCCTGAAAAGCCGCCACCCCGACCACTGGATGCGCGCCGCCGCGATCCGCGCGCTGACGCTGGATGCCGTGGCCGCGGCGAATTCGGGCCATTCCGGCATGCCGATGGGCATGGCCGATGTGGCGACCGTGCTGTTCTCGACCCATCTGAAATTCGACCCCGCGGCGCCGCGCTGGCCCGACCGGGACCGGTTCATCCTGTCGGCCGGGCATGGCTCGATGCTGATCTATTCGCTTCTGTATCTGACCGGCTATGCCGATGTGACGCTGGAGCAGATCAGGAACTTCCGCCAATGGGGCGCGATCACGGCGGGGCACCCGGAATATGGCCATGTCTCGGGCGTGGAGACCACCACCGGCCCGCTGGGCCAGGGGATTTCCAACGCGGTGGGCTTTGCCATGGCGGAAGAGAACCTGCGCGCGCGGCTGGGGGCCAAGCTGCAGGACCACTTCACCTATGTCATCGCGGGCGATGGCTGCCTGATGGAAGGCGTGAGCCATGAGGCGATCGGCATCGCGGGCCGGCAGAAGCTGTCGCGCCTGATCGTGCTGTGGGATGACAACGGCATCACCATCGACGGCAAGGTGTCGCTGTCCGACGTGACCGACCAGCGCGCGCGCTTTGCCGCCGCCGGGTGGGACGTGTTCGAGTGCGACGGCCATGACCCGGAAGACATCGACCGCGCGCTGACGGCGGCCAAGGCCAGCAGCGGCCCGGCGATGATCGCCTGCAAGACGCATATCGCGCTGGGCCATGCCGCGCAGGACACGTCCAAGGGCCATGGCGCGCTGACCGACAAGGCGCAGCTTCAGGCGACCAAGGACCTGTATGGCTGGCCGGGCGGGCCGTTCGAAGTGCCGGCGGATGTGAAGTCCTGGTGGGAAGGCCTGGGGGCCCGGGGCGCCAAGGCGCGGGCCGAATGGGAGGCGCGGCTGGCCGCCCAGCCCGCCGGCAAGCAGGCGGAATTCAAGCGCATGTTCGCGGGCGAGGTTCCGCAGAAGCTGTATTCCGCCATTCGCGGCGTGAAGAAGGCGGCGGCGGAAGCCGGGGCCAAGATGGCAAGCCGATCGGCCAGCGAGAAGGTGCTGGCGGCGGTGAACCCGGTCCTGCCGGAAACCTTTGGCGGTTCGGCCGACCTGACCGGCTCGAACAACACCAAGACCGGCGATCTGGGCGTCTTCACCCCTGAAGACCGCAAGGGCCGCTACATGTATTGGGGCATCCGCGAGCATGGCATGGCCGCCGCGATGAACGGCATGGCGCTGCATGGCGGCATCCGCCCCTATGGCGGCACCTTCATGGCTTTCACCGATTATGCCCGCCCCTCGATGCGCTTGTCGGCGCTGATGGGCGTGCCGGTCGTCTATGTGATGACGCATGACAGTATCGGTCTGGGCGAGGATGGCCCGACCCACCAGCCGGTCGAACATCTGGCGATTTCGCGCGCGACGCCGAACACGCTGGTGCTGCGCCCGGCCGATCTGGTCGAAGTGGCGGAATGCTGGGAAGTGGCGCTGACGCAGAAGGCGACGCCTTCGGTCATGGCGCTGTCGCGGCAGAACCTGGCGGCGGTGCGCAAGTCGCATACGAACCAGAACCTCTCGGCCAAGGGCGCCTATGTGCTGGCCGACGCGACGGGCAAGCGGCAGGTGATCCTGATCGCCACCGGCTCGGAGGTCGAGATCGCCATGAAGGCGCGCGAGGCGCTGGAGGCCGAGGGGATCGGCACCCGCGTCGTGTCGATGCCGTCGATGGAGCTGTTCGCGGCGCAGGACGAGGCCTATCGCAAGAAGGTGCTGCCGGCCGGGCCGGTGCGCGTGGCGGTGGAAGCGGGCGTGCGCCAGGGCTGGGACCGCTGGCTTCTGGGCGAGCGCGGGCGCGAACAGAAGGCGGCCTTCATCGGCATGTCGTCCTTTGGCGCCAGCGCGCCCTATGAGCGGCTGTACCAGGAATTCGGCATCACCGCCGAGGCGACCGTGGCTGCCGCCAAGGCGATGCTCTGAAGACCTGAGGGTTGACGGCGCGGGGGCGGCTTCGGCCGCCCTTTTGCTTTGCGCCCGGCCATTCAATTGGTCGTTTCGCGCGTCTCGATCAGGATATGGCCGTTGGTCTCCAGCGTGGCGCGGCGGATATGCGCCACTTCGCTGCAACCGGCGATGCGCATGGCGTTGAGGAAATCCTCATGGCTGACCAGTTCGCGGCGCAGGGCCTGCTGATCGACCACGCCATTCTCGGCCAGAAGCGTCGGGCGGCCTTCGACCAGATGGCGGAAGGGCTGCGAGCGGGCCGATCCCAGCGCCACCAGATAATTCAGCCCGATCAGCGTCACGGCCATGATCACCGCCCCGGTCAGGGAATTGTCGCCGCCATTGATGCCGTTCTGCACCGCATTGCCGATCAGGATCAGCAGGATCATGTCGAAAGGGGTGAACTGGCCGATGGCGCGTTTGCCCGAGACGCGCAGAAGCACGGTTACAATCCCATACATCACCACGCCGCGCAGGACGAAATGCCACCAGGGGGCGGAAAGCTGCCAGAGATCCTGCATCCTACGCCGCTCCTTCGGGGCGGCTGATCTGGCCCCCGCCCACGGCGGCGGGCACGCCGGTCGTGCCGGGGCAGCTTGTCGGCAGGCCGCGCGCCACGCGCACGGCAAGGAAGGCGAAGGCCTGGGCTTCCAGCATGTCGCCATCCAGGCCCGCCTCTTCCACCGGCAGGACGGGGCAATTCATGCGGCGGCTGAGTTCGGCCATCATCGCCCGGTTGTGACGCCCGCCGCCGGTGACCAGAAGCCGGGTCACGGGAGCGGGAAAATGTTCGGCCCCGCGCGCGACGGCGGCGGCGGCGGCGGCGGTCAGCGTTGCGGCGGCGTCCTCGGTCGAAAGCGGCGCGACCTCGGCCAGCAGGGCGTGGAAATCGTTGCGATCCAGCGATTTGGGCGGGATGCGGTGGAAGAAGCCATGGGCGAGGAAGCGGTCGAGCGCGGCCTGATCCGCCCTGCCCTGCAAGGCCAGCGCGCCGCCCTCGTCCAACTCGCCGCCAAGACGGGCGCGGATCAGGTCATTGACCGGCGCATTGGCCGGGCCGGTATCGAAGGCCAGCAGCGCGCCGGGGACCTCGGGCGCTGGCGCGGATGGGTCGATCCAGGTGACATTGCCGACGCCGCCCATATTGAGGAAGGCCAAAGGCGCGGTCGCGCCGATATGGCGGGCCAGCGCGAAATGGTAAAAGGGGGCCAGGGGCGCGCCCTGCCCGCCGAAGCGCACATCGGCGGAACGGAAATCCCAGACCACGGGCAGGCCCAGCACCTCGGCCAGAAGCGCGCCGTCGCCGCATTGATGCGTGCCGCGCCCGCGCGGGTCATGGGCCAGAGTCTGGCCGTGAAACCCCGCCAGCGCGGCACCGGAAAACCGCGACATCAGTTCGGCATGGGCGGTTTCCACCACCTCCGCCGCCTCGGCCACGCCCGGCTCGTCCGGCCAGCGGCCAAGGGCTGTGCGGATCACCTCCTGCTCGGGCCGGGAATAGGGGCGGTAGGCATGGGGGCCGAACTCCATGACCCCATGCCCGTCGGTCAGGATCATCGCGGCATCGACCCCATCCAGCGAAGTGCCGGACATCGCGCCGAGCGCCCAGATCGCCCCGGATTTCGGCCCCTGCTTCCGCATCTTCCCCTTGGCCCCCTGCCCGGCTATATCGCGGTGCAGCTAAACACGAGGGCAGCATGGCCTACCACCCGAAATCCGAATTCCTGCGTGTGATGTTCGAGCGCGGCTTCGTCGCCGATTGCACGGATTATCAGGCGCTGGACGAAGCTCTGATCGCCGGGGTGGTGCCCGCCTATATCGGCTATGACGCGACCGCGCCCAGCCTGCATGTCGGCCATCTGATGAACATCATGGTGCTGCGCTGGTTGCAGAAGACCGGGCACAAGCCGATCACGCTGATGGGCGGCGGCACGACCAAGGTGGGTGATCCGTCCTTCCGCAGCGAGGAACGCCCCCTGCTGACGCCCGCCGCGATCGACGCCAATATCGAAGGGCTGAAGCGGGTCTTCGCGCGCTATCTGGATTATTCCGATGCGCCGAATGGCGCGATCATGCTGAACAATGCCGAATGGCTGGACCAGCTCAATTATCTGGATTTCCTGCGCGATATCGGGCGGCATTTCAGCGTCAACCGGATGCTGTCCTTTGAAAGCGTGAAATCCCGGCTGGATCGCGAACAGTCGCTGTCCTTCCTGGAATTCAACTACATGATCCTGCAGGCCTATGATTTCCTTGAGATCAACCGCCGCTATGGCTGCCTGTTGCAGATGGGCGGGTCGGATCAATGGGGCAATATCGTCAACGGGATCGACCTGACCCGGCGTGTGATCGACCGCGAGATCTATGGCCTGACCACGCCCTTGCTGACCACCAGCGACGGGCGGAAGATGGGAAAATCGGCCTCGGGCGCGGTCTGGCTGAATGGCGAGATGCTTTCGCCCTACGAGTTCTGGCAGTTCTGGCGCAACACGACCGATGCCGATGTGGGCCGGTTCCTGAAGATCTTCACCGAATTGCCGGTCGAGGAATGCGACCGCCTGGGTTCGCTGGGCGGGGCCGAGATCAACGCGGCCAAGGTGCTGCTGGCCAATCTGGCGACCGGGCTGTTGCACGGGGCCGAGGCGGCGGCGGCGGCAGAGGCCACGGCGCGGGAAGTGTTCGAAAAGGGCGGCATCGGCGAGGACCTGCCCACGGTGCGGCTGGCGCCTGCCGAACTAGCCGACGGCATCGGCATCGTGCAGCTTTTCGTGCGCGCGGGGCTGGCGGCCAGCGGCAAGGATGCCAAGCGGCTGATCACCGAAGGCGGGGCGCGGATCAATGACGAGCCGGTGCTGGATGCGGGGCTGCGGATCGGCGCGGGGGAACTGGCCGAGCCGGTGAAGCTGACCGCGGGCAAGAAGCGGCACGCGCTGGTCGTGATCGACTGAGCCGGGTGCTTGTGACCGGCGTCCGGGGCTTTGCCCCGGGCCCCGGAGTATTTGCGCTTAGATGAAGGGCGACCTGTCCCGCCGGTTTGACAGGGACGCAAAGAAAAAGGGACCTGGCGGCCCCTTTTTTGTCGCTGTGCCGTGGCAGGCCCGCACCTTATTCGGCGACGGTGACCTTTTCCATCACGTCCGGGCTGGCCGGAGGCTCGCCCCGGGTGATGGCATCGACCACATCCATGCCTTTGATGACCCGGCCGACGACGGTGTATTGGCCGTCAAGGAAGCTGCCATCGTCGAACATGATGAAGAACTGGCTGTTGGCCGAGTTCGGGTCTTGCGAGCGGGCCATGCCGACGATGCCGCGCTGGAACGAGATGTTCGAGAACTCGGCTGGAATGTCGGGCAGGGACGAGCCGCCCATGCCGGCATAGGAGGTGTCGCCGCCCTTCTTGCCATATTCGACATCGCCGGTCTGGGCCATGAAACCGTCGATCACGCGGTGGAAGATCACCCCGTCATAGGCGCCTTCCTTGGCCAGGGCGGTGATCTGGGCGACATGCTTGGGCGCGACATCGGGCAGAAGGTCGATCACGACCTCGCCCTTGGCGGCGCCGTCGACCGCGATCACCAGATTCGGGCCGGGCGTGTCGGGTACGTCCTGCGCCAGCGCAGGGCCGGCGAGAAGCGCCGCCACTGCGGCGAGAACAAGCTTACGCGACATCGGCGGCCACCCGGACGGTGATCATGCGGTCAGGGCTGGCCGGCGGCTCGCCCCGGGTGATCTTGTCGACGAACTGCATCCCCGAGATGACCTGGCCATAGACGGTGTATTGGCCGTTAAGGAAGTTGTTGTCGGTGAAGTTGATGAAGAACTGGCTGTTGGCCGAGTTCGGGTTCTGCGAGCGCGCGGCGCCCAGCGAACCGCGGGCATGCGGGATCTTGGAGAATTCGGCCGGCAGGTCCGGCAGGTCCGACCCACCCGTCCCGGCGCGGCGGATGTTGAAGTTCTTTTCCATGTTGCCATTCTCGACATCGCCGGTCTGGGCCATGAAGCCGTCGATCACGCGGTGGAAGGCGACATTGTCATAAGCCTTGGCGCGCGCGAGCTCCTTCATGCGCTCGACATGTTTCGGCGCGACGCTCGGCAGAAGCTCGATCACCACTTCGCCGTCCTTCAGCGTCATGATGATGGTGTTTTCCGGGTCCTTGATCTCGGCCATCGGGATACCTTTCGGGGGCTATGGGTTCAGGTCGGGCGCGAAGGTAGCGACGACACGCCGCAAGGAAAAGGGCAAAAGCCCGTGATCTGTTGACGGGCAGGTCAGAACCGCCGAAACAGGGGCGCAAGGGATAAAGGAGTGCCGGATGGGCTGGAACACGCTGGACGATATGGACCTGGCCGGGAAGACGGTGCTGTGCCGGGTGGACATCAATGTGCCGATGGAAGCCGGTCGGGTGACCGACATGACGCGCATCGACAAGATCGTGCCGACGGTTCTGGATATCTTGGCCAAGGGCGGCAAGCCCGTGCTTCTGGCGCATTTCGACCGGCCCAAGGGCCGCGTCGTGCCCGAGATGAGCCTGCGCCAGCTTGTCGGCCCGCTGTCGCAGGCGCTGGGGCGCAAAGTGGTGTTCGGAACGGATTCCGTCGGGGCCCCCGCCGCCGAGGCGATTGCCCAGGCGGGTGCTGGCGACGTGGTGCTGCTGGAGAACACTCGCTTTCACCCCGGCGAAGAGAAGAACGACCCCGCGCTCGCCGCCGAGATGGCGAAGCTGGGCGATATCTATGTGAATGACGCCTTTTCCGCCGCGCATCGCGCCCATGCCTCGACCGAGGGCGTGGCGAGGCTGCTGCCCCGGGCAGCGGGGCGGCTGATGGCGGCAGAGCTAGAGGCGCTGGATGCCGCGCTTGGCACGCCGAGGCGGCCGGTGATGGCGGTGGTGGGCGGAGCCAAGGTTTCGACCAAGCTGGAACTGCTGTCGAATCTGGTGACCAAGGTCGACAATCTGGTGATCGGCGGCGGCATGGCGAATACCTTCCTGGTCGCGCAGGGGATCGAGGTCGGCAAATCGCTGGCCGAGCGCGACATGGCCGCGACGGCCAGCGCGATCCTTGAGAAAGCCAAGGATGTGGGCTGCCGCATCCTGCTGCCGGTCGATGTGGTGGTGGCGCGCGAGTTCAAGGCGGGCGCGGCCAGCGAGATCGTGGTGGCCAGCGCTTGCCCGGCGGATGCGATGATCCTGGATGCCGGGCCGGAATCGGTGGCGCGCATCCGGGCGGTGATGGGCCAATGCGCCACGCTGATCTGGAACGGCCCCTTGGGCGCCTTCGAGATCGAGCCTTTCGATCAGGGCACCAATGCCGCCGCGGATGAGGCGGCGCGGCTGACGGCGGCTGGGCAGCTGGTCTCGGTCGCGGGGGGCGGCGATACGGTGGCCGCGCTGAACAAGGCGGGCGCGGCCGAGCAGTTCACCTTCATCTCGACGGCGGGCGGCGCCTTCCTGGAATGGATGGAAGGCAAGGAATTGCCGGGCGTTGCGGCGCTGTTGGGCTGATCTGCGGTTGCTGGAAGCGAATAGGTCGCCGCGTTAGCGTTACCCTGATTGCCCCGTGCCGGGGGCGGCGCTATGCGGGGGAAAACCTTCATCGAGGGAATGGATGATGAGCAAAGCTGAGATGACCGCACAGATCCGCAACGGCAAGGGCTTCATCGCCGCCCTTGACCAGTCGGGCGGGTCGACCCCCAAGGCGCTGAAGCAATACGGCATTGCCGAGGGCGCCTGGGCCGATGAGGCGGGCATGTTCGACCTGATCCATGCCATGCGCAGCCGGATCATCAAGTCACCGGGCTTTTCGGGCGACAAGGTGGTGGGCGCGATCCTGTTCGAGCAGACCATGGACCGCACGGTGGACGGCATCCCGACGTCGACCTATCTGTGGGAGAAGCGCCATGTCGTGCCCTTCCTGAAGATCGACAAGGGGCTGGAGGCCGAGGTCGATGGCTGCCAGCTGATGAAGCCGATGCCGGGGCTGGACGCGCTTCTGGACCGCGCGGCCAAGGCGGGGATTTTCGGGACCAAGGAACGCTCGGTGATCTCGGCCGCCAATGCCATGGGCATTCAGGCGGTGGTCGACCAGCAATTCGCCGTGGGCGCGCAGGTCATCGGCCATGGGCTGATGCCGATCCTTGAGCCGGAAGTGACGATCTCGATCGCCGACAAGGCGGAAGCCGAGGATCTGTTGCAGAAGGCGCTGCTCAAGGGGCTGGAGGCGCTGCCTGCGGGCCAGCAGGTCATGCTGAAACTGTCGCTGCCGACCGTGGACAATTTCTACGCGCCGCTGGTCGACCATCCGAAGGTCCTGAAAGTGGTGGCCCTGTCGGGCGGCCATTCGCGCGCGGCGGCGAATGCGATCCTGGCGCGCAATCGCGGCATCATCGCGTCCTTCAGCCGCGCCCTGAGCGAGGGGCTGAGCGCGCAGCAGACCGATGCCGAATTCGACGCGATGCTGAAAGGCGCGGTCGACAGCATCCACGCGGCGTCCATCGCGGGCTGATCACGCGAAAATCAAGGGAATCCCGCTGTTTGGGGGATTCCCTTGGAACCACTTATATGCAATGATTCCGCCATGCCCCCGCAAAGAGGGGCATCAGAGGCGGCAGGCATATGACAAACGCGGCAGCGCGGAACAATCTGGGCGGATTGATCTATTTCGCCCTGGCTTTCACTCTAGGCCTCTATTTCACCTTTGCCGCCGTGCAAGGCGATTATGGTGTTTTCCGCCGGGTCGAGATCACCGCCGAGGCGGAAGATCTGACCGCCGAGCGCGACCGGCTGGCGGCAGAACTGGCCACAATGCAGAACCTGACCCATCGCCTGTCGGACGCCTATCTGGACCTTGACCTGCTGGACCAGCAGGCGCGTGACGTTCTGGGCTATATGCGCGGCGACGAGATCGCCATCCGCTGAAACGGGGCCCCGGGGTTCCCGACCTGCCCGGCTGTGCCAGCGCGCGAACCGGACCCATCGCCCCCGGATCGGACAGGAAAGCGCGCCGCCAATGCGTTGCGGGCGAACGCGCGGCCTGCTGCGGCGATACTGGTCTTTGCCTAACGTCCGGATTTCGCGGCCCTCGCTGCCCCCACACGGATGCGTGAGGCCCATTCCGCCGGTGCATGACTGTCGGGCAAGTTGAGACTCGCCTTTTTTCTCCGATGTTGTATGGATGGTTTAAGGTTGAACCATTCTTGGTCCCCACATAGCTCAGGGAGGAGCACATGGCGAAGAAGCCAGAGCCGAGACCCAATGTCTCGAAGGACGACCTTCTTCAATATTACCGCGACATGCTCTTGATCCGCCGCTTCGAGGAGAAGGCCGGCCAATTGTATGGCATGGGCCTGATCGGCGGCTTCTGCCATCTGTATATCGGGCAGGAAGCGGTGGTCGTCGGACTGGAAGCCGCCGCCAAGGAAGGCGACAAGCGCATCACCAGCTATCGCGATCACGGCCATATGCTGGCCTGCGGCATGGATGCCAAGGGCGTGATGGCCGAACTGACCGGGCGCATCGGGGGCTATTCCAAGGGCAAGGGCGGCTCGATGCACATGTTCTCGAAAGAGAAGCATTTCTACGGCGGGCACGGCATCGTCGGCGCGCAGGTGCCGCTGGGTGCGGGTCTGGCTTTCGCCGACAAATATCTGGGCAATGACAATGTGACCTTCGTCTATTTCGGCGATGGCGCGGCCAATCAGGGCCAGGTCTACGAGACCTACAACATGGCCGAGCTGTGGGACCTGCCCGCGATCTTCGTGATCGAGAACAACCAATATGCCATGGGCACCAGCGTGAAACGCTCGACCAAGTCGACGACGCTGTTCGGGCGCGGCCTGGCCTATGGCATCCCGGGCGAACAGGTCGACGGCATGGATGTGCTGGCGGTCAAGGCGGCCGCGGAAAAGGCCGTGGCGCACTGCCGGGCCGGCAAAGGCCCCTATATCCTTGAGATGATGACCTACCGCTATCGCGGCCATTCCATGTCGGACCCGGCGAAATACCGGACCCGCGAGGAGGTGGAGAAGATCAAGTCCGAGAAGGATTGCATCGAGCAGGTGCGCGATCTGCTGCTTCAGGGCGGCCACGCCTCGGAAGAGGATCTGAAGTCCATCGACAAGGACATCAAGGCGCTGGTCAACGAAGCGGCCGAGTTCTCGAAAGAAAGCCCCGAGCCGCCGGTGGACGAGCTCTGGACCGATATTTACGCCTGAGGGAGGAGAATCATGGCGACGCAAGTACTGATGCCCGCGCTGTCTCCGACCATGGAGGAAGGCACGCTGGCGAAATGGCTGGTGAAAGAGGGCGATGTGGTCAAATCGGGCCAGATCATCGCCGAGATCGAGACCGACAAGGCGACGATGGAGTTCGAGGCCGTCGATGAGGGCACGGTCGGCAAGCTTCTGGTGGCCGAAGGCACGGCAGGGGTGAAGGTGAACACGCCGATCGCGGTGCTGGTGGAAGAGGGCGAAAGCGTCTCGGACGCGGCCCCTGCCCCGGCTGCGGCTACCCCCGCGCCCGCCGCCAAGGCGGAAGCGGCGGCTCCGGTCGCGGCAGCGGCTGCGGCCCCTGCCCCGGTCAAGGCCGCGCAGGGCTGGCCGCACAGCGACCTGCCCGAAGGTGTCGCGACCAAGACCATGACCGTGCGGGAAGCCCTGCGCGAAGCCATGGCCGAAGAGATGCGCGCCGATCCGACCGTCTTCCTGATGGGCGAGGAAGTGGGCGAATATCAGGGTGCCTACAAGATCAGCCAGGGCCTGCTGGACGAGTTCGGCGCCAAGCGCGTCGTCGATACGCCGATCACCGAAATGGGCTTTGCCGGCATCGCCACGGGCGCCAGCTGGGCCGGGCTGAAGCCGATCGTCGAATTCATGACCTTCAACTTCGCCATGCAGGCGATTGACCATATCCTGAACTCGGCGGCGAAGACGCTGTACATGTCGGGCGGCCAGATGGGCAGCCCGATGGTGTTCCGCGGCCCGAACGGGGCGGCGGCGCGCGTCGGCGCACAGCACAGCCAGGATTATGCCGCCTGGTATGCGGCGATCCCGGGGCTGAAGGTCTGCATGCCCTATTCGGCGGCGGATGCGAAGGGCCTGCTGAAATCGGCCATCCGCGATCCGAACCCGGTGGTCTTCCTGGAAAACGAGATCCTTTATGGCCGGTCCTTCGAAGTGCCGGCGGCCGAGGATTTCACCATCCCCTTCGGCAAGGCCTCGATCCTGCGGGCTGGCACCGATGTGACGCTGGTTTCCTTTGGCATCGGCTGCGCCCACGCGCTGGCCGCCGCCGAGGAGCTGGCCAAGGAAGGCATCTCTGCCGAAGTGGTGAACCTGCGGACCTTGCGGCCCATCGACTATGACACGGTGCAGGCTTCGGTGCAGAAGACCAATCGCTGCGTGACGGTGGAGGAAGGTTTCCCGGTCGGCTCGATCGGCGACCATCTGGCCTCGACGATCATGCAGCGCGCCTTCGACTATCTGGATGCGCCCGTGATCACCTGCACCGGCAAGGACGTGCCGATGCCCTATGCGGCGAACCTTGAAAAGCTCGCTTTGATCACGGTGCCCGAGATCGTGGGCGCGGTGAAATCCGTCTGCTACCGCTGAGGGAGGGGAAAATGGCAACGCAGATCCTGATGCCCGCGCTGTCTCCGACCATGGAGGAAGGCACGCTGGCGAAGTGGCTGGTCAAGGAAGGCGATGTGGTCAAATCGGGCCAGATCATCGCCGAGATCGAGACCGACAAGGCGACGATGGAGTTCGAGGCGGTCGATGAAGGCACGGTCGGCAAGATCCTGATCGCCGAAGGCAGCGCGGGGGTGAAGGTCAACACGCCCATCGCGGTGCTTCTGGAAGAGGGTGAGGATGCTTCGGCGGCGGCGGCCCCGGCTGCTGCGCCCAAGGCCGAAGCTGCAAAACCTGAGGCCGCGAAGGTCGATGCCCCTGCTGCTGCTGTCCCTGCCGCGGCCCCTGCCCCGGCGGCGGTCGCGGGCGGCGCGCGGGTCTTTGCCTCACCGCTGGCGCGGCGGATCGCCAAGGAGAAGGGTCTCGATCTGGGCGCCGTGAAGGGCTCGGGTCCGCATGGCCGCATCGTCCGGGCGGATGTCGAAGGAGCACCGCCCTCGGCTGCGAAACCTGCGGCAGCGGCACCGGCGGCAGCCCCTGCTGCGGCCCCGGCCAAGGCGGCGGTCGCTACGGGCATGTCGGCCGAGACGGTGATCAAGATGTATGCAGGGCGCGACTATGTGGAAGTGCCGCTGGACGGCATGCGCCGCACCATTGCCGCGCGGCTGACCGAGGCCAAGCAGACCATCCCGCATTTCTACCTGCGCCGCGAGGTGCGGCTCGATGCGCTGATGGCCTTCCGCGAACAGCTGAACAAGGGGCTGGAAAGCCGTGGCGTGAAGCTGTCGGTCAATGACTTTGTCATCAAGGCCTGCGCGCTGGCCCTGCAGGCGGTGCCCGATGCCAATGCCGTCTGGGCGGGCGACCGCGTGCTGAAACTGAAGCCTTCCGATGTCGCCGTGGCCGTGGCGGTCGAAGGCGGGCTGTTCACGCCGGTCCTGAAGGATGCCGAGAAGAAGACGCTCTCGGCCCTGTCGGCGGAAATGAAGGACCTGGCCACCCGCGCCAAGACCAAGAAACTGGCCCCGCATGAATATCAGGGCGGCAGTTTCGCGATCTCGAATCTCGGCATGTTCGGGATCGAGAATTTCGACGCGGTGATCAACCCGCCGCATGGCGGGATCCTGGCGGTCGGCGCGGGCCTGAAGAAGCCCGTGGTGCTGGCGGATGGCACGGTCGGCGTCGCGACGGTGATGTCGATGACGCTGTCTGTCGATCACCGGGTGATCGACGGGGCGCTTGGCGCGCAACTGCTGAAGGCGATCGTCGAGGCGCTGGAGAACCCTATTTCCATGCTGGCCTGATCGCGGGTGGCGTTGCCCCGGGGGCCCTGCCCCCGGGCTACCGGCGGATTTCGGCCAGGATGTAATCAGGGACGCTGGGCGAGCAGATCCAGCAGTCGGAACGCACGGCGCAGGATGGTCGCGCCTGTGCCGATCAGAATGATCCAGAGCGCCGCGGTCATCAGGGCCGCGGCGCTTTGCTCAATCGGCAGCAGGGCCGCAAGCAGGCAGGCCAGCGTCAGCGCCGCCATGCGGTGCTGCTTGGCCATTGGCCCCGAGAAATCGGCGGCAAAGCCCTCGGCCCGGCCAAGTTCGCGCAGATAGGCCGTGCCAAGCGCCAGGGCGCCGCAGCCAAGGCCCAGAGCCGGGTGATGGGCGGCGAGGCCCGCGCCGAAAAAGAACAGCAGATCCGCCACGCGGTCGGGTGCCTCGTTCCAGAAAGGACCGGTCGGCGCTTGCTTGCCGCCCTCGATGGCGACCATCCCGTCCAGAAGGTTGCACAGGAGGCGAAGCTGGATGGTCGCGGCCGCCAGGATCAGACACAGGCCCGTCACCACCGGCCCGCCGCTGCCGGCCGCCCAGCACAGCAGGCAGCCAAGGCTGGCGAAACCGATGGAAGCGGCGGAAATCTGGTTCGGGGTGATGTCGCTGTCGACCAGCCGCTGCGCGAGGCTCCGCGCCCATTTCGTATCGCGCGAGGAAAGCGGGCGGCGCGAGGCGGGATCTGTCATGTTGCCGACCAGAAATAGCGGATCAGATGGAAGAAGATCGGCGCCGCGAAGATGACGCTGTCCAGCCGGTCAAGGAAGCCGCCATGCCCGGCGATCAGGTGGCCCCAATCCTTGACGCCCTTGTCGCGCTTGATCGCCGACATGACGAGACCGCCAAAGAACCCCATCAGGCAGGTGACCAGCGCCATTCCCGCGGCCTGCCACGGGGTGAAGGGCGTGATCCAGAACAGCGCCGTGCCTGCGGCGACGGCGGTGGCGATGCCGCCCAGAAAGCCTTCCCAGGTCTTCGAGGGTGAAACCTCCGGGGCAATCTTGTGCCGCCCGAACAGCTTGCCCCAGACATATTGCATCACGTCCGAGAATTGCACGGTGAAGATCAGCCAGGCGATCAGGATGACGCTGCGGCCCTCATAGCCAGGAATTTGCAGGGTCAGAAGCGCGGGTACATGGCTTGCGCAATAGACACAGATCATCAGCGCCCATTGGGTTTCTGCGACGCGGGTCAGGAAATCCTTGGTGCCGCCCCGCAGCGCCGAGACGACGGGCAGAAGAAGGAAGGCGTAGACCGGCACGAAGATCGCATAGAACCCGTACCAGTCGATGCCGATCAGCCAGTATTGCACCGGCAGGATGACGAAGAAGCTGGCCGCCAGCGCCCAATGGTCGGCGGGGGCCTTTTCGGTCAGGGTCAGGAACTCGCGCAATCCGGCAAAGGACAGGATCGCGAAGAGAAGCACAACGCCGGTCCGCCCGGCGAGAAAGGCGATGGCCAGCAGCACCACCATCGCCCACCAGGCGGCGATCCGGGCATTCAGATTCTCGATGACGGGATTGCTGCCGTCTGGCGAAAGCCGCGCCCGCAACGCTTCGCCGATCAGGGTGGCGACGATCAGGATGGCGGCCACGGCGGCCAGAAGCCAGATCAGCTCGGGGGGCGAAGTCATGCCATCGGCCTTTCGGCAAGGGCCAACAACGCGGCAGAGGCGCGGCCAAGGAAGGCATCCTTCGCCTCTCCCGGCGCAAGATGCAGCGGCGCGCCAAAGGTCAGCGTGCAGATCAGCGGCACCGGAATCACCTCGCCCTTGGGCATGACCCGGTTGAGGTTCGAGATCCAGACCGGGACAAGATCAACCTCGGGTCGCCGCGTCGCCAGATGGAAAAGGCCGGACTTGAAGGGCAAGAGCCGCTCGTCCGAGGAATTGCGTTTGCCTTCCGGGAAGAGGATCAGCGACGCGCCTTCGTCCAGCGCCGTGACCATCTGCGCCACCGGGTCTTCGTTGCGCTCTTCCGGGCGGCGGTCGATCAGAACTGCATTGAACACGTCGCGTCCGATGAAGGCGCGCAGGGACGAGGTCAGCCAGTAATCCAGCGCCGCCACCGGCCGGGTCTGGGCGCGCATTGCGCGCGGCAAGACCGTCCAGATCAGGACAAAATCGCCGTTCGACGTGTGATTGCCGAAATAGACCCTCTGGCGGGGCGTGGGTTCGATCCCGGCCCAGATCGCCCGGGGCGCGGTGACGATCCGTGCGAACAGCGAAATCGCCTTGCCCATGACAAAGGCGGCGGCGGCGCGGACCGGGCGCGGGATTGTGGCGGGCAGGCCAGCAGTCATGCCTGGCCCTGTCACTTAGCCTGCAAGAGCTGGTCCATGGTCAGCGCGGGCTGGGCGCAGCCTGCCTTGCCGACGACGCGCGCCGGCACGCCCGCGACCGTCGTGTTGTGCGGTACGTCCTCCAGCACCACCGACCCGGCCGCGATGCGCGAGCAATGGCCGACGCGGATATTGCCCAGCACCTTTGCCCCTGCCCCGATGAGGACGCCATCCTCGATCTTCGGGTGACGGTCGCCATCTTCCTTGCCCGTGCCGCCCAGCGTGACCGAATGCAGCATCGAGACATTGTCGCCGACGACGGCGGTTTCCCCGATCACGATGGAATGGGCATGGTCGATCATGATGCCGCGGCCGATGCGCGCATTGGGATGGATGTCCACCCCAAAGGCCTCGGAGACTCGCATCTGCACGAAATAGGCAAGGTCCTTGCGTCCCATCGTCCAGAGCCAATGCCCGATCCGATAGGCTTGGATCGCCTGATAGCCCTTGAAGAACAAGACCGGCTGAAGGAAGCGATGGCAGGCCGGGTCCCGCTCATAGACCGCCATCAGGTCGGCGCGCGCGGCGGCGCCAATGCCCGGATCGTCGCCATAGGCCGCGTCGGCGATCTCGCGCAGGATCTGCTCGCTCATCTCGCCGCTCGCCAGTTTCAGCGAAAAGCGATAGGCCAGCGCGCGCTCGAACGTGGCGTGGTGCAGAAGGCCGGAATGGACCAGCGCGCCCAGAAGCGGTTCGGACCGAACGGCTTCCTGCGCCTCGTCACAGATACGGGTCCAGACCGGATCGACCGTCGTGACGCGCTGTCTTGTCTCTGCCATGATCTTCTCCTGCAGCCGACCCGAAAGGAACGAACGCATCGCGCGCGCCCGTCCGGGCAGAAATCTGACTGCGGACAGTATGTTTCAAGAGCGCGGCGGCGGCAATCTGCAAAGCGTTCAGGAATTCCGGCGTATCGGCATAGGTCTCGGGTGGCAGCGGCTGGATCATCAGGCGCGCGATCAGGCTGCCATCGCCATGGCGCGGATGGGGACGGCCGGTCTGCATCATCCGGCGCGCCGCCGCCTCGGTCTCGGCAAGCACGCGCAGGGCAGCGCGCGCCCGCGTCGGCGCGGGACACAGCACAAGATGCCGCGCCAGCGCCGTAAGTTCATGCGGCAGTGGCCTGATCCGCATTCGTCAGGCCAGAATATCGACGTGGCGGAAGGGCCCTGCCCCGAAGCGCTGCGAAAGCTGCGCGACCTCAATGCCGAACGGAACCGTCGTTCCATCGGCCGCCTGCGCCGCGGCCGGATAGTCGAAAACCGGCTCTGATACCGTGTATTCGGCCAGGATCGTCGCGCCTGAAAGAACCCGCACCAGATAGGCCTCCACCTCTTCGCCCAGAGGCACTTCGATCTGCTGCCATCCGTCACCGTCGCTCCTTGTCCGGCGAACCCAGGTCAGACGCAGATCGCCTCCCGCCACGCGCTTGGCTGCAAGATGGCAAACCGGATAGGGCCGCAGGCCTATCCCCTCGAACGCCGCCGAGATCGAAACCACATTCGGATCGTCAAAGCCCCGCGCACTCGCCCCGATCCTGTAATCGCGCGCCAGCCCCCTTGCGCTGGCGGCAAGCTCGATCTGCACGGGCGCCTGATCAAGCAAGACGACCGTACTGCCCACAGGCCAGACCGGCGGCATGATGCCATCGGTTCCCAGCTGCCCGCGCAGCCGCAGGGACAGCTCATAGGTTTGCGGCGCAACCAAAGCGGCCTGTGCGAACTGGAACACTTCCCAAAGGCCGCTGCTGCCATCGCCAATCGCCATGGCATTCGCACCGTTCAGAACCGCCAGCTCGCTGGCCGAAGCCAGCGCTCCTCCGGTAACCCGCAGCCGCAAGGCGCCACCGCGATCCCAAAGCCCCTGCGGTGCCGCCGCCAGCGCGGTTTCCGTGACGCCGATGATCGAAGGGGCCGCCACCAGCCGGTTGACCTCAAAGCTCGTGTCGGCACTGGTCGACCATACCGCAACGCTGCCCGGCCAAGGTTCCGCAGTCACGGCAATATGCGGGGCATGTGGCACTTCCTCGCCGGTCAGAAGCGGCAGATCCAGAAAGACCGGATAGACCGGCACGGGCGAGACGAAGGGTCGCAGAAGGCCTGGCTCTTCCAGAACGTCGCCGCTCTCATAGACGCCGCCTTCAATGCGCGTCGCTTCGATCAGTCGGGCCTCGGCCTGCTCGACCCGGTCGATCCGGTAGGTGCTGCCGTCCTCCAGCCGCAAACTGTCGCCCGCCCCCACACCACGCCGCGACGGCGGCAGCGCCAGACGCAGGCTGTCGCGCGCAATTCGGCTTTCGGCAAGCCATCGATGCGCGATGATCCGCCCCTCTGCGGCGGTCAGGGCCAGCGGCACTTCGCTGGCCGAAACGCCGCGCTGCTCCTCGTCAGGGTATCGCGCCTCGCTGCTCCGCACTTCGTAATCGCCTTCGGCGTCAACGTGATTCAGCCGAACCATGCCGCTGATCTCTGGCGCGGCAGCGCGCGTGAGCTCGGCATAGCCATCCGTCTCCGCTGTCCGGGCGTAGACCTCGGCCTGCAAATCGTGATCTACCCCGTCGCGCCGCGACCGGAACGCGATCCGCCCCTCACGCTCGGCGGCATCGACGCCAAAGGCCAGCATCAACGGCTGCAAGCTTGCGCGCGCGCTTTGCGACTGATCCTGCGCATAGCCACGGACCAACCCGTAAAGCTGCGACGTCTCCAGTGTCGTCACGCCCGCCCGGGCGGCGATTTCGCGGATCACGGCCGCGAGAGGCTGGTTCGTCGCCCGGCCGTTCAGCCAATGGCCGCGGGCATAGGCCGCACCATCGCTCCACAGATCGGTGCGGCCCGGAAAGGCGGGAAAGGGCCGCGCATCCCAGGCCCAGGCATGGGCACGCGCGAAATCGACCATCGGGGCGTCATAGATCGACGAGACCGGGTTGTTGGCGGGATCGGTCCAGTAGCGCGCCATCGCCCTGAGATATTGCAATTGCATCAGGTCGTCGCGCCGCCCGTTCGACGCCCGCGGCAAGGCCGATTCCGAGGAATTCAGATCGATGAACTTGTTGGGCTGATTGGCCCCCTTGTCCAGGGCCGCGCAGCCATATTCGGTGAAGCAGATCGGCTTTGACTGCGGTTCCCAGTCCGTCGGCAAAGCTGCACGCACCGCGCCCGTCCGCATATGGTGCTGATTGCTCCACCAACCCCGCAGATCCTTGACGCGGTACAGCCAGGGTTCATCGAATGCGCCATCCTCGATGGGCAGCCTCGCCTGGGCCGCCTCGCCTTCGGGACTGTCGTAGTACCAGTCGTAGCCCTCGCCCCCCGCGATGTTCGCGGTCAGATATTCGAGGTTGTAGATCGACCCCCATGCCGTATCGGCCTCGTCCGGGCGGTTCCGCCAATCCGCGAGCGGCATGTAATTGTCGATGCCGATGAAATCGACATTCGCGTCCGCCCAAAGCGGATCGAGCGGGAAATAGACGTTCCCGTCCGCGACATGGCTGCCATACTCGGTCCAGTCGGCGGCATAGCTGATCTTGCAGCCTGGGCCGAGGATCGACCGCACATCCGCCGCAAGCTGGCGCAGCGCCGCGACCGCGGGAAAGCCGTCCGACGCGCCGCGGATCCGCGTGATGCCGCGCAGTTCCGAGCCGATGCAGAAGGCGTCGACCCCGCCGGCGATCTGGCACAGCCGTGCGTAATGCAGGATGAAGCGGCGAAAACCCCATTCATTCGGGCCGGAATAGCCGATGGTCTCTCCGGATGCAGTGACATGCGCGGGCAAGGCGGCGCCGAAGAAGGCGGCAACTTCGGCCTCGGCCGCCGCCGTGCGATCCGGGGTGCCGGGCCGCCCCGGCGCAAGCGACGTGGTGATCCTGCCCCGCCAGGGCAACACAGGCTGGCCGGCAGCGCCCGTCCAGGGATCGGGCAGGCTGTTGCCGTCAAGCTGCTCCATCAGGACGAAAGGATAGAACATCACCTCCCGGCCTGCCGCCCGGATGGCCCGGATCGCCTCGATCACCGAGGCATCCGCCGGGGTGCCGCCATAGACCACCCGGCCGTCGATCCGCGGCACAAGGCCCGCCGCGGCGCGGGTCAAGCCTCCCGCCCGCCATGGCATTCCAATCCCGTCGCGATCCTTCTGCTCAACCCTGGGCCGGATCAGGCAATGGTCGCAGCGCAGGTCATCGCCGAACCAAGCCACGACCAGAGATACCGAAGAAACATTCGGCAATTCCGCGGTCAACTGGCCCAGGCTCGCCGCGAAATCGGCTGTTCCTGAAGGCGTGTTCACATTCGCCGAGACATTCTGGCCCGGCGCCCTTGCATAATGCACCGGCGTCGTGGCCAGGGCATATTCCCCAGTGCCGGGGATCATCGCGACCGAGGGGATGGCATCCGCCAGACCCATCTCATCGTCCAGCCCCGGCCCCTGCGCCGCCCGCATGACTTCAAAGGAAAACTGCGGCACCCGGTTGCCAAATGGCGTCAGGTCCAGATCCTCGATCACAACATAGGCAAGACCGCGATAGGAAGGTGCCTTTCCCGTGCCTTCCACAGCCTCGATCCTGGGATCGGGCAACTGATCTTCGGCACCATCATAGATCCGCAGGGTCAGACTGCCCGGCTCGATCTCGGCGCCATCCGCCCAGATGCGCCCGACCTTCAGGATGGTGCCGGCGCACAGCCCTATCGCCAGGCTGATCGAGTAGCTGAACTCGGTCACCTTCGGCTGCGTGCCCTTGCCGCCGCCGCGACGGCGCGAATGTTCCTGAAACTGGGTCGCCCAGATCACCTGCCCCGCCACCCGCATCCGGCCCCAGACCTGCGCGATCGACGCGCCTTCGCTTGCGCCGGTCAGACGCAGCCGGTCCAGCCGCCCGACCTCGACCGGCTCCGAGCCACTCCCCAAGAGCTTCTGATCGATGACCCGCCCGACCGTCGCCCCGATGGCCCGGCCGATCACCAGCCCGGAAAGGCCCAGCACCGTTCCGCCAAAGCCCGACCCGATGGCCGCGCCCACCGCTGAAAAGACAAGCGTCGCCATGGTCAATCGGCTCCTTCGGGAAAGGCAAATCGGGCGGCGACACGGCGCTGCCAGGGGGCACTCAGGGCGCTTTCAGTGACGGAATGGCCGGAATAGGCGTGAATGAAGGCGGCCTGCGCGCAAATGCCGGATTGCAGGCCCAGATGCTTGGCCATCCCACCCGCACGCATTCGGAACAGAAGAACGTCGCCCAGGGCCGCCTCGCCCAACGGCTTTGGCCGCAACCAATGCTCTGCCGCACGCAACAGCCGCTCCTCCCGCCCCGCCTCGGCCCAGTCGGCGGTATAGGCCGGCACGGCGCAGGGTTCCTGCCCATACAGATGCCGCCAGATCCCCCGGATCAGGCCCAGACAATCCGCCCCCGCGCCCTGGCAACTGGCCTGATGGACATAGGGCGTGCCGATCCACAAACGCGCCTGCGCCACCGCCGCCTCTCCAGGCCTCATGGCAGCGACCCAGGTGTGGGCGCCGTCCGCAGGCTGCCCCCGGTGGCGGGGCGGCCCGCGCGGGGATAGGCCGTCAGCCAGTCCTCGCCCGGAATATGCGGAAAGCCCCGGAAATTCAGGAAATTGCCGAACTTGAGCCGACAGGTTTCGGCGCGCTTGTCGCAGCCTGCCTCAAGCCGCAGCAGATCGCCCGCCGCCAGCGGCGCCCGCAGCGTCTGCCACAGTTCGATCCGCCGCGCCGTGCCCGACAGCCGGTCCGACTTGACCATCACGCTGATCCCCCCGGCCGCGCCCGTGAGCGCGGTCAGCCGCCCACCCTCGAACCAGCGGTCATCGAAGCCCGTGAAATGCGCGAAGCTCAGGATCAGCCCCTCGCGCTCCATCGTCTCAACCGCGCGTTCGGCGACATATCCCGGTTGCGCCAGATCGAACCGGCAGCGGCTGTCGCCCAGCACGGCCGAGCAGCCTTGCGTATAGGCAAAACCGATCGGCTGGTTCAAAGGCTCGCTCAGCCCGCGCAACTCGCTGCGAAACTCGGCCCCGCGCCGCGTCACCTCGCCCAATGTGCCGCGAAAGATCTCGGCCCGCGCGCCGGGATCGGCCCAGTTCACCAGCCAGACCCGCACCTCCGCCAGATCATAGCGCCCCGCCGCCAGATCGGCCTCGGTGATCGCCGCGCCGGACAGGGCGCCCAGCGCCTCGGTGTTGTCCACCGCAAGCCCGGTGACCTGCTGAAGCGCCCGCGCCGTCAGCCCCGACCCCGCCTTGCAGATCACCCCGTCCTGGACCAGGTCGCAGTCATGGTCTGTAAAGCCCAGTTCCAGCCCGTCGGCGCGGGTCACCGTCCAGACACGGCAGACCGTGCTGGCCCCGGCAGCCAGGTGCAGATCCAGATCGCCCGCGCTCACAGCCTGATCTCCACCACCGGAACGGCCGGCACATCACCGGCCTGGAACGACGCGACCGAGACCTGGATCGCCTCGGTGTCAAAGCGCACCGGCACGTCGAACTCGAACCCCGCCGTGATCTGCGCGCCCAAAGGCGGCGGCGCGTCAAAAGTGATCTCGCCCGTCGCCGGGTCCACCGTGAACTCCACCCCCTCTACCTTGGGGTCCTCTGCGATCGCCACCGACACCGTGCCGAGGACCGGCTTGGCGATCGGCCGCGCATAGGCCTCCTCGCCCGAGCGGTAGGTCTTCACCAAGGGCCAGACGGCGGTGACGCCATCGCCGGTGCCGATGACCTGATCCAGCGCCGCCGTGCTGCGCGAGGCCGGGCAAGAGCGGAAATCCGACCAATCCTTCCAGCGGAACCCGTGCAATTGCCCGCGTCGCGCCTCGAAAAAGGCGATCAGCGTCTCGACATCGTCCAGCGAACGCAGACCCACCCCGGCATCATAGCGCCGCCGCGCATGGGCCCAGGGCGTATTGCGCTCTTCATGGCCGTTCTGCAGGGCGACGATCTCGGTCCGCCGCTCGGGTCCGCCGACCGATCCAAAGCTCAGATTGGCGGGGAAACGCACTTCGTGAAACGCCATCTTCCGTCCTCACCTGTTGCGCTGGCCGCGCGCCAGCGCCCGGCCCACCTGGGCCGCGATCTGGCTCTGGCTGCGCTGGAACCCCTGCACATCCGGCGTCGAGATGTTGATGACCACATTGACCGGGCGCCCGCCCCCCGCCGCCTGCACGCCCAACCGGCCATCGGCCCCGCGCGTCAGGGGCATGATCGCCTCCGGCCCCGCCTCGCCCATCAACCCGCGTCCACCGCGCATCGGGAACATGGTCGGCGAGGCGACGATGCCGCCCTGTGCAAAGGGCATCACCCGTCCCTGCGCGAAACCGCCCCCCTTGGCGAAGGGCAGGATGCCGCTGGTCAGGGCATTGATCCCCTGCGCCAGCACCCCGCCAAAAGCATCGGTGATCGGCTTGGTCGCGACTTTGTAGACCGTATCGACAATGCTCTGCGCCACGCCCTTCAGCGCATCCGACAGCTTCATCCCGTCGAAGATCAGCCCGTCAAACGCCCGCCGCAGCCCGCCCGAGATCCCGCTCGACAGCGTGCTCACCTCGCGATTGGTAAAGGTCGCCGATTCCCGCAGCCGGGCCAGCTCGCCGTCAAAGGCCGCCACCATCGCCGCCGAGGTGCCAAGCCTTTCCTCCAGCGCCGCCAGTTGTTCCGTCAGATCAGCCGCGTCGGTCATTGTCCGCCCCCTGTCCTGTATCGGGAAAGGCCGCGGCCAGTTCGGCCAGCCGCGCCCGCGTCAGGGGCGGCGCTGCCTGCTCCACCCCCAGCATGATCCGCAATTCGACCGGCGTCAGGCGCCAGAAGACCGCCGGTTCCAGGCCCAATCCGTGCAGGCCGGCCCTGAGCAGCCCCGGCCAGTCGAACCGCACCGTCATTCCTGCCCCGGAAGCGCGAAGGCCCGCGCCAGCAGTTCCGCCGCCGCGCGCGCCGCCTCGACCGGGCCGCCGCCGATCTCGACCGTCATCAGATCGCGCGGCGTGCCCTGCCATCCGCCGCCCCGCAGCCCCGCCACGATCAGCGCCAGCACGTCGCGCGTGGTGAAGCGGCCGCCCTCGAACCGTTCGACCAGATCGACCAGCGACCCTGTCTCCAGCGTCGCCTCAAGTTCGGCCAGCGCCCCCAGAGTCAGCTTCGCCACATGCGCCACACCATCCAGCGTGATCGCCACCTCTCCCGCCCAGGGGTTCGCCATCACAGCGCCGTAAAGGTCAGCATCCCGGCCGAGGCCAACGTGACCTCATAGGTCGCTTCGCCATTGTGGCTGCCCGCATATTCCAGCGCGGTGATCTGGAACGGCCCCTCGACCACGCCGAAATCCGGGATGACCACCTGGAAATCCGGGATCTCGCCATCGAAAAAGATCTGCCGGGCGCGTTCGTCGGTATTGGCATCGCGAAACACGCCCGAACCGGAAATCGTCGCCGATTTCACCCCCGCGCCAGCCAAAAGCTCGCGCCAGCCACCGGTCGATTCCAGCGAGGTCACGTCCACCGTTTCGGCGTTGAAAGCCGCCCGCGTGGCGCGCAGCCCGGCGATAGTCTCGAACATCCCGTCGCCGGTCTGGTCGATCTTGAGAAGAAGGTCCTTGCCGGCCTGAACTGCCATGGCGCGTCTCCTGGATTTGGGTGAAACTCTGGCCGCGACCGGCCGCTCAAAGCTCGATCCGGGCGCGGAAGACCAGGTCGATCCGCCGCACTTCGCCCTCGTCGATCCGCCGCGCCCTGGCCCGCAGGAACTGCAACGACACCAGCCTGCCCCGCGCCAGCACCAGCGCCGCGCCCGCCAGCCTGTCGGAAATCGCCGCAGCGACGGTCTTGGCCGCCAGAAACCCCGTCCCGTCGCTGATCACGCTGATCTGTGCCAGATGTTCGGCCCCCGCGCCGCTCTTGTCGCCCGCGTCCCGCACCTCTTCCGGGCCAACCAGCACGAACGTTCCCGCGGGCGAAGGCGGTACGGCATCATAGACCGCCACCCCCACCAGCGCGGGCGCCGAGGTCAGCGATTGGAAAACAGCGGTCTGCAAGGCCGCCCCAGCGCCGTAACTCATTTCGGAGCCTCCTCGCGGCAGAAGCACACCAGCCAGCGCCCGTCCGGATCGCGCTCGGTCACGGCCAGGATGGTGAAGATGCGGCTGCCCTCGCGCAGCCTTTGTTCGGGTTTCGGTCGGGTTACCTCGCCGGGCGGCGCGGCCCGCACCGTGATCCGGTAGGGAACCGAGGTCAGGATGACCTCTTCCCCATCGGCATCGCGCCCGCTGCCGGGCAGGATTTCGGCCCAAAGCGTGCCCAGCGCCTGCCAGCTTCGCCCATAGCCCCCCGCCCCGTCCGCGCTGCGCTGCTCCTGCTCCAGCACCAGGGCGCGGTTCAGACGCGGGGTCTTCATGACCGCCTCCCGGATGTCCCGCCACCAAGGATGCGGACCTGCCGCCAGCGCTCGATCAGCGCCACCACGGCAAAGGGCAGCCCCGGCTGCGCCGTGCCATCGTCATTGCGATGCTCATAGAACTCTGCCGCCAGCAGCAGCGCCGCCTGTTGCAGATCGCCTGGAACTTCGCCCCAGGCCGGGCCGAAACCTGCCTCGAAGATCAGCTCGATCCGCCCCTCCAGCGGCACCGTCGGCAGCGCCCGGCCGCGCCCGGCGATCCGGGGCCGGTGAATGTCTGGCACCAGCCGGTATGTCGCGGCATCGGCCAGCGTGGACGCGCCGTTCGCATCCACCAGCGTCAGGCTGACAATGCTGCTGACCGGCGCCACCGGCAGGGCCTGCTCACCCGCGTCCCGCCAGTCCTCGATCTGCCAAAGGAACCGCCTCTGGATCAGGACCTTGGCGACACGGCCCTCGATCGCTGCGATGGCCGCCCGCAAATGGCTTTCCAGAAGGTCATCCTGGTTCGCAGCCAGGGCGAAGCCTGCCCCCAGCCGCAAATGCTCTTTGAACCCGGCCAGAGGCAGCGCCGCCTGTGGCACGGTGGTCAGTTCGGTCAACATCAGCCTGATCCCTCGCTTCTGGCCCCGCGATAACGCCACCGGCCCGGAGACCCGCCCCGGACCGGCAGAGTGAAAAGGGGTCTTACGAGACCGCGACCCGCAGCAGCTTGATCGCGGCATAATCAGTGATGTCGCCGCCGACGCGCTTGGTTGCGTAGAACAGGACATGCGGCTTGGCCGAGAAGGGATCGCGCAGGATACGCAGGTCCGGGCGTTCGGCCACTGTGTAACCCGCCGCGAAATCGCCGAAGGCGATCGGAAAGGTGTTCGCGCCGACATCGGGCATGTCCTCGCAGATCAGCACGGCATAACCCATCAGCCGCGCCGACTCGCCCGCGGCCAGCCCGTCCGACCACAGGAAGCGGCCATCGGCATCCTTCATCTTGCGCACGGCCCCGGCCGTCTTCGAATTCATTACGAAAGTGCCATTGGCGCGGTAATCGGCACCCAGGGCATAGACCAGATTGATGATGCAATCCGCCGGGTTGGTGGTGGCGAAATCCGCCGCCGCGCCCGTCGCGATATAGCCCAGCGATCCCCAGGTCCAGGACGCATTGGCCACCTTGGTCGGCAGCAGGATGCCCTTGGGCTTGTCGACGCCATCGCCATTCACGAAAGCGGCGGCTTCGGCGCGGATGAAACGGGTGGCGATCTTGCCCGCCAGCCAGCCCTCGACGTCGAAGGCGCTGTCATCCAGAAGGCGCTGGCTCGATTTCGGCATCGCCGACAGTTCATGCAGTCGGATCGAGATCCGCTCGATGGTCGGGGTCGCCGTTTCCGCCGTCGAAGTGGTTTCCGTGGCCCAGCCCGAACCGACTTCGGACCGGTCGATCAGCACATCGAACGACACCGCCTCGACCTGGACCACATTGGCGATGGCGCGCAGCGACGAGGTCGAGACCAGCATCGAGCGGATTCGGTCTGCGGTCTGCGGATCGACCAGATAGCCGCCATCCGCCGCGACCGAGGTCGACATCGCCTTGCCTTCCAGGGTCAGGCCGCGCAGCCCGTCATCATCGCCGGTCCGCAGATAGGCGTCGAACGCCTTCTTGTGCGGCGCGTCCAGCTCCATCCCGGCCGAAAGGGCCGGGCGGCCGTATGTCATGGTTTTCCGATCCAGCATGGTCAGTCGCTCTTCCTGATGTTGCAGCGCTTGTTTCACTTCGGCTTGCAGACCCTTGAACTCCTGCAAGAAACCGGACATCGCGGCTTTCACTTCCGCCGCCGACGAATGGACCTGGGACAAGCCTTCCCCGGTCCGAGCCTCTCTCTCGGTCATCGTTGAACCCTCGTGTTGAAGGAAAAGGCCCCTCGCGCTATCCGCGCTCGGCCAGGCTGCGGCGCGCGTCCTCGAAGACGTCTGCCAATTCGCGCATCAGGCCGGCCAGATCCTCGGACTTGGCCGCCACCCGCGCTTCGGTAAGCATGGGGAATGTCACCAGCGACACCTCCCACAGCTCCAGTTCCTGCAAGAGACGCCGCCCCTTGCCGTCGCGTTCCGCCTTGACGGTGCGATAGCCGATCGACAGCCCGTCAATCGCCCCCGCCGTCAGCAGGGCCGCCGCCTCGCGGCCCTTTTCCACCTCGGTCAGGATGCGGCCCTTGACCCAGAGCCCCTGGGCGTCCTCTCGCACCTCGTCCCAGATGCCGATGGGCTGGGCCGGATCGTGCTGCCACAGCATCTTGACCCGCCCGCCCTTGGCCCCCAGCCGCGCCAGCGACGCGCCATAGGCCCCCTGCGCCACCACATCACCACCCTGGTCCCTGACCCCGAACAGCGAGGCATAGCCCGCCACGACCCGACCTTCGGTCACTTCCAGACCTGCTTCAGGCCGGTGGTATTTCCGCTCGGGCGCGCCCGAAATGCCGTCCATCGCCTCACCTCACCTTGTCGCCGCCCTGATCAGAACCTCGGCCCCCTGCGCCAGCAGAAAGGCCGCCACGCCATAGACGCCCAGCCACAGACGCCGCTCGAGCCGCTCCAGCGCCGCGTCGATCAGCGTCAGGCGGTAATCCAGCGCAGCCCAGCGCTCTTCCATCACCCGCTCATTCGCCTCGATCCGGGCATGGGCGCTGTCGAAACTGTCCAGCACAAAGCGTGAGCCACCGCCCTCCCTGCGCGCGGTCATTCCTCTTCCGCCACCCGCGGCAGCCCCAACAGCGCGCGCTTCTCCGCCAGGGTCAGGAATTCAGCGGCGCCAACCCGCGCCCATTGCTGGTCTCGCTCGATGGCCAGCGCCGGAATCTGGTCCAGATCGGGCCGCAGCTCCACCACCTCGCCCGAGAACATCGCCAGCCAATGCGCCAGCGCCGCCAGCACGCGCTGCGCCAGCGGCAGCACGGTCAGCCGGTAGAAGGCCCGGTTCGCCTCCTGGTAATTGGCATAGGTCGCATCGCCAGGAATGCCCAGCAGCATCGGCGGCACACCAAAGGCGATGGCGATCTCGCGCGCCGCCGCCAGCTTGGTCTCGTGAAACTCCATGTCGCTGGGCGAAAACCCCATCGGCTTCCAGTCCAGCCCGCCCTCCAGCAGCATCGGCCGCCCGGCATTGCGCGCGCCCTGGTGATGGGCCTCCATCTCGCCCAACAGCCGGTCATATTGCTCGGGCGTCAGCACGGACGAGCCATCCGCCCCCTTGTAGACGATCGCCCCCGAAGGCCGGGCCGCATTGTCCAGCAGCGCTTTCGACCAGGCGCTCGCCGCATTGTGCACATCCACCGCCACCGCCGCCGCCTGCATCGGCGACAGGCCGTAATGGTCGTCCTGCGGATGGAAGCTCCTGATATGGCAGATCGGGCTCAGCCCCTCGCTGACCGGAAAGCGATGGGTGCGCCCGCTCACCGAATAGTCATACGCGACAGGCCAGCCATCCGCCCCCGGCACCAGCGCCATCCGGTCGGCGCGCAACACATGCAGCTCGCCCGGCAGCTTCTCGGCCCCCGGCACTGCCTCGAGATAGGCATTGCCCGACAGCAAGAGATGGCCATAGGCCGCCTCCAGCAACTCGGCCCGCCCCTGCCCGGCATTGGGCCGCGCCAGCAGCGCCAGCACCGGATGCGTGTCATAGCGCCGCTCGGCATCCTGGCAGATCACCGGCAGGGCCGCCGCCGCCTCGGCGATCAGCCGCACGGCGCGAAAGCCGATAGGGTTGCCCTGAAAGCCGTTTTTCGCCAGCGAAACCGCGTCGCGCGGGCTCCAGGCCACCCGACCCGCATTGCCCCAGGCGATCACCCGTCCCGTCGCGCTGGCCTTCTTCTCGACGCCGCCCGACGCCACAGGCCCGCTCTTTCTCAGGAAATCGAACACTTTCCGCTCCTTTCAACCGGCAAGCCGGGGCCAAGCTGCTCCGAAAAGCCACCCGACCCGCTTCATCTTGGCAAAAATGCTCCGGAACCCTCGGCAAGCCCCGCAGCTTTCCCCCTGCGCTACGCCCCCAGGCTCCGCATCCCCGGCGCGCCGCTCGAGGGCGCGATCATCAGCTCGGTCAGCGCCCAGACCAGCGCGTCCAGCCGGTCGGGGCTGCCCTGCCCCTGCCAGCCGCTCCGCGCCATCAGCGCCATCTGGTCCTCCAGCGCCCCCAGCCCCCGGCGATGCGCGATACGCCCCTGCTCATACAAAGCCGCCACCGGCTCGGCCCGCAGCCGCTTGGCCTTCATCGCGGTCACTTTCCGCACCGGCACCGTGTCATCGACCTGCCGGATCACCTGCTCGACCAGATCGCCGCCCTGGTTCACCTCGACCACCAGACGGTCGGCGCCGAACTCCTCCATCGCCGCCAAGGCAGCCCGCGCCCAGCCATCGGCCGAGACGCCCCGCACCGAGCGATCTGCCAGCACCACCGCCCGCCAGTCCTTGCGCGGCCCCCGCGTGTCGGCCCCGGCCACCACGATGCCGCAGGCATCCGATTTCGGACCCGAGGTCACCGGCGGGTCCACCGCCACCACGATCCGCATCTGCTCGGGTGCCTCGCGCCCCTGCGCCGCGTCGATCATCGCCCGCGTCCACAGCGCATCCTCGATCTCCTCGACCAGCTCGCCCTGCAATTCCTGCCGCCCCAGCGACTGCCCGCCATAGCGCGCCTCCACCTCGGCCAGAAAGCTCTTGGCCAGATAGGCCCGGTTCGCCTCGGTCGGCGCGCGGGTGATCACGGTCGACGGATTCTGCAGGATCGACTTCAGCGCCGCCACATTGCGTGGCGTCGTCGTCACCACCTGCTGCGGATGCTCCCCCAGCCGCAGCGCGAATTGCAACTGGTCCCAGGCCTCCTGCGCCTTGGGCCATTTCGCCAGCTCGTCCACCCAGGCCGCATCGAATTGCGGCCCCCGCAGGCTGTCCGGGTCATGGGCCGAGAACGCCGTCGCCACCGCCCCGTTCGGCCATTCCAGGCTGCGCCGCGTCGCCACCCATTTCGGTCGCCGGTCGGGCGGCGAACAGGCCAGGATGCCGCTTTCCCCCATCACCATGACCTCGCGGACCTGATCGAATGTCTCGCCCACCAGCGCGATGCGCCGCGCGCGCCCCGGCGCCGTCGGCGTCGGCCCCTCGACCTGTGCCCGCACCCATTCCGCCCCGGCCCGCGTCTTGCCCGCCCCCCGCCCGCCCAGGATGACCCAGCTTTTCCACGCCCCCTCGGGCGGAAGCTGATGCGGCAAGGCCCAGAAGTCGAAGATCCAGGGCAGCGCCAGAAGCGCGTTCTCGCTCAGCCCGCCCAGGAAGTCGTCAATCTCCTCTGGCGTCGCGGAGGCAAGCCAGGCGGCGCCCGATTTCATCGCGCGCCTGGTCGAGATCCAGCTCGCCCCAGGTTCCGACAGCCCCGGCAATCTGTTTGCGGAGTTTGTCAACATTCCTTCGTCCCTCCAGAACCTGACGGCCCATCTCGGCCAGATCGCGCGCCGCAACCTTGCCCGCCTTGGCGGCCTCGAAGCGGCCTTCGCGGATCGCGCCCAGCGCGGAATTCAAATCATCCTGCGCAACGCGAAACAGCGCCTCGGTGAAGGCCAGAACATCCTCGGCAAAGGGGTCCAGCCCCGCTGCGGCCTCCGCCGCCCCCCGGGCCCCGCCCGTCGAGCCGGGCCCATCCTCTCCATCGCTGAACCTGATGGTCATCTGCGCCCGCCCTTCGTGCCGCTCTCCACCGCCATGGGAACCGCGAAAAGAAAAAGCGGCACGGGGTCGCCCCCGGCCGCTTTCGACACTTCTGCTATCATGCCACAAGGTCTACATCGGACCGCACGCCAAGTCAAGCGCAAAATCCAACAATACCAACATCTTAGCCGAACGATCCGGTAAGGCCCTGTTAACTTTCCGTCCCGGACTACTCGCCCTGCACGCCGGTCGCGCCATCATCTTCGCCCGCGGCCGCACGTTCGGCCTCGATCGCCCGCCACTTCTCGACATTGCGATTATGCTCGTCCAACGTCTTGGCGAAAGCATGACCGCCCGAGCCATCGGCGACGAAGAACAGATCTTCCGTCTGCAAGGGATTCAGCGCAGCCTGAATCGACAGCCGCCCCGGATTGGCAATCGGCGTCGGGGGCAAACCATTGATGACATAGGTATTATAGGGCGTCTCGCGACGCAGTTCGCTTTGGCGCAGCCCGCGCCCCAGAACGCCCTCGCCCTTGGTGATGCCATAGATCACCGTCGGGTCGGTTTGCAGCTTCATGCCCTGATCAAGACGGTTGACGAAGACGCTCGCCACATGCGGGCGCTCATCTGCGATGCCGGTCTCCTTCTCGACGATCGACGCCATGATCATCGCCTCTTCCGGCGTGTCATAGGGCAGGCCCTCGGCGCGCAGCGGCCACAGCTCGGCCATCACCGCCACCTGCTCGGCCTCCATCCGCCCGATCAGCGCCGCCCGCGCGCTGCCTTTGTCGACATCATAGCTGTCCGGCGCCAGCGCGCCTTCCGCCGGAACCGCCGCCACCGCGCCATCCAGGAAATCGGCCCGCTTCAGCGCCTCGACCACCTGCCAGCTTGTCACACCTTCGGCCAGGGTCACGCGATAGCGCAGATCGGCATCCTCGCGCGCGGCCAGATATTCCGCCGGCAAAGCCTCGGCCGCCGGATCGAACTTGACCACTTCCACGAAGCGGTTCGTCGCCGGGTCCAGCTCGCGCAGGATCACATCCGCGCTGGCCACGCCGATACGGAAATTCACCTCCTGCCCGCAGGTCGATTGCCCGCCCGCCGTCACCGCCGCCAGCACCTCCTCCATCGAGGCGCCCTCGTCGATCAGATAGGAGCCGAATTTCAGGTCGCTTGCCTTGCCGGAATAATCCGCCCCGATGCGGAAGATGCGCGGATCGCTGATCGCCCCGCGTTCGGCCAGTTGCCGGCTCACCGCCGAAAGCGATGCGCCGCGGTCCACCTGCACGCAGATCGCCTGGGTCAAGGGCCCGGGCTTTTTGAACTCATTGCGGCCCCAGGCCACGAGCGCGGCTGCCGCCACCAGCAGAACGATGAACAGCGTCAGCGCATTCGAGGCGATGGATTTCCACATGGATCAGCCGACCCGGCCCAGCACGAGGCTCGCATTGGTTCCGCCAAAGCCGAAGCTGTTCGACAGCGCCACCTCGATGCGGCGCTGGACAGCCTTGTTCGGCGCCAGGTCAAGTTTCGGCGTCACCGCCGGAGTGTCGAGGTTGATCGTCGGCGGCGCCACCTGGTCGCGGATGGCCAGCACGCAGAAGATCGCCTCCACCGCGCCCGCAGCGCCCAGAAGGTGCCCGATCGAGGATTTGGTCGAAGACATGGTGGCCTTGGCCGCAGCCTCGCCCATCAGCCGCTCCACCGCGCCCAGCTCGATCGTGTCGGCCATCGTGCTGGTGCCATGGGCGTTGATGTAATCCACCCGATCCGGCGTCAGCCCGGCGCGCTTCAGCGCCGCCTCCATGCTGCGATAGCCGCCCTCGCCATCCTCCGACGGCGCCGTGATGTGATAGGCGTCGCCCGACAGGCCATAGCCCAGCACTTCGGCATAGATCTTCGCGCCGCGCGCCTTGGCGTGCTCGTACTCCTCCAACACCACCACACCCGCGCCCTCGCCCATCACGAACCCGTCGCGGTCGGCGTCATAGGGGCGGCTGGCCTTGGACGGATCGTCGGCCCGCTTGGTCGACAGGGCCTTGCAGGCATTGAACCCGGCAATGCCGATCTCGCTGATCGGATTCTCGGCCCCGCCCGCCACCATGATGTCGGCATCGCCAAAGATGATCAGCCGCGCCGCGTCACCTATGGCATGCGCGCCGGTCGAGCAGGCGGTGACGACCGAATGGTTCGGCCCCTTGAAGCCGAAGCGGATCGAGACCTGGCCCGAGACCAGGTTGATCAGCGCGCCCGGAATGAAGAAGGGAGAGACCCGCTTCGGCCCCTTCTCCTCGATCAGCTTGGCGGTTTCGGCGATTGAGCCCAGGCCGCCGATGCCCGAGCCGATCATGACCCCGGTCCGCAGCTTTTCCTCGGCCGAAAGATCCTCGATCCCGGCATCCTTCACCGCCTGGGCGGCGGCGGCCATGCCGTAGAGGATGAAATCATCGACCTTGCGGCGGTCCTTCGGCTCCATCCATTCATCGGGATTGAACGTGCCGTTCGTGCCATCGCCAAAGGGGATCTCGCAGGCATAGGTCGTGATCACGTTCGCAGTGTCGAAGCGCGTGATCGGACCCGCGCCGGACTGTCCCGCGATCAGCCGCGACCAGGTTTCCTCGACCCCGCTTGCCAGCGGCGTGACCATCCCCAGACCCGTGACGACAACCCTGCGCATCCTGCACCCCGTTTGGTTCTTCTAAGCGTCGCCGAGGTGATACACGCGCCTGCGCGCCCGCGCAACACAAGGGGCTGTAACCGGGCGCGACCTCGCGCCCATAGCTGCCACTGTCCGATGAGAATAAGGGCCGCGCCCGGCCCTAGCCGAGGATCGCCTTGACGTAATTCTGCGTCTCGTCAAAGGGCGGCACCCCGCCATGCTTCTCGACCGCGCCCGGCCCGGCATTATAGGCGGCCAGCGCCAGTTTCCAGCTTCCGAACTTGTCGTACATCATGCGCAGATAGCGCGCGCCGCCTTCAAGGTTCTCGTTCGGATCGTCGATGTCGACCCCCAGCTTCACCGCCGTCGCGGGCATGAGCTGCGCCAGGCCCGAGGCGCCCTTGTGGCTGACAGCCCCCGGGTTCCAGCCGCTTTCCTGCTGCACCAGCCGCAGGAACAGGTCTTCCGGCACGCCATGCTTGGCCGCCGCCGCGCGGGCAACTTCCAGGTACTGCCCCTTGTAGTTGCCGCGATAGGTCGGGACCGACTCGTCCGATTTTTTGGCCTTGCCCGCCTTGTATTCGGGCGTCAGCTTGACCGAGCCGGAATATTGCTTGGCCAGCTTGCCATCCAGCAGCGCGGTCTGCGACTTGAAGATCGTATTGCGCGACTTGGTGCCGCCGAACAGCATCAACTGGTCGGCGCTGGCCGGCGCCGCCGTCATCAGGGCCGCAACGGCCGGAAGAACCATCGAAAACCTGGAGCGCGTCATGCGGAGCGGCATTTCCTCTGGCGATTGGCAAACAGCAAGATCGGCAGAAGCCCCCGCCCCTGCGCCGCCGCACTATACGGAAAGCCGCCCGCTTTTCCAGCGCGGAATGACCGGGACAGGGCTTCCTTACCCGGCCCGGATCGGCGGCAGACCGCTCATCGCCCCCCCATTCGGGGCGCAGGCTGGGGGCGGCAGCTTGGTTGCAGGGCCTTCCCGGCCCGTGTAAGCCTTTCGTTAACCACGCCGCGCGATGCTGCCTGCGGCATGAGACCAGACAGGGGGACAGATATGGCCGGATCGGTCAACAAGGTGATTCTCGTAGGCAATCTCGGCCGCGACCCCGAGGTGCGCAGCTTCCAGAATGGCGGCAAGGTGGTGAACCTGCGCATCGCCACCTCGGAAACCTGGCGCGACCGCAATTCGGGCGAACGCAAGGAACGCACCGAATGGCATACCGTCGCGATCTATAACGAGAACCTCGCCAAGATCGCCGAACAGTATCTGCGCAAGGGCTCTACCGTCTATATCGAGGGCGCGCTGGAAACCCGCAAATGGCAGGACCAGTCCGGCGCCGACCGCTATTCGACCGAGGTCGTCCTGCGCCAGTTCCGCGGCGAGCTGACCCTTCTCGGCGGCCGCGGCGAAGGCGGCGGGGGGGGCGGCGGTGGCGGCTATGACGACCGCGGCGGA
>Ga0209369_1000538_pt1 | contig 42492 bp, 48 predicted proteins | sample EBPBio142010_DNA_FD_185865 | JGI IMG/M metagenome (GOLD analysis project Ga0209369, IMG submission 185865) | Wastewater treatment Type I Accumulibacter community from EBPR Bioreactor in Madison, WI, USA - Reactor 1_10/4/2010_ DNA (SPAdes)... | ecosystem: Engineered > Bioreactor > EBPR >... | reverse complement strand
TTCGTGACAATCGTACGCCGCAAAAGCATGAAAATGGCTGCAATCGAGCTCGGTGTAACAACCTCCGCTATCAGTCATCGTATGAAAAATCGAGTGTGTCCGGAAGCCTGGCTCCCAATGCCCACTAAGTGAGGGACTTATTCATATTGATACCCGTCACATGAAATCCCGTTGCATCATAAACATGTCTGGCACGTGCGTTGTCAGCGGACTGTTTTATGCTGGCGATATGTCCGGTGCAGATCGCTGAGCCTGTCTTGGTGCTCGGATTTATGCCGCTCAGCCCACTCGAATACCGGCCTATACGTGGAAGAAACTTTCAACCGCATCTTTATCGGGAACAAAATGGCTTCAGATTCATTTAGTTCGAGCGTTTGTCTGGGAATCACCGGATGATTTGCTGCGTCCAGGTTTCCGGTCGTCACAAATCGGAAGTTTGGGGGCATATCGGTTTTCAACGATTGGAGTTCATTATGGGGATTTTCGATAAGATCAAGAACGCCATTTGGGGCGAGGCACAAGCGGCAACTCCTGAGGCGGAAACGGCTGCACAGCCTGCTCCGACACCTACCGCTTCCTCTACTGCCGCCGCTCCGGCGCCATCTGCATCCGCACCCGCTGCCGCGGGCGCTGTCGACGTAGGCGCCATTCTGGACGCTGCCGTTGCCAAAAGCGGCCAGAAGCTCAACTGGAAGACTTCGATCGTCGATCTGATGAAGGCTCTTGGCCTCGACAGCAGTCTGGAGCACCGCAAGCAACTTGCCAAGGAGCTGGGCTATACCGGCGACACAGGCGATTCCGCGACCATGAATGTCTGGCTGCACAAGCAGGTTATCCAGAAACTCAAGGATAATGGCGGTAAAGTTCCCGCCGGATTGTAATCAGGAGGGTTCCCGATGGGAAGCGCAGGAATTGGCTGGATTGCGGCGATCATCATAGGCGGCCTGGCCGGCTGGATTGCCTCCAATTTCATGAACAGCAATACCGGGCTATTCATGAATGTCATTCTCGGTATCATCGGCGCAGCCGTAGCGAGTTTTATTTTCGGATTTCTCGGTGTTTCGTTCGGCGGCTGGCTGGGCTATCTGATCGCGGGCTTTATCGGTGCCTGCATATTGATATGGCTGGGCCGATTGGTAAGTTAGCAAAAAGGCGCCTTACGGCGCCTTTTTCTTTTGGTGCGTTATTTTCTTGCCCTATGCTGGGCGAGAAAAATACGGTCGTCGCGATTGGAACAAATGACTGCGAAGATGACCGCCAGAGCTGCGCCCAGAAACGTATCGAGGATACGTTCGGAAATTATACCATTGTGGGACACTCCGGGCATTGCCAGATAGGTCATCAAAAGCGCCATCGGAGTTACCAGAATCTGCCCCAGCGCATAATTGCTGCCAATAATGACTTCGGTGGCGAATTGCAGTCCGGCCAGGATTGCAATGACGCACCAGAGACTGGGGCCTTGCGCAAGCACCAGCCATGTAATCAAGGCGCCCAGAAGCGTACCTGCCATGCGTTGCAAGGCTCGGTTCATGCTGATGTGCAGATGCGCGCCCTGCATCACGGCGACAGTGCCCATGGCTGCCCAGGCTGGGTGGATGGCGCCGAGAGCATAAGCGGTCAGCGCGGCAATTGCGGCGCCAAGCGAAATCCGACCGGCGGCAATAAGCCGGTGAACTGTCGGACGTGACGGCTCGGACGGAAATGGCTTTTCCGGCGATGCCTGATGACGAAACTTCTCGGTCAGGGCACAGATCAGGCAAGCGAGAGCCGAGACGATTGCTGTCGCGGCGGTACGCTCAAACACAACGTGCAGCGACGCGACCGGCGTCATGGAGGCACCGGCTGCGAAGATGAATATGAGCGCGCCGGGTGGTCCGAATTTGCCGGTAACGGTTATGAAAGAGAATATGCCCGCAGAAAGTGCCAGCAGCAAAAGCTGGCCGGGCAAGGGCAGGCCAACCCATGTGACGAGCGACATGAAAAACACCGCGAGTGTCTGGCAGATCGCGCACAGGAGGACGATCCATTCGCGTTTTGCCTCCGGAGCAAACCGGCCGAACAATGCGACGAGTGAGCCAAGCGAGGCAAAGCCGATCAGATGCGACCACGAGGACAGGCTGACCAACGGAAGCGCGATGGCAACCGTGGCGGCAGCCTGTAGCCCGGCAAGCGACGAGTTTCGGAGCGATGGCTGGCCAGCAAGGGCGATGCTTTCGCGAAACTGCTGAGGCTTCAGAAGGTTATAGGCGGCGTGACGCCGCCCGGAAAGAAATCCGTCCGCTTTCATTGTTCCGGGTCCTGCTCGCGGTCGGGTTTTATCTGCGACAGCCGGTGCTCAATGCTGTCAAAGCTGCGAAGCATGATTGCAATGTCATTGTCTGACAGATCGGCGAGCATTTCTTGCTCGCCCTTTGCCAGCTCCTGACGAATTTCGGCAACCCGCTTTTCCCCTTGCGCCGTCAGATGAACCAGCCTTGCACGACTATCCCTTTCATCGACGCGGCGCTCCGCCAGACCTTGCCGACATAGAATGTCGAGGAGGCGTACGAGACTGGACCCATCTATGCCGACCAGAGCGGCCAGTTCTTTTTGAGTCAGACCGCCACCGGTCTGGTGAAGATGGACAAGGGGAACCCAGGTCGCATCGGTCAGTCCGGCTTCGGCAAGCCGGATGTCGAGCGCACGCCGCCAGCGCCGCGCCAGCAGTGAAAAGCGAATACCGAATTGAAAGCGGGGAGTGTCTGAAATCATGAGGCCATTAAGACGCAATATAGTTTGAATTGCAAATCAAATTATATTGCGGAATGCGAATGACAGTGGCCGGAACGGGATTAGCCGCTCCGGCTTATGGCCTGTCCCTATTGCGGTATGCGAGCGATGACTTTGATTTCAAAGTCGAAACCGGCGAGCCAGTTGACGCCGATAGCAGTCCAATTGGGGAAAGGTGGAGCGCTGAAAATTCGGTCCTTGACCTGCAGGACGGCCTCGAACTGGTTTTCGGGATCGGTATGAAAAGAGGTTATATCAACAATGTCATCGAAAGTGGCGCCGGCTGCCTTCAGTGTCGCTTCAAGATTATCGAACGCGAGTTGAACCTGCTTTGCGAAGTCGGGTTCGGGCGTGCCGTCGCTGCGGCTTCCAACTTGACCGGAGACAAACAGCAGGTCGCCCGAGCGGATAGCGGCGGAATAACGATGCTTGTCATAAAGGTCACTGCGGTCGGCGGGGAAAATAGTTTCTCTTCTGGTCATTTTCGTTTTCCTTTTTGATGCTGAGGCGTGCGGTATCGGAAGATTTTTGTATTTGCGGCTTCACAAACAATCGGGATATTTGATATACGTAACGTATACTAAATAGTCATGTACGATCCGTATGTCAATTAATATACGGAGCGTATATCAAAAAGGTGTGACGATGGCCATGAACCTGCGCATCAAGGCGATGGAAGAAAACCGGGTGAAGCTGATAGCGGCAGCCCGGAAGGCTTTTGCGGAAAAGGGTTATGCCGCCGCCTCAATGGATGAACTGACTGCGGAAGTCGGCCTGACACGTGGTGCGCTCTACCATAATTTTGGAGACAAGCGCGGGCTGCTAGCGGCTGTGGTCAGCCAGATGGATGGCGAAATGGCCGAACGTGCTCAAGAGATTGCTGCGCGGGCAGATAATCTGTGGGAGGGGCTTTTGGCGGAAGGGGTTGCCTATATCGAGGCGGCACTCGATCCTGATGTCCAGCGCATCGTGCTGCTTGATGGACCGGCGTTTCTCGGCGATCCGTCACAATGGCCGAGCCAGAACAGTTGTCTGCAGGCGTCCCGGCAAAAAATTGCTCTTTTGATAGAGCAAGGCGTGCTGAAACCGGTTGACCCGGAAGCCGCCGCACGGTTGCTCAACGGGGCAGCATTGAATGCAGCACTCTGGATTGCCGCCAGTGAAGATCCGAAAGGGGTTCTTTCGAAGGCGATTGATGCCTTTCGAGCGCTTGCAACCGGCCTGCTTGCAAAACCGGTTTAGATATCAGGTAGTCTGGATCGCAATCCGGTTGCCTTCGCTGTCCCTGATCTCCGCGACAAAGCCGTTTCCAACCGGCGTTTTCGGGAACAGCATTTCGCTGCCCTCTTGCACGGCCTTGGTGATGACGGTGTCCACATCGTCGACATTGAAATAGATAATCGCGCCATGCACGGTTGGAATATAGACGTCGCCTTCGGCAAGCGCGGCACTCGCGCCATCCTTGCCTTCTTCAAAAGGGAAATAGGCCATTCTGTTTCCGTGTATCGTAACGACTTCACCAAAAGTCGCTCCGAACACTGCGGAGTAGAATCGCATAGCCCTTTCAAGATCAGCTACCGGTATTTCCACATGGGCGATCAGGTTCATTCTTGCTCCGTTCTATATAACCACATGGAATGTAAGCCATAATCAGTTCGGCTGCCACATCGCGGATGGAATTTGAATCCGGTTGACGGAGATGCGTTAATTGTTCAGTTTTTATTGACTCGGTATATTAGTGAAACATAACAAACGGATCCTGACACGGAGACCATATGGCGACTGAAGGACTTGGACAGACACTCGGGCCTGCGGTGGTTCTGCTTGCCGCCGGTGTCGTGGCGGTGCCGTTGTTTCGGAAACTGGGTCTCGGTTCTGTGCTGGGATATTTCGCTGCCGGTGCCCTGGTGGGGCCTTCGGTCTTCGGCTTCTTCACTGATCCCGCAACGATCCTGCATTTTTCCGAACTCGGCGTCGTCATGTTCCTGTTCGTCATCGGACTTGAAATGCGCCCTGGCAAGCTCTGGACGATGCGGCAGCAGATATTCGGTCTCGGTCTTGCACAGGTTCTGGGCTGTATCGCCCTTCTGACAGGGGCGGGGGTTCTTCTGGGCCTGTCTCCGATAACGGCCTTGATCGCGGGGGCTGGCTTCGTGCTGTCTTCCACAGCTGTCATCATGTCGATGCTGCAGGAGCGAGGCGAAATAGCCACGCCCGACGGCCAGAAGGCCGTTTCCATTCTCCTGCTCGAAGATTTGATGATCGTTCCGCTGCTGGCGCTCGTTGCTTTCCTTTCGCCTTCCCAGCATGAGTCCGGCGGAATCCTGGGCATTGCGACGGCCATTGGCGCCATTTTGCTGCTGATTGCTGTTGGGCGCTGGCTGCTGGATCCGTTCTTCTCCTTGCTGGCGCGTGCGAGGGCGCGCGAGGTTTTGACGGCTGGCGCACTGATCGTTGTGCTCGGGGCTGCCCTGCTGATGGAAGCGAGCGGCCTTTCCATGGCGATGGGCGCTTTCCTGGCCGGGGTCATGCTGTCCGGTTCCAGTTACCGGCACCAGATCGAAAGTGACATCGAGCCGTTCAAGGGGCTCCTGATGGGGCTGTTCTTTCTGGCTGTCGGCATGTCGCTTGATCTCGGCGTGGTTGCTTCGGACTGGCCCACGGTCCTCATCTTCCTCATTGCCTATGTGATTACCAAGGCAATCGGCATCTATGCCGTCGCCCGAATTTTCGGCTCCAGCCATCGTTCGGCGCTCGAACGGACGTTGCTCTTCGCGCAGGGCGGAGAATTCGCCTTCGTGCTCTACACGTCGGCATTCGGTAACGGGTTGCTTTCAGCACGCGACAATGCGCTGTTTTCGACTGTCATCATTCTATCGATGGCCGTGACACCGTTCGTGCTGCTTCTGGGTTCCCGACTTTTGCGCGAGGAAGCGCCTTCTCTCGAAGGCGTTGAAACCGCTCATAATCTCAAAGGTCGGGTGTTGATGATCGGTTTCGGGCGTTTTGGACAAATCGCGGCGCAATTGCTTCTTGCCCAGAGATCGGATGTTTCGATTATCGAAGCCGATCCCAACCGTATCCGTGAAGCCGGGCGGTTCGGTTTCAAGATATTTTATGGCGATGGATCACGTCTCGATATCCTGCATCATTCAGGTGCAGACGAAGCGGAAGTCATCATGATCTGCGTGGATGACCGAAAGACGGCCAATCGCATTGTGGAACTGGTCAAGTCTCATTTCCCGGCAGCAAAGATCATGGTGCGCTCCTACGACCGCACGCATTCCATCGAGTTGTTGAAGGCAGGTGTGGATTTTGAACTGCGCGAAACGTTCGAATCTGCACTGCTTTTCGGAAAGGAAGCGCTTTGCGAGCTTGGTCTGGATGAGAGTCTCGCAGAGGATACGCTACGCGATATTCGCATGCGCGATGCTGAACGGCTGACGGCACAGGTGCAGGGCGATATTTATTCGGGGGCCGATCGGCTGCTCACCGGCGTTCCTGTTCCTGAACCGCTGACGCCGCCCGGCAAGGTTACGAAGCTTGCCGGGGACGAAGGTTCAAACTGAACAATATGGATGGGGCGGGGAGCTAGTCCCGCAGCGCCATCTGAAGCTCGGCATGACGTCCCAGCCTCTCCATCAATTCGGTAAACTGAGGGGTGCGTTCAATCTGGCGTCCGTAATGTCTGCGCAATGCAGCGGTCAGTTCGCCTCTGCGTCCAAGCTGCTCGTCGGCAAAGCCGATCATCTGGGAGTTCGGCCATGCCTGCGGGCGAATGGCGACAAGGCGGGTGAAAAGGCTTTCTGCCGTCTCGTCCGGATTGGCCTGTGCCATAAGCGAAACCATTGCCGCCGTCGAGCGCGACACGCCCATATGGCAATGGACCAGCAGATGGCTCGGCGCTTGCGGGTTCGGTGCCGCCTGGAATTCCGAGCCGAACTGCAGGATCGCATTCACATGGTCGGGCGTTGGCATTGTGTGGTTGTCGGCTGCGTTGATGATGTCGTGAAAACGCAGCGTTACACGATGGTGTTGCTCGAAAGTTTGAAACGCATCCAGTTCCGGAAGGTCCGGATCAACCAGCGAAAGAACATGTGTGACTTTGCGCGTCCGCTGATCGGGCAGTTCCTGAATTCCACACACAGTCAGTTGCGGGGCGAAATGCACAGTCATGCCGGTCTCCTTGAATTTCAGTTATGTTGTTCAGTTTACATTGACGAATGGTGATACATCGGCGGGACGACATTTTCATGGCTGCTATCAGTCCCTTGGAAGCTGTCGTCTGGCCCATTCTCTTTCCGGAATTGCCCTGCCGATATTGTAGCTGAAAGAGCCAATCACCATTGTTTCCGCATCGACCTTGCATGTGAAGTCGATAGCATACCACTTGCGCTGGCTGCGAAAGGCGCCGTCGCTGACGGTCAGGCCGGTTGTCGAAACGGAGCCGCCTTCACGCGCAAGCATATCCGGAAAAGCACCGGCTTTATGGCGGCGCACCTGTTCAAGCGCCTCGATGCCGCAAATCTGGATGATCCGGTCCTTCGGCGCGAGCTTTCCCAGCGCCTGTTTCACACGAGGATCGGACATGGCGTCCTTCGAATAGATTTCACGCGCTCGCGTCAGTTTCTTGGCAGGCGTCGCCGGTTTGGGAGCATCGGCTTTTTGCTTCGGTGCTGCTTGAGTTTTTTCCGCGGCGGCCTGACCGGATTCAGATGGTTTCTCCGCTTGAAGAAGCTGTTCGGAAGGCTGGCCCTTCGTCACAGAAGGTTTTTCTTCCGCCTTGTCAGCATCCGTTGTGGCTGCAGTCTCGGAGGGTTCGTCCGGCTTCTGTATTTCTTCAGGCGCTGCGGGCGGCAGGTCCTGCTCTGGCGGTGACTTCACGTCTTGCTTCGCCGAGGCAGATTCGAATGCCTGTGGCTGCGGTGGAGGGGCGGCCTGTTCCGGCGTCTTTGGTGTTTGCTGCTGAGGCTTCTTTTCAGGGGGCGGTGGTTGAACCAGCTCCACATTGACGCTTTGTTCCGAAGCCGGCGAAGGGAGTGCCGGAAGGCGGACCAGAAACAGAGTTGCCAGCACCAGATGCAGGACCACTGAGGCTGGCAAGCCCCAACCGGCCTCTTGCAAAACTCTTCTGGTGAACTGCAACATGGATCCAACGATCAGGGACTCGAAAGCTTTAATCTAGAGCGCATCCTGAAAAGTGTGAAACGGTTTTCGGGTAAGATGCGCGTCAAAATAAACAGTCAGAGACCGACATTCGGCCGGTCGATCACCTCACGCAGCGCAAAACTGGAATTGATCTTCACGACATGCGGAAGGGCCGAGAGCCAGTCGCGATGGATGCGCTCGTAATCCTCAAGATCGCGGGCTGCAACGCGCAGAATATAATCATATTCCCCCGACATCAGATAACAGACAAGTACGTTGGGACAACGCTTCACCGCAGCCTCGAATTCGGCCAGCGTCTTGGCGAACTGTCCGGAGAGCGAGATATGGACAATTGCAATCATCCGGTATTCGAGCGCCTTCTGGGACAGGCGGGCATGATAACCTGCGATTACATCGCTTTTTTCCAGAATGTCGAGGCGACGCGAACAGGCTGAAGGCGACAATCCAACCTTCTCCGCAAGTTCTGCATTGGTGATGCGCGCATTGGCCTGCAATGTCCTGAGAATTGCAAGATCGATAGGATCAAGATTGCTCATTCGAAGAACCTTCGAAAAAGAGGATCATCTGCACAATAATTCACTAAAAAATCTGCGCAGGCAAATCTTCTTTGCAAGGACATTGCAAGCCGCAGATGTTCTCATTTTCGGATCGACAACGACCCACGGCAAGTGGGCAAAAAATGAGAGGAACGCTTATGCGTGTCGGCTGCCCGAAGGAAATCAAGAACCATGAATATCGTGTCGGACTGACCCCCGCCGCGGTTCGTGAATATGTGGCTCATGGCCACGAAGTCTGGATTGAAACAAAGGCAGGTGCCGGTATCGGTGCCGATGATGCCAGCTACATCGCCGCTGGTGCGAAAATTGCCGCTTCTGCAAAAGACATTTTTGAGAAGTGCGACATGATCGTGAAGGTCAAGGAGCCACAGCCCTCCGAATGGGCGCAGCTTCGCGAAGGCCAGCTTCTCTACACTTATCTCCATCTCGCCCCCGACCCGGAACAGACCAAGGGCCTGCTCGCCTCCGGCGTGACGGCAATTGCCTATGAAACCGTAACGGATGATCGCGGTGGATTGCCGCTGCTCGCCCCGATGTCGGAAGTGGCGGGCCGTCTGTCGATACAGGCCGGTGCGACGGCGCTCCAGAAAGCCAATGGCGGCCTCGGTATTCTGCTGGGTGGCGTGCCCGGCGTGCTACCGGCAAAAGTCACGATCATCGGCGGTGGCGTCGTCGGGCTTCATGCGGCCAGAATGGCAGTGGGACTTGGCGCCGACGTGTCCATTCTGGATCGCTCGCTGCCGCGTCTGCGCCAGCTCGACGATATATTTAGCGGTCGCGTTCATACCCGCTATTCCAGCATTCAGGCGCTTGAAGATGAAGTCTTCTCTGCCGATCTCGTCATCGGCGCCGTGCTGATCCCCGGTGCCGCAGCGCCGAAACTCGTCACCCATGAAATGCTCTCGGGCATGAAGAAGGGGGCAGTTATCGTCGATGTGGCTATCGATCAGGGCGGCTGTTTCGAGACATCCCATGCAACGACACATTCCGATCCCACTTACGAAGTGGACGGAATCGTCCATTACTGCGTGGCCAATATGCCGGGTGCTGTTCCGGTGACCTCGGCGCACGCCCTCAACAATGCCACCCTTCATTACGGTCTGGCGCTTGCCGATCGTGGCCTGAGGGCAATTGCCGAGGACAAGCACCTGCGCAATGGCTTGAACGTTCACAAGGGGCGCATCACCAACAAACCTGTTGCTGAGGCGCTCGGTTACGAAGCTTTCGCGCCCGAAAGCGTTCTGAACGTGGCGTGAGGCTTTATAGGAACAGCGATGAAAAGGGACTGCGATGGCGCTTTGTGCCATCGCAGTAACAAGTAGTCCACTAATATTCCGGTGCGTCGGTCTTGCGTGGAACGGGAAAAAGCTGGATTAGGCTTTGATCTATATCCTGGCAGGAAAATCCCGTGCAGTTTAAATTTTCGCGATCGGCATTGTGTTTCACGCTGATGCTTCTGGCGCTACTTGCTCTGCTCGCGACAATGGGGGCAGGATTGGGCTGGATCAGAAGCTTCATCGGGGATGTGATCGCCGTCATCTTTGTCTATGCGGTGCTCAGAACTTTTATTGACGGAAACCGCCTGCTGCTGGCCTTGATCGCGTTTCTGACCGGCGTGGCGGTGGAATATGGTCAGTATCTTGCAAGCCAGTTCGATATCGTGATCGGAAACCCGGCCCTGCGTATTATTCTCGGAGCGACGCCGGATTGGCTGGACGTTCTGGCCTATGCGATCGGTGCCGGAATTGTCGTCGTGTATCTGCTGGCGCGACGTCAGGTTAAGGCGTCAAACTAATTTATAGAAATTGTTGCATGACCTTGTTTTGAACAAGATGTGCACCTATATGGCTGTCATAGGCATTGCTTAAGAGCGCTGGAACGCGTCTGTCGCTCGCAATAGCCTTCATCGCTTGATGCTTTTGACCACGGATGTACTGGCACTGGTAGGAAAGCGATGATCAGGAAGGTCGGTGCGTTTTCGCCCCGGCCTTTTTTGTTGTCTGCAGTTTCACGAGAATGAAGCAAAACGGCCTGCTGAAATCCTCAAGCAGGCCGTTTGGCTAGAAATTAAGCAGCCAGTGCTTCGTCTTCCGAGGTCGGGACTTCAGAAATCGTCTTCAGAACCTGCGAAGCGATCTGGTATGGGCAGCCCTGCGAGTTCGGGCGGCGATCTTCCAGATAACCGCGATATCCATCTCTGACGAATGCGTGTGGAACGCGGATCGAAGCGCCACGGTCGGCAACGCCATAGGAGAACTTGTTCCATGGGGCGGTTTCATGCTTGCCGGTCAGGCGCATGTGGTTGTCCGGGCCGTAAACGTCGATATGGTCCTGCAGGTTCTTGTCGAACTGAGCCATGAGCGCTTCGAAATAGTCCTTGCCGCCCACTTCACGCATATACTTGGTCGAGAAGTTGCAGTGCATGCCCGAGCCGTTCCAATCGGTATCGCCGAGCGGCTTGCAATGGAATTCGATATCGATTTCGTACTGTTCGCAGAGGCGAAGCAGGAGATAACGGGCCATCCAGATCTGGTCGGCGGCGTTCTTGGAGCCCTTGCCGAAAATCTGGAATTCCCACTGGCCCTTGGCCACTTCAGCATTGATGCCTTCGTGATTGATGCCGGCATCGAGGCAGAGATCGAGATGTTCCTCAACGATCTTGCGGGCGATGGAGCCGACATTCTTGTAGCCGACGCCGGTATAATATGGACCCTGCGGGGCAGGGAAGCCCTGTTCCGGGAAGCCGAGCGGACGGCCATCCTTGTAGAAGAAGTATTCCTGCTCGAAGCCGAACCATGCATCATCGTCTTCAAGGACGGTTGCGCGGCTGTTGGATGGATGCGGCGTGATGCCATCCGGCATCATGACTTCACACATCACCAGAACGCCGTTCTTGCGCGCGGGATCGGGATAGATCGCGACCGGCTTCAAGACGCAATCGGAGCTGCGGCCTTCGGCCTGCATCGTCGATGAGCCGTCGAAGCCCCAGAGCGGCAGTTGTTCAAGTGTCGGAAAAGCGTCGAATTCCTTGATCTGCGTCTTGCCGCGCAGTCCGGCAGCAGGGGTGCATCCATCGAGCCAAATGTATTCGAGCTTGTACTTGGTCATCGCTAGTCTCTCTGTCATCCTCGGTTGATCGATCACCACAAGTCATGCGGTGTCGCGCGGCTCGGTGTTCGATTTAATAGAAGCAAGGACCGTGCCAGTTTCAAATTTGACGCATTTCCACGGTGGCACAGGCGCAAGCGATAAAGCGGGCAAGATTTGCACAACGGAAAGCGGAGAATGTCTGCTCAAAAAACAGGCAACAGATTAGAATTTCATCACGCCTGAAATACCGGGTGCGTCATCCCAATCTTGTCACCTGTCACTCAAGCCCAGAAACCCCTGAAATTCAAAGGCATAAAGCAAAATCGAACAGGCGGACAGAATAAGTCGTTGGACGCTCCGACCACCATTCTTCACCTTACCTTCAAACAAAAGGGGAGTGACTGATGGCACGTTCGATCAACAGAAAATCGGCTTTTCTGGCAAGTTTAGCGTTGAGTGTTTCGGCAATGACTGTTTTCGCAGCCAATGCTGCTGAAATCACGGTGATGGGTTATCGCGGCGCATTCCAGGACAATTATGTCAAGGCCGTCATCGAGCCGTTCCAGAAGGAACATCCCGACATCAAGGTCACCTATTACGGTGTGCAGAATGCAGCGACATCGCTCGGCAACATGCGCGCCCAGAAGTCCTCTCCCCAGACGGATGCGGTCATCTATGACCTTTCGGTCGCCAAGATCGCCAATGAGGAAGGGCTGGTCGAGAAGCTCGATCCGGCATCGCTCAAAAATTATGCGGATGTCGCCGACCTCGGCAAGGAACTCGCAGGCGCTGCAATTCCGATCACATATGACACGCTTTCGCTTCTTTATAACAACGATGCATTTGCGCAAGGTGCACCGGATAGCTGGGAAGCGCTCTGGGACAAGCAGCAAAGCGGTAAGGTTATCATCCCGGCACAGGGCGGCGGCGATATTCAAGCCATCCTGCTTACGATCATCGCGAACCGTCTCGCTGGTGAAGACGACTATACGAAGACTGTGAAGCCGGGCGTCGACAAGCTGGTGGAGCTGGCGCCTGCCGTGCAGACGTGGGAACCGAAGCCCGATGCCTATACGCTGGTTGCAAACGGCACTGCGACCTTGTCCATCGGCTATAATGCCCGCGCCCAGTTCTACTTCGACCAGACCGGCGGAAAGCTTCAGTCGGTCGGCCCGAAGGAAGGCACGGCTGCGCAGGTGAATGTCATCAGTGCGATTGCCAACGGCAAAAATATGGATGCAACCAAGACATTCATCGACTATGCGATAAGCCCCGAGACGCAGGCCCGGTTCGCCGAGATCATGTTCTATGCGCCATCGAACACGAAAGCGGACGTGAACGACGAAACGAAGAAGCGCATTCCGTACATGGATGCGGCCCAACGCGAAAAGCTCATTCCGGTCAACTGGATGACCATTGGCGATATGCGCGACAAGCTGCTCAATCCCTGGCGCCGCCAGATCATTCCGGCTGGTCGTTAAAACTCTACCTCACCCTGAAATTCACGCTTCCGCCCCGTTTCTCCGGGGCGGCAACGACCCCTCACAGGTTTCGATATGGTAGCAGAAAGCTCATTTCTACAGTTGAAGGCCCTCACCAAGCTTTACGGTAACAACTACCGGGCAGTGGACGATCTTCATCTCGATCTGCCGCGCGGAAAACTGCTTGGCCTCCTCGGTCCATCCGGTTGCGGCAAGACGACGACTTTGCGCATGATTGCAGGTCTAGCTTCGATCTCGGACGGCAACATCCTGATTGATGGCAACGATATTTCGCACAGGCCGCCCCATCAGCGCGATATCGGTCTGGTTTTCCAGAACTACGCCCTGTTCCCACACATGACCGTGGCCGAAAATGTCGCTTTCGGTCTCGATATGCGCAAGGTCGGCAAGGCCGAAGCAAAGAAGCGCGTTGAGGAAGCACTCGAAATGGTGCGGCTTCCCGGCTACGGTTCGCGCAAGCCCAAGGAGATGTCCGGTGGTCAGCAGCAGCGCGTGGCGCTGGCGCGCGCGCTGGTCATCCGTCCGCGCATTCTTCTGCTGGATGAGCCCCTGTCCAATCTGGATGCGAAGCTGCGCGACGACATGCGGATCGAAATCCGCGAGATTCAGAAGCGCCTCGACATCACGACGGTTTTCGTCACGCATGATCAGGTCGAAGCCCTGACAATGTGCGACGTCGTCGGCGTGATGGATAGCGGCAAGCTGGCACAGCTCGGTTCGCCGGAAGAAATCTATGAGAAGCCATCCTCCCTGTTTGTGGCCAAATTTGTCGGACGCGCCAATGTCCACAATTGCGAGATCGTTGACGAAAATGTCTGCCGTCTGGGCAGCGGCACCTATCGCTGCAACACGCATGGAAAGTCACGCGGGTCAGGGCAGATCGCCATTCGTCCGCATCGCATCAATCTCACGCCCAACCGCGATCGCAATCTTGTCAGTGTCGTAACCAATAGCGCCCACGGCGTGGTCGAGCGCACGACCTATATCGGTGACATCGTTCAATATGACATCGAGATTGAGGGCGCCTGCCTGAAAGTAGAAGTGCCAACCGCCAGTGCAGGGCATGCATTCCATACCGGCGACCGGCTGCTGTGCGAATGGAAACCGGAAGACATGCTGGTTTTCGGGAGTTGATGTCATGACAGCGATCACATCGACCGACATCATCCCGGCAAAGTCATCAAGGCGCAGACGCTACAGCCTCGTCGCCGTTGCGCTTCTTCTGCCGATGGCCTTGATCAATCTCATTGCCTTCATTGCGCCGGTTGCCCATCTGGCGCAGATATCCTTCCTGCAGAGCGAGAGCGGCGGTGTCCTGACAGACCGCTATACGTTCGAGAATTATATCAATTTCTTCACCGACAGTTTCAATTGGGGGCTGGTGTTCAACTCGCTCTGGCTGAGCGCGTTCATCACGCTGGCAACGCTTATCTGTGCCTATCCGATCGCGCTTTTCCTGCACCGTGTTTCGCCGGTCTGGCGCAACTTCCTTTTCGTGGTGACGGTCTCGCCGCTGCTCGTCAGCAGCGTGGTGCGCACCTATGGCTGGATGGTGCTTCTCGGCGATCAGGGACTTGTCAATGGAGCCTTGATGAACCTCGGCATCATTTCCTCCCCCATCAGGCTCGTCAACAATACGCTCGGCGTATTCATCGGGATGGTGGAAATCCTGATCCCCTATATGGCGCTGTCGCTGATTGCCGGTTTCGGGCGCCTGAACGCCTCACTTGAGGAGGCTGCAGCATCCCTTGGCGCCAATGCCTTCACGCGGTTTCGCCGGATCATCCTGCCACTCACCTTGCCGGGCATCGCACTTGGCTGCCTGCTTTGCTTCGTGCTGGCAATCAGCTCCTTCATCACACCGAAATTGCTTGGTGGCGGGCGCGTATTCCTGCTGGCGACGGAAATCTACGATCAGGCTGTGATCCAGCTTGAATGGCCGCGAGCCGCCGCAACCTCCGTCATTGTCCTGATCATCTTCGGTCTCGCCTTGATGGTCTATTCCCGCATCGCACGTCGCATCGACTGATTGGCAAAGGAGAAACGAGATGATTGGTTCAACTTCATTGCCATTCCGCCTACTGGTCGGCCTGCTCTATTTGTTCCTGCTGGCCCCAATTCTGGTCGTCGTGCCGCTATCGTTCAGCAACGACAACTATCTCACTTTTCCGCCGCAGAGCTGGGGTGTGCGGTGGTATGCGGAAATGCTGCATCATGAAACGCTCATTCAGGCGTTCTGGATCAGCCTCGGCATTGCATCGGTCGTCACCGTCCTGTCGCTTCTGGCAGGTATCCCGGCCGCCTATGCCATCCGCCGTTATCAGTTCCGTGGACGCGAAGCGGTGCTGAACCTCTTTACCGCGCCGCTGCTTCTGCCTTCCATCGTGCTTGGCCTCGCCATTCTGCTGGTCTTCGTGCGGCTGGAACTGCTCGGCACGTTCACCGGTCTGGTGATCGCCCATCTGATCGTGACGACCCCTTACGTCATCCGCATCATGATAACGGCGTTCTCGACACTGCCGCCATCGGTTGAAGAGGCGGCCACGATGCTGGGTGCGTCACCGTTCACCGTGTTTCGTCGCATCACCCTGCCGTTGATGATGCCGGGTCTGGTGGCAAGTGCCGCATTGTCCTTCCTTCTGTCCTTCGATGAGGTGGTGATCTCGCTCTTCATCACCGGACCGCGCATGACGACGCTGCCGGTGGAAATCTTCAACTATGTCGAAAGCCGCACCGACCCGATGACCGCTTCCATCTCGGTCGTGCTGATCGCGGCCACGCTGCTCATCATCTTCGTCATCGAACGCACACTCGGATTGTCACGCACAATCGGCAAATAACCTCCCAACTGAAAGTGACTGCAAGCATGGAAAATATCGCCCTCTGGATGTCGCAACCGCATTTCAGCTATCTCGAAATTGCCCGGACCTGCGGTTTCTCATCCTTCGTTCTGGAACTCGAACACGGAACCTTCGACCTGTCGACGCTGGACCAGTTTCTGGCTTTCACCAAGGCGCAAGGTCTCTCCACCCTGACGAAGGTGCTGGCACCGACGCCAGAAGCCATTCAGCAGGCGCTGGACTTCGGATCGGATGGCGTCATCGTTCCGCATATTCTCGGCGTGGAACATGCGCATCAGGTTACGAAGGCTGCAAAATATCCGCTGGTCGGCACGCGCTCTTACACGGGTGGCCGCATTTTCGGCTATGCCCGTCCGGCGACCGATGCCTTCGAAAAAGAGAACAAGCGCACCAAATGCTTCGCCATGGTCGAGACGGCGGAAAGTCTAGCCGACGTCGAGAAGATTATCGCGCTCGATACGGTCGACGGCTTGTTTCCGGGCCCTTCGGATCTGGCGCTTGCGCGCGGTCGGGGAGCATACGCTTTCAATGATGACGACAAGGCCGATCTGCGCCGCTGTGCGGCGGCTGCACGCGCTGCCGGGAAGCCATGGATCATGCCCGCCTGGACTGAAGCCGAACGGCGCTTCGCACAGGAAGAGGGCGCCGCGATGCTGGTCGTCGCTACCCAGAACATGACGCTTCGCCAGGGCATGGTTTCGACTGTGAACATGCTGAAAAACGAAGCCCTGGTTGCCTGACTGAACTGAATACCCACTCATTCGCTGGAGGAAGAAATGAAGATTAGCCTGATCCAAACGAGCCCGCAGACCGACAAGGCAGACAACCTGCGTATTACGCGGGGATTGATGGAAGATGCCGTGCGCACGGATTCTCCGGACCTGATCGTGCTGCCCGAGTATTTCGAATATTACGGTGGTACTCCGGAAGAAAAACTTGCGGCAGCCGAGAGCGTTCCCGGTGGCCCTGCCTACAAGATGGCGCAGGACTTTGCTCGCGAGCACAAGGTCTTCGTCCATGCCGGAACCTTGATGGAAAAGGTTCCAAACGAAAAGCGCATCTACAATTCCACCTTCGTCTTTAATCGCGAAGGCAAGGAGATCGCGCATTATCGCAAGATCCATATGTTCGACATCGTCGGGCCGGACGGGACGGCCTATAAGGAATCCGCAACCGTCAAGCCGGGCGAGAATGTTGTCGTCTATGACCTTGACGGGTTCAAGGTCGGCTGCGCGATCTGCTACGACATCCGCTTTGCCGAACTTTATCTGGAGCTGGAAAAGGCCGGTGCCGATGTCATCGTGCTTCCCGCCGCATTCACGCTGCAAACCGGCAAGGACCACTGGGAGGTGCTGGCGCGTGCCCGTGCCATCGAAACCCAGACCTATTTTGCCGCCTGCGGCCAGACCGGCAGCACGGTTTCGAATGGCGAACGGCGTCATACCTATGGTCACTCGCTCGTCTGCGATCCGTGGGGCCACGTTGTGGCGCGCGCGTCAGACGGTGTCGGCTTCGTGACGGCGCGCATCGAGCGCGCGCAGATCGAACGTGTGCGTTCACTCATCCCCATGGTCAGCCATCGCCGTATCGGCAAGCAGTTGCAAGCCTGCGCATAGGAGGCCCCATATGTATACGATCAATCCCATGCCGGAGCAGGTTGCTGCCGGTGACCTCCAGCTTCTGTCGGGGGTCGAGACAGCCACTGTCGGACACTGGCGCTTCTTCGGTTTCATGCACCGTTCCATCCAGCCGCTCCTCCCGAAGCGCCGTGTGGTCGGTACCGCCGTCACCATCGCCATACCGGGTCCGGATTCCACCCTGCTTCACCACGTAACCGGAATGCTTCGCCCCGGCGATATTCTGGTGGTGGACCGGATGGGCGACGACCGCTATGCGTGCTGGGGCGGCGGTGTGACCATCGCTGCGAAGGCCTCGGGTGCGGTTGCTGGCATCGTGGATGGCCCGTGCACGGACCTGACGGAAATCGAGGATTCCGATTTTCCGATGTGGGCGAGGGGTATCTCGCCCATCACCACGCGGCTCTATGATCTGGGCGGTGGCATCAACATTCCGGTCTCTTGCGGCGGTGTGGTTGTCAATCCCGGTGATGCCATTCTGGCCGATGAGAGCGGGGTTCTGGTCCTGCCGCGGGACGAAGTGAACGCGGTTGCCTCGCGCGCGCTCGATATACAGGACAAGGGAAAGGTGCGTGAGGCTTCGGTGAAAACCGGTCTCAAGCTCGGTGACGTGTCTGGCGCCACCAAGAAAATTCTCGCCCACGCGGGAAGCTGATCCGATACGGGCCGGTTTCGGCCGGCCCTGATCATTTGTGGGATGGAATATGACTATTTGCTTATTTTCATCCCGCAAGTGTCTTAGAAGGAAAGGACGAATCTGATTGCCCGCAGCGCTATAAGGGACTTCAAGAAACGCAGGCGCGCGGGTGATTGAAATGGGAAGGGACATGCCCGTCCATGAATATCCGTTTTCTGGAAACGGTGATCTGGTTGTCGGAACTGCGTAATTTCCGGGCGACGGCGGCTCGCCTCAATATGACCCCGGCGGCGATATCCAATCGTATCGGCGCGATGGAGCAGGAACTGGGGTTCCGGCTCTTCGACCGCGATGCCCGCGACGTCAATCTGACGGCGGAAGGCGAAGCTTTTGTCGAGGGCGCGCGCGATGTCGTACGCCGTTATCATGATCTGGTGGAAAGCCTGAGTCCGCAGAACGGGCTTGAAGGCACGCTGAAGATTGGTATTGTTCCGAGCCTCGCCATGACCATATTGCCGGGTATTCTCGATATCGTCCGCCAACGCTATCCGCAGATACGCATCTCGATCACGACCTCATCATCGAAAGGGATCGTGCAGAAGCTGGAGCAGCGGGAACTCGACATCGTTTTTGCCATCAAGCCCGAGCCTACGCCCAACCTGCGCATCGTCGACATATGCACTTTCGGCATGTTCTGGATATCGCGCAGCAATCAGTTTCCGGGCGGGGCTGAAGACATGCTGTCACGCGATGACCTGCTTGGCTGCAATCTCATTTCCTATGAGAGCGGTTCCTATAATTATCAGCAGATCATCAATTATTTCACCGAAGAGCGCCTGAAAGACGCGACCGTTCATTATTCCAATTCGCTCACCACGACGATCAACATGATTTCGGCTGGTGTCGGTATTTCCGTCATTCCGCCGGTGGTGATCCAGAAAGAGCTTCGGACAGGTGAGCTGCAGGTGCTGAACACCAATGCCGTTTTCCCGGCGACGAGCTATAGCGCTATTTATCTCGAAAGCGCAGCGACGCGCCTGATCACGCTTGTGGCCAATATCGCCCGTGAAGCCGGGCGCAATTTCAGCGGCAATTTCAGTGATAGTCTGGCCTATCAGGACTAGCGCGCAGCTTTCCGTTCAGGCTGGTTTCAGGCTCTGCGTGGGCATATCCCCGCAATAAATGCTGATGATCTCTTCGGCGACCAGGCGCTGCAACTCCCAGAGATTGCGGTCGCGGATGCCTTTTTCTTCCAGATGCTTGACGGTGAGATAGAGATATTCGGCGCAGGAGCCCATATGCCCGCAGGCGCGCGCAAGCAATTGTGCCACGGACGTCAGGGGCATGTTGTCCGAAAGCCTGTCTCCACGCGGTCCGGCCCAGAAAACGAGCGCACGTATTGGTCCATCCTCGGTGTCGATCGAAACCCAGCGGATGGAATAGGCATCGTCAATCGAACTGATTTCGCGCCGGATCATTCGACGCAATTGTCCAAGGCGGTCCTCATCGGACAGCCGGAAAGCAATACCCTTGCAGCTGCCGCCCGGTCGCAGCGCCAGCATAAGGCCCGGCTGGGCCATCGTTGCGCGCCAGCGGGTCAGCCGAAGGCAGAATGAACGGTGCCAGCCGCTCGCCGTTCCGGCGCGCGAGTCCACCGCCTCGAAATCCGGCTTCCAGATCAGGGAGCCATAGGCGAAAACCCAGAGCGGTTCGTCTCCTGCTTCGTGAAAGAGCTGTTCCGCCAGTTCATCGACCTCATTGTCGGTGATCGGTGCCCGGCTTGGATCAGGACCGCGATCAACCTCAAGCCGAAGGCTCAGCGAAACGAGCTCCTCGGTCAAAGCCATACGGGACAGATCGGCAGAAGGCGCGGCGTATTCAGGCTGATCGTAATTCTGGGTCATTCTTTCACGGCAAAGCATGTTCATGGATGCGTCGCCTCAGATACTCGCATTTTTGCGCATATCATCAAGCTGCCGCAATGATGAAAACAACAATTCCCGGTCTCGCAGATGTTCTTCGTAGAGAGACACGAAAATGGAATTCGTCGTTACATGTGGCTCAGGCGCGGACTGGGCGCGTCGCAAGCTGTTGTTGGCCTTGCGCTTGGCATCTTCGACTTTGGCAAGCAATTCCTGAAGCCTGCCGGAATTGCCAAACGCACGAACACCGGCTTCCGGTGCGCCTGAGGCGACTGTATTCGATGTCGAGTGGATCATGGTCTGCATCTCCAATGGCAAGATATAGAGCTGATCGTGGAGTCTGTTTATGATATAATGATGTTATAAAATGTACTAAATTACATTCTTGTGATGTTGTGTTTCGGGCATTGTTTTTAAGAATAATTCTATTTCTTGCTGGGAGCATTTTTAGCACTGTCGCCCCGTTGAAAACGAGGCATTCAATGCCAAAACATCCAGTGAACAAGGAAAATTCGCGTGGTAGTGCTGCGCTCGGACAGATTCCGGGATGCGCGGGCAGCTGGCATTTGAGACCGGGATATCAATCAGCGTCATGATTCATGAAGGGGAGCATATCGACCGTGTCGATTGTCGTCGGCTCGACGGGCTTGCCGTCTGGCTTGGCAAAAATCATCACTGCAAAACAGTAGATCAGGAACACTGCCACGCCGATAGCTAGCAGGCTGGCAAATATGAGTGGCCAATCAATCATGGCCGACACCTTGGCGCAGTTTTCGCGTCAACTCAACCGTCTGTTGCGATGGGAAAGCCTTAACGCTAGCCTGTAAAAGAGAGCGGCAGGTTTCGACCGGAGGCTGGATGTCGGAAATAAAAACACTGGGATCCAGACGGGTCTACGAAAATCGTTGGATGAAGGTTCGCGAGGATCGCATTGTTTATCCGGACGGCAGCGAAAGCATTTATGGCGTTGTCGAGAAAAACGATGCCGCACTGATTTTCGCAATGGATGACGAAGACGGCGTCTATTTAGTGGAACAGTTCCGCTATCCCGTCGGGCGCCGCTTCTGGGAGCTTCCGCAAGGGGCCTGGCAGGAGCAGGAGAACGTCGATCCGCTCACTTTGGCTCGTGGAGAACTGCAAGAGGAAACCGGGCTGACCGCTGAGGAAATGGTCTATTTCGGAGAGACTTACGAAGCCTACGGCTTTGCGGCTAACAAGTGCCATATCTTTCTCGCTACAGGACTGAAAATGGGAAAGCCCAACCTCGATGCCGAAGAGCAGGGGCTCATCTGCCGCCGCTTTCCTATCGGGGAAGCCGTCGAGATGATCCTTCGTGGCGATATCAAAGATGCGAGTACTATTGCCGCCTTCGGGCTTCTGCGCCTGAAAGGGATTATCTGAAGCATACTGCGCGGTAACAGGGAGCGCCCACTGAAATCAATGGGGCAATCTCCACAGCAGATAAAGGCCTACGACCGTTGAAAAAATGACGCCTGACCAGAGCCAAATCTGATCGGCAAGTAACAAGCGCGTCATTTTCTGTGGATCTCGATCCAGGTAATGCCGAAGACAACAGCGCTGACGGCCAGGATCGCTGTTAACTCAATCCAAAAAATCAACTGCATGGCGATGTCCTCCAGCATGGTTAACAAACAACTAATGAAAAGGTTCACTCAGCCGGGTGAGTTTCATTGACATCATGACATCATGATGTCACTATCTTCTGATGAAAATCGCAGAAGATCATGCTCCGCTCTATGCCAAGGTGGAAACATCGCTGGCGGACGATATTTCAGCCGGTGCTCTGCCTGCTGGCAGTCAGCTTCCTCCAGAAGATCGCCTGATCGAACGTTTCGGAGTCAGCCGGACGACCGTTCGCAAGGCCATCGAGAATCTGGTCGCGCGTGGCCTTGTCGAAATTCGTCGCGGCAAGGGAACCTTCGTTGCCCAGCCCAAAGTCACGCAGGAATTGACGGAGCTGACCGGTTTCGTCGAAGACATGCAGGCGCTTGGCCGCGCGCCGACGGCACGATTGCTTGACACGGAGATAGTGCCAGCCGATGCAGACGTTGCGCGTCAGCTCGCTCTGCCGTCCGGAGCTCTGGTGATGCGGATCCGGCGCGTTCGGCTTGCCGACGGCGTCGCCATGTCTCTGGATGAAACATATCTGTCACGTGAAATCGGTGAGAAGATTGTTACGCACGATCTGGACGTCGAGCCGATCTTCACACTGCTGGAAGACAAATATGATCTGCCGCTTGTCGAGGCGGAGTATCGGCTGGAGGCTATCACTGCTTCGCCAGATGTTGCGGAGGCCCTCGCAGTCGAGCCGGGCAGCGCTGTCTTCCTGATCGAGCGCACGTCCTACACCGAGGGGCATCGGGCAATCGACTACGAAAAGCTTCACTATCGCGGTGATCTCATCAGCTTTGTCACTCGCCTGGCCCGGCGACCGCGCGGCCAAAGATAGCCGGGGGGTGAAATGTTGGCTTTATGGCTGTTCATAGCGGCTTTCGGGGCAAGCGCGCTCGGTGGCGTGCTGGGCATGGCAAGCGGCATCTTCATCGTGCCGGCGCTTACGCTGTTTTTCGACGTGGATATTCACGTCGCTATCGGGGCGAGCATTGTTTCGGTCATCGCCTGCTCTTGCGGCAGCGCGGCTCCGCTTTTGAAGCGACGGCTGACCAATGTCCGGCTCGCGGTCGTTCTTGAGACGGCAACCACGCTTGGTGCGCTGACCGGCGTGCTTCTGATCGGAATCGTTTCGACTTCGGTTCTATATGGTTTGTTCGCAGCCATTCTGGTGCTTTCTGCAAAGCAGATGCTGGTACGGCGGCGCGACGAAATCGGCTCAGCGATGCCGGATGCGAAGAGCCTCGCAACAAGCCTGCGACTGCATTCCAGCTTTCCCGATCACATATCCGGGCAGGAGGTGCACTATCGCGTCGGCCATGTTCCGCTGGGCATGGCGCTGATGTATGGGGCAGGACTGGTCTCGGCCCTTCTGGGGATAGGCTCGGGCGTTTTGAAAATCCCGGCGATGGACACCGCCTTGAAACTTCCTATCAAGGTCTCGTCCGCCACCTCCAATTTCATGATCGGCGTGACGGCTGCTGCAAGCGCAAGCGCCTATTTTGTTCGCGGTGACATCGATATCGGGATCACGGGGCCGATTGCGCTTGGTTCGGTCATCGGTGCGCTGGTCGGCGCCCGCCTGCTGATGAGCCTTCCGGCGGAAAAACTGCGCATCTTCTTTGTCGTGGTTCTCCTTGTTCTCGCGGTCCAGATGCTTCTGAGCGCTTTCGGTATAGAGATCTCTGGAGGCTTAGAATGAAAGTTACCGCAGACGCCGGACGACGGGACAAAATCATTGCAGCGCTTCTTTGGTATGGCACATGGTTCGCTTCTGCCTTGATCGCGGTCGGAGTCGTTATGACTTCTATTGAACCGCCGTCGCTTGCACTGAACGGCTATGACATCGTGAAGGCTGGTATTGCGGTATTCATTCTCCTGCCGATCATCCGGGTCGCGCTGACGATGTATCTTTTTCTGCGCGAGCGTGATTACGTCTACACCGTCATTGCCGCAACGGTTCTGCTGATTATCGCAACCGGCATCGTCGTGGACTTTCGCTAATCCCGATAAATCGCGTGAAACATAAGCAATATGGCTTGCATCGGCGTGCGTGGGCTGATTTTCTGCTCGCCAAAGCCGAAAGCATCGACCCTGATCTGTCGCACGCTCCGGACAAAAGCGGAGGGGACGGGATGGCCACTGGATTGGCAAAGCGACTGGCAGCATTCGGCATGGTTATCCTGCGCGAGGCGATCGGCGTCTACTGGACGCTCGTCAAGATCATGCTGCCGGTGATGGTGCTGACGCAGCTGGCGATCGAGATGGGCTTGATCAAAGCCATTTCTCCTGCTTTCGCTCCCGTCATGCAGTTCGTGGGGCTGCCGCCTGAAGCCGGTTTTGTTTGGGCTATGAACCTGCTGGTTGGCGTGTGGAGCGGGGCAGTGGTGATGTTCGCCGTCTTGCCGGTCGACACGCTCACCACAGCTCAGGTGACGATCCTCGGTTCGCTTTTCCTCTTCGCTCATGCTCTTCCCATCGAACAGCGTATCGTACAAAAGGCTGGCCCGCGCCTGATCGTCTCGACGCTGATACGGCTTGTTGGCGGACTTGCTTTCGCATGGGGGATCAACCTAATTTCCAGTCATACCGGCTGGCTGGCAGAACCGGCTGCGCCGAGCTGGGTGCCGGGCCATTACGATTCAAGCTGGAGCAGCTTCGTCGCCGATACGGCCTCCACGCTGGTCTGGATATTTATCGTCCTGCTCGGTCTGGTGGCCGTGCTGAGAACAATGGACGCGCTGGATGTGACACGCTTCCTCAACCTGCTTCTTTCACCCTTGTTGCGCTTGCTCGGCATATCGAAAAATGCCGCTCCATTGACCGTGGTCGGGCTGGTGCTGGGACTGTCCTATGGTGGAGGTCTCATCATCCGTGAAGCACAGCGCGGACACATTCAGCCTCGGGACGTCTTTCTCGCGTCGAGTTTCATGGGGCTGTGCCACAGCCTGATCGAAGATACGCTGATCGTGGTGGCTCTTGGCGCGGATATCTATGTCGTCCTGTTCGGTCGATTGATTTTCTCCATTGTTCTGGTCGCGATATTCGCCAGACTTCTGCGCGGAACGGGCGACGCCTTCTTCTTCCGTTTCCTTTATAGGGATACACTGCACGGCAAATCCCGACTGCACTACGGGGCAACAGTTGAACAGCCGGCAGATTCATCGCGCTGAGCTATTATTTCATCTGACAAGCATCGTCTGGAATTTCATTCTTGAGCATTCTCGCTCGGAATGAGCGCATCGATGACACTGGCAAGCTGCATGTCACGTTCACCCGCCTCCATGGTACGCCTGAGTACTTCAAGCACAGTTGCAGCGGCGCTGCGGGCTGCCTCGATCAATGTATTCCCCCGCGTAAGCTTGGTGGTCAGAAGGCCGGTGAAAAGGTCACCAGTCCCCACAGGTACGATCGGCAGGCGCGGCGATATCAGTCGCGTGCGGGTCTCGTGGTCGAAGACGATGTTTTCCAGCAAGCCTTCAGGAGTGTCGGCAAGTTCGCAACTGGTCACAACCAGCTGCGCGCCGTGAAGTGCCTGCACACGCCCCGCCGCGGTTTCAAGTGCAGCCCAGGAGGTTACATCTGTCTGTGCGATAAGACCCAATTCGAACTGGTTGGGTGTCAACAGATCGGCTAGCGGAACAAGCCGTTCAACGATACATTCCACCACCTGATCGGCAACGAAGATCCCGAGGTTCATATCGCCCATGACCGGATCGCAAATGTATTTTATGTCGGGATTGATCTGGCGGGCGCGTTCGACGAACGCGGCGACCACATTCCCGTTTGCCTGAGAGCCGAGATAGCCGGAAACAATATAGTGGCTTGTTTCAATCAATCCGCGCTCTTCGACGCCGCGCAGAAGATCGCCGACCAGTTCGGATTCGAGAACCCGCCCGCGCATGGTTTCGAAATGCGGATTGTTGGACAGCAAGGTCGTCGGGACTGCAGCGACATTCAACCCATGGGCCTGCATGGGCAGAACCGCAGCGCTGTTGCCGACATGCCCGTGCACAACCTGGCTCTGGATTGAAATGATGGAAGTGGTCATTCCAGTGCTTTTGGCAGTCATTTTGCAGCTCCTTCGCTCACGCTCAATTCGGTCCGTTCACGACGCGGCAGACGACCGTTGAGAACGATATAGGCAACCAGTCCGATTATCAGTCCCCAGAAAGCACCGCCGATGCCGAAGAGATTGATGTTTGCGGCGGATGCGAGAAAGGTAATCAATGCTGCCTCGCGATGCGTGGGGTCTGACATGGCTCCAGCCAGACTGCTGCCTATCGTGCCCAACAGGGCCAGACCTGCGAGCGTTGTGATAAAGCTTGCGGGAAAGGCCATGAAGACAGCTGCGAGCGTCACACCGAATATGCCGACGAGAATGTAGAACACGCCCGCTGCAATACCGGCGATCCAGCGCTTGGATGGATTTTCGTGTGCTTCAGGCCCGGTCGCGATTGCTGCCGTGATTGCCGCAATGTTGAAGGCATGCGATCCGAATGGCGCCATGATGAGCGAGCCGAGACCTGTTGCGGTAACGATTGGATTGGCGCTGGTCTTGAAACCATCATTACGCAGAACCAGCATCCCCGGCATATACTGTCCCGTCAGTGTGATGAGGAACAATGGCAGCGCGACGGACAGCAGGGCATTGAGAGAGAATGCAGGCATGGTGAAGACTGGAGTTGCAAACTCCAGTCGCAGTCCAGACAGGTCGACCCTGTTTTGCAGAAGCAGGAAGGCCAGTCCGAGCACGAGAATGCCGACTACGGCGTAGCGGGCGGACAGCCGTTTCAAAACCACATAGGCAACAATCAGCAGTCCAACCAGCAACGGGTCGGTGGTGGTGCCGCCGAAGGCCCCTATTCCGAATTGCAACAGAATGCCGGCCAGAAGCCCTGAAGCTATGCTTGGTGGTATCAGCCGGATGACTTTCTCGAAATAGCCCGACACGCCGAGGATGACAAATGCGAGAGCCGAAATCATGAAAGCGCCGATTGCCTCGGCGTAGGATGTGGTGGCAAGTGCCGTTACAAGAAAGGCAGCAGCTGGCGTCGACCAGGCGGTGATGATCGGCTCGCGGTAGCGCCAGCTGAGATAAAGGCCGGTAAGCCCGACGCCAATCGAAACCGACCAAACCCAGGAGGCAGTCAGTTCCGGGCTCAATCCCGCAACCTTTGCGGCCTGAAAAACAAGAATGAATGTGCCGCCATAATTGACAATGACGGAGATTAGGCCCGCCACGATAGGATGGGCAAGGTCGCTCAAGCGGATCGATGACGTTGAAGCACGGGATGGTATCATCCTCAAAAACCTTCTGGGAATTGGGCACATGGCCTGCAAGTCGGGCTGAAAAGATTGATTGACAGTTAGCTGTTTAATGGCCTGATATGCCCATCCATTTTTGACAAAAGGACCAGTCCATTTGTTCAGGCATTCGCAACTTGAATCCGTCAAGGCTTGGATTGCCCACCCCGCCCATGCGGCAATGCCGCTCCATGCGCGTATTCAGCGGTCGATCCGGCAATTGATCATCGATGGTGCGCTGGGGCCGGGAAAGCCGCTTCCGGCTTCGCGCAGCCTCGCCAAATCGCTGGGTGTCTCCCGAGACACGATCGAAGCGGCTTATGCGCAGCTGCATGCAGAGGGCTTTATCGACCGCCGGGTGGGCAGTGGAAGTTTCGTGGCGCAGATAACGGAATTCACACCCGGACACAGCGTTTCCCAGCGCGAAGCGCTATTGCGCAATCAGGCGCCCAATCTGAGCAAACGCGGAGCAGCCATGTTCCGAAGCGGTGGTGTACGCGAGCTGCTGGCGCCACGACCTTTCGCTCACGGTGTTCCGGAAACACGAAATTTTCCGCTTCAGCTTTGGGAACGTCTGGAACGGCAGGTTTTGAAGGAAGCCGGCACGCAAGCGCTGCTGCATGGTCATCCGCAGGGGACAGAGCCATTGCGACGCGCTGTTGCCGAGTACATGAACCTGGAACGCGGAGGACGCGCGACACCTGACAGGGTGCTGATCCTCACCAGCTCGCAACAGGCGCTGACTTTATGTGCCAACATGCTGTTCGACCCCGGTGACCGCATCTTCATCGAAGACCCGGCTTATTACGGTGCACGCAAGGCGTTCGATGCTGCAGGCCTTGAATCCATTCCGGTCAATGTGGACGACCAAGGCATTGTGATCGAGCGGATGGTTGGCGAAACGCTCAAGGCCAAGGCCGTGTTTCTCACACCCTCGCACCAGTTTCCAACCGGCGCGACCCTGTCGCTGGATCGTCGACTGGCGCTGATCGAATGGGCCGCCCGCCAGCAGACATGGATTATCGAAGACGATTATGACAGCGAGTTTCATTACGCTGGCAAACCGACCGCCTGCGTACAAGGCCTCGACCGGCATGAGCGGACAATCTATATCGGCACTTTCACCAAATCACTCTTTCCGGGCCTGCGTATCGGCTACATGGTATTGCCGCCGCAACTGGTCAAACCGATGACCGTTGCGCGCACCCTGCTTGATGGGCATTCCGCACCGATGGCGCAGTTGACGCTTGCCCGGTTTATGGAAGGTGGACATTTCGGCGCGCATGTCCGGGCCATGCGCGGCATCTATGCTGAACGGCGCGATGTACTGGCCAGGCTGATCGAGCGATATCTGGCGGATTTCGTCGAGCCGCATGTACCTGCCGGAGGGTTACAGATGTCTTGTCTGCTCACCGGTGATTTATCGGAGCGCAATGCCGTCGCTGCAGCCCAACGTGTCGGTATCGAGCTCCTCGGCCTGTCCGGGCTTTACGCTGCCGGTGACGGAAAGGCCGGTTTTCTGATGGGGTTTGCAGCCTATACGCCGACAGAAATCGGGGCCGCAGTTAAAAAGCTGGCGACGGCCTTTCGCGCGTTCAAGAAGCCATAGGTGCTCGAATGGTCAGCAGTTGAATGATCGTCATGACCGGATGACTTGGAAATTGGTCTGATCTTTGCGCTGGAAGTGGATGGGAGAACCAGACCACCTCCGTGATACAAGCTGGCGGGATGGTTGCCATGTCGTATCCGCGCAGCGGCAAGCATTTGTATCGGCGCTTGAAGGGAGATTGGCGATGCAACTATCTGTCGAGCCGCAGCCGGTTGAGGAGCAGGCAATCAAAGACGAGATAGCGCGTTTCGGTGCTGATCCGACTTCTGTTTTCGCGAGCAATTTCAAAGAGGTTCGCGCGCGGATCGCCGCGGCTTGTCATCGCAGCGGACGCGACCCGAACGATGTGCGTCTTCTCTCGATCACAAAAACAGTCCCGGCTCGCATCCTGCGGCACGCTTATGCGGCCGGAATTCTCGATTTCGGAGAAAATAAACTTCAGGAAGCGCGCGACAAACAAACGGCCCTGAACGATTTGCCAATCCGTTGGAGCATTGTCGGCCATCTGCAGACAAACAAGGTCAAATATCTTGTTCGTCTTGCATGGGAATTCCATGCGCTGGATAGTTTCCATCTGGCGGAAGAACTGAATCGCAGACTGGACGCGGAAGATCGTGATCTTGATGTTTACGTTCAGGTCAATACTTCGGACGAGGAAAGCAAATATGGGCTGCATCCGGACGATCTCATGTCGTTCGTGGCGCGCCTCTCAGAGTTTCCCCGCCTCAAACCACGTGGGCTGATGACGCTCGCAATTTTCAGCTCCGACACAGCGCGCGTGCGCGCCTGCTTTCGCCTGCTTCGTGGTCTGCGGGATCGTGTTGTTGATGTGCATCCGCATATGAACGGACTTTCCATGGGCATGTCTGGCGATTTCGAGGTTGCAATCGAGGAGGGGGCAACCGTGGTGCGGGTCGGGCAGGCCATTTTCGGTCCACGTCCGACCAGCAATGGTTATTACTGGCCGGGTCTGGCTGCGGACGCCCACACTCAGACTTCTGGCGGCCTGCGATAGCAGTATACGCCAGAAAAATGCGGGGTCAGGGTTTCAGGCTGATCCAGTATGAACCTTCAAACGGGACAGCCGCGAAACGCTGGTTAATTTCCGCCAGTGTCGCTTCGGGGCTGATATCCGCGAACAGTTCCGGTCGCAACCAGACGGCGAAGGCTTCTGCTGCCAGAACATTCAAGGGAACAGCATTGAAAAAGTTCCACAATCCATACACGCGCTTGTCGTTCACGGCCTTCAAACCAGCGCGGAAAGGATTTTTCAGGGCATTTGAAAGTGTGTCGCGCGCTTCCTGTTCGCTTACGCCCGGCCCAACCGAAAAACCGCTATACTTCCCGCCTGGGGATGAGGTGGCGATGTAAACTTGCGGGTCGGCGGCAACGATAAATTCGCTGCTGATCACCCCTCCCTGTGCTGGTCCATCTGCAGCAATATTTCGGCTGCCGGTCAATGTGATGAACTCGCCCATACTGGTTCGCCCGTAAGCGTAGCAGCATTGATCGGCATTGGGAAAGGCTTCCAGCAATACAGTCGGTCCGGCATCGCTCTTCGCCACTCGATCACGAATGCGGGCAATGCGCTCGTCGTAGAAGTCGGCAAAAGCGTTAGCCTGCTCCTCGCGGTTGAGTACCTTGCCCAGCAGGCGCATGTTTTTCGAAGTATTTTCGAGTGCATGATTGCCGAAGTCGACCACGAGCACCGGTATGCCCATTTTCTCGAGATAGGCGATCGCCTGCACGCCTTCATCATTGCGCATCTGCCAGTCTGAAAGAATGACCAGATCGGCTTTTACAGAAACGATTTTCTCGACCGAAACTGTAATGCCGTCGCCAATGATCGGCAGTTTTTCAATTTCCGGGAAGCGCTGTTTGAAGCCGGCATAGATTTCCGGATTGTCCCCCTTGAGGTCACCGGCCCAACCGGCCAGCACACTGACGGGATCTGGATGGACGAGCGACAACGCAATCAGATTGAATCCGCTGCCAAGCAATATGGATTTTGGTTGGGCGGTAATGGTGACTTCCCGGTCAAGCGCATCCTTGACGTGAATGGGATAGGTTACCTCTGCAACAGCGCTTTTACCGAGGGCCAGCCAGATTACAGTCAGACACACAACAAGACGGATCATTTCATTGCTTTCTAAGTTCGGGGAGCGCGCATAATTCACCGCATCCGGCAACGCCCGGCAGTTTATAGCGCAGGCAGCAAATCTTGCGCCGGCACAAATTGGCGCCATGATCTGTTTCTTGACGCAGACACCCAAAAAACGGGTTGCGCGTTCCATCGTCAAAAATCTGCGTTTCAAAAAGCGGGCGACATGGCCAGCCATCACGACAATGGTTTTCAGCTGCGCTGTTGACGGCGTAGTCGATATAGACCGCTGCATTATTCCAGGCGAGCTTCGGTGAGATGCCGGTGCGGTCTTTCAGGACTTGAACGACAGTGTTCAGATGGCTTTTTGCGACATGGCTGATAACCGTCATCACATCCGGCGCGTCACAAGCTTGCCCTTCGTGGGGCAAGCCAAAGGAACGTGGCAAGCCCTGATCATTGATGGCAATGGTCATATTCTCGAGCTCGACCGGAAGGGCCACTCCACTTTGTCGGGCGCAGATATAGGGAATGACCAGAAGCGAAAAATAATAGAGCGACCAGAACGAAGAAACCGCCCGCAGGTCGACATCAGGATAGGCGGCTGCGCATTGATGCAGGGTTTTCGTCAGGAGAGGGCCGTACAGAAATTCCGACAGAGGCATGCTGTCAGTCATTTCGCAGGACAGCATCATACTATCGGCACACCATGCATTGTCACCATGGAACAGTGCTCTCAGGCCTTGGGGCCTGAGAGCTTGCAGTGCTTCATTTCTGGTATCGGCGCTTACCATGAATATTTCAGGCTGCCGACAACAGTGCGGCCCTGATCACGATAACAGAAACCTGCGGAGCAGACCGGCTTGCTGGTGTCGAACAGGTTGGTGGCGTTGACCTGCAGTTTGACACCTTCATAGTCCTTCTTGATCGCGCCAAAATCGAAATCAATTGCTGCATCGACAAAGGCACGCGAGCTGTTTTTCATAGTATTTTCGTCATTGCCGTAACTTGAGCCGACAAAACGGACACCTGCGCCGACACCCAGCCCGTAAAGGAAGCTGTTCTCAGGCAACTTATAGTGAGCCCAGGCTGACGCCATGTGGGTCGGTACAGATGAGATTTCGTTGCCCACTGTTCCGTCCGGGCCGTCCTTGATGCTGGTCTGCATGTAGCTATAGGACGCAATGAGGGAGAGGCCGTTGTCGAGACTGGTGCTGGCTTCCAGTTCCAGACCGCGCGAACGCAGTTTCCCGCGCTGTACCTGAATGTTGGCCGGGCCAGCATCCAATTCGACCACTTCGTAATAGAGACCGTTGTCCTGATTGATGTTGAACAGGGCGGCCGTTATCAGGGTGTTGCTGTTGGGCAGCTGATACTTGATCCCGACTTCCTGCTGTTCGCTTTCCGTTGGCTCGAACGGATTGCCTGTTGCCCGGTTTACACCGGCATTGGGCGAAAAGGCTGTCGAATAGCTGGCATATGGCGTGATGCCCCAAGGTGTTTCGTAAGTCAGCCCGGCGCGCCATGTGAAGGCCTTGTCGCTCTGATCAAAATCGCTGGACGTGCTGGTTGCCAGATCGGTGTTCTTCGTGTCGGTGGTGACCCAGTCCTGACGACCGCCGAGGGTTATGGTCCAGGCATCATAGCGGATCTGATCCTGCAGATAGATGCCAGCCATGAGCTGGTCCTGAACGTCTTTTGTCTGGAAATCGATTGGCGCTACAGGGCGCCCCATGGACGGATGTCTGGTATCCAGCGGTGGCGTATAGCCATACCCGTTTAATCCCTTCCATTGCAGCTTTGTCAGGTCTACGCCGGCCAAAAGCGTGTGCTCGAAATTGCCGGTATCGAAGCTTGCTTCCAGTTGATTATCGATTGTGAAACTGGTCAGCCGCTCCTCAAAAGTGCCTGCGCTGCTGTCGAGCAGTAACGGATCGATTTCATTGGCCTGATAGGCAAAGGCCCAGTCGGCTCCGATCTTGGTCGATGCAAGGCGAGCATTCTGGCGGAACACGAACGTGTCGTTGAGGCGGGTTTCAAATTCATAACCGACACGCCCCTGCGTTTGTACTGAGTCATTGAAGGCAGTGTTGCCTGCAAAAATGTCGGATACCTTGCCCGTTACGGCATCGTAATAATAAGCGGCAGTGCCGCCGGTTTTGATGCGGGAGAACTCGCTGAGGATTGTCAGGCGCGTGTCTTCGTCGGGCTTCCACGTAAATGCCGGTGCAATGTAAATACGGTCGTCGGGAACCGAGGGTTGTTCGGTATCGGCGTTGCGCCAAAGCCCTGTCAGGCGGTAGTAAAGTGGGTCGCCTTCCTTGACCGGGCCGGAGAGGTCGAACTGGGTCTGATAACGATTATTGGTACCGTACTGGACCTGTACTTCGTGAAGCGGGGTTTCGGTCGGGCGCTTGCTGATCAGGTTGAACAGGCCACCGGCACCGGAAGCGCCGTAAAGGGCTGACGATGGGCCGCGCAGAATGGAAACGCCTTCCAGGCCATAGGGTTCAGTCTTGAACAGCGCCGAGCTTGCTCCGGGCTGGCGCAGATTGTCACGAAAGACACCGGTATAGGTGACGTCGAAGCCACGCACGGTGAAGGAGTCGAACCGCGGATCGAAACCAAAGCCGCCAACGCGTGCACTGGGCGTATAGGCAATGGCGTCGAGCAAGGTCTGCGGATTGCGATCTTCAAGCTGCTGTTGGGTGACGGACGAAATGGACTGCGGGGTCTGCACAAATGGCGTGTCGATCTTGGCGCCGGTCGCACTGCTGCGCGCCACATAACCGTCCGCATCGATCACGCCGCCGCTGCCGCCGTCGATCACAATCTTGTCGAGAACGATTGCACCATTCTCCGTTGGAGAGGCAGTGGTCTGGTCCTGCGCTATTGCCGTGGCGGCAAGAGCAATCAGGGATGTACCAGCCAGAATTGTACGGCGAAGAGGCATGCAATCGGAGCGCATATAGAATATTCCCAACATGATTTTGACAATCATGAGTGATATATTCATGTATTAGTGCTGGCAAGAAATTACATGATTAAAAGAGTCATGTTTGTCGGTTTGTAGTCATCCTGCAACACTCCCACTTTTGAAGCGGCGAAAGACCGGAACAGGTGTATGAGCGCATGATGCTCAACCGCTCATTTGTCGTCTTGGTGAAGGTCACGATGAATTCTGGCAAAGTGATTGGTTCCGGTGCAATCTTCTCACTCTGCGGACCGGTGTGGTGCGATCAATGTGGGTGAGCATGATAATGGCAAGCACGTCAGGTTCACGACCACCGGCGTCAGCGCTAGCATGGGTTATCATCTTGCCAGAGAACTGACTGTCGGGGCAGCTTCGGCTGTGGTCGTGATGATAGCGATATTGGCGACAAAGGGACAAGCAGCACGGCTTGAATATCGTGGTCTGATAGCTGCAGACGGGGACCGCGAACACGGTTTCCTGGTCAATTTCAAGAAGCGGTTCTGATAACGGAGGCGGCATGTTCCGCCTGTCCATCCTTATTTTATTTGCATCGGACGGCTCTCAGGTCAGTCAGTGTGTCACGTCGTTACGGACAGTTCGTCGAAAGGCACTTGACTGATGTATAGCCATTCGGCTATGTATCAACGCATAACCAATTGGGTATGAATTGAGCGATGACTATGCGAGACGAAGTTTTCAAAGCTTTATCCGATCCGACCCGACGGTCGATATTTGAACGACTTTGCCGAGAGGGCGAGAAGACGGTTACGGTTTTGACCGCAGGAACGAGTGTGTCCCAGCCGGTCGTCTCAAAGCATCTTGCCGCTCTCAAGAGGGCAGGCCTCGTCAGTGATCGTCACGAGGGGCGCCAAAGCCACTACAGGGCCGAATACACGGCACTAATTCCACTGATCGATTGGGCGAAAGAGTTGAACGGTTTCTGGGAGCAGAAGTTCGATGCCCTTGAAGACCTGTTGAAGAGGATGGATCAATGACCGAGATATCTGATGATGTGCGAACGGTAATTGTTGAGCGTGAAATGCCTCATCGGCCTGAAAAGCTCTGGCGCGCATTGACGGAGCCTCACCTCATCGCGGAATGGCTGATGAATAATGATTTCGCTCCGACCGTAGGCCATTGTTTCAAGCTCAAAGGTGAGTGGGGCGGGGTGCTGGATTGTGAGGTTCTGGTGGTCGAGCCGAACAGGCGGCTATCCTACACCTGGAACCACACCCATGAGGACGAAGCATACAATCTCAGAAGTATCGTAACATTGACTTTGATACCGACCGCCACCGGGACACATCTGCGGATGGAACAGTCGGGCTTTATGCCGGGTCAGAAACAGGCCTTTCACGGTGCACATCATGGATGGCGAAATTTCCTTGAAAAGCTCGATGCCGTCGCCGCTGATTTGGACTGAACCTGCTCCTAGAGAGAGTGCCGCAAAACATAATGAGCTGGAAGGAGCTGGAGTTCAGCCAATGTGGTTGGCGAACTCCATAAGGAGAAGCACATATGGTCTTGAATAAATCCATACGCCAAATTCACCGCTGGTTGTCGATCATATTCACGCTTACCGTGATTGCGAATTTCGTCACTATGGCGTTCGGGCAGCCTCCGGTGTGGATCGTTTATTCTCCGCTTCTACCGCTGTTTATATTACTCGCAACCGGGCTGTATCTGTTTATTCTGCCCTATACTCTGAGACGGGGTGAGTGAAGCCTTTAAACCTGTTCGATAGGCCCTTTCACCAGGCCAGCTTGGGCACCGCGTCAAGCAGCATGCGCGTATATGGCTGTTTCGGCTGAGTGAATATTTGAGAAACGGTACCTTCTTCGACAATCTTGCCGTGATGCATGACAACAACGCGGTCGCACAGATGGCGAACGACAGACAGGTCATGGCTGATAAAAAGCAATGTCAGATCAAGGCTTTTCCTCAGTTGCAACAGGAGATTGATAACCTGTGCCTGAATGGAAACGTCGAGCGAAGCCACTGGCTCGTCGCAAACGATGAGCTCCGGTTGCATTGCCAGCGCCCGCGCAATAGCAATGCGCTGTCGCTGTCCGCCGGAGAATTGGTGAGGATAACGGTCTGCCAGCGCCGGATCGAATGCCACTGATTTCAGCCAGCGATTGACATATTCGCGCGCGTCTTTCTTGGTGCAAAGCCCGTGTGCGATCGGCCCTTCCGCGACGGACTGAAATATTGTGCGGCGTGGATCAAGCGATGCAAAGGGGTCCTGAAAGATCATTTGAACGGAAGTGCCAATCTTGCGGTCTTTTTCCCGCACCTTGCGAGCGTCAACCAGAACATTACCCGAAGTTGGCGTGGAGATGCCGCAGATGATGCGGCCAAGCGTTGATTTCCCCGAGCCGGATTCGCCGACCAGCCCCAGCACTTCGCCGCGTGCAATCGTAAGAGTTGCGGACTGAACGGCATGGACGGCATGAGCTGGTTTGGCGAGGCCGAGCCGTTGGGCAAAACGGCCAAGCGAGCCTACCGGCTTTTGGAAGATCATCGTAACGTCATCGGCGCTGACGAAGTTCGGGCTTGGGGCGAGAGATTTATTCTTCTGCGTCTCTATAATTGAATATTCGCCAGCGTTCTCGGTGGCGCTTGAGGTTAGAAGCTCCCCTGGCTGTTTTCGTGACGGCAGGGCATCAAGCAGGCCTTGAGTGTAGGAGTGCTTGGGAGAACCGAGTACTTCGGCAACGCTCCCCATCTCGACAATCTTGCCAAGCCGCATGACGGCTATTCTCTGTGAGATTGAAGCAACGGTCGCGAGATCATGGCTGATCCAGATCATCGAGATGCCCAATTCAGAGACGAGCGCTTTCACTTCTTTGAGGATTTCCGCTTGAACCGACACATCGAGCGCGGTTGTGGGTTCGTCCGCGATTACCAGTTTGGGCTTGTGAAGCAGCGCAATAGCAATCGCCACGCGTTGGCGCATGCCACCTGAAAACTGATGTGGATACTGGTCGACCTTCTTTTCCGGCTCGACAATGCGCACCCGCGCCAAAGCTTCGATTGCTCTGCGGCGAACTTCGGCATCCGAAGCCTTTTCGTGAGCGCGGATAGCCATTGCGATCTGGTCGATGACCTTGAGGACCGGGTTTAGGGTCATCATGGGGTCCTGAAAGACCATAGAGACTTCCCGACCGCGAATGCTGCGCAATTGGTTTTCCGGCAATCCGACCAGCTCCCGGCCTTCAAATCGAATTGAACTTCCGGGTTGAATTCTGCCGGGCTTATCGATCAGGCCAATCAGAGAGAAGCCGGTGATCGATTTTCCTGAACCAGATTCTCCGACAAGGCCAAGTATTTCGCCTTTCCCGATTTCAAATGAGATGCCATCGACGGATTTCACCGTACCGCGGTCAGTTTCAAAATAAGTGGAGAGATTGTCGACTTGTAGCAGAGCTGTCATTTGCGCAGCCTCGGATTGAGTATGTCTCTGATCTGATCGCCCATGAGATTGATGGCCATGATCAGAACAATCAGCGCAACGCCCGGATAGATGGAAATCCAGTAGCGGCCCGACAGAAGATACTGGAAGCCATTGGCAATCAACATTCCAAGGGAGGGCTCTGTTGGCGGCAGGCCGACACCAAGAAATGAAAGCGTGGCTTCCAGCGAAATGGCTGAAGCAACTTGCACAGTTGCCACGACGATGAGCGGTGGCAGGGAGTTGGGCAGGATATGCCGTGTCACGACGTGCCAGCCACTCATCGGCACGGAAAGGGCTGCCTGCACGTAATCCTTTTGCCGTTCCGCCGCCGCCGCACCATGTGCCGTGCGCACGAAATAGGCATATTGCGCGAAGACAAGTGCCAGAATGAGCTGCCACTTTCCCTGACCGAGCACGGCGGCAACCACGAAGGCCAGCAGGATGGCCGGAAATGACAATTGCACATCCACAAGGCGCATTATGAAAGTTTCTGTTCGCCCGCCAAGATAGGCCGCGAAACAACCGACAATCGCGCCGAGGCTGAAGGCTATGGCCCCTGCAATCAGTCCCATTTCGAGTGATATGCGCAGACCATATATAATGGCTGACAGCAGGTCGCGTCCCTGACTGTCCGAGCCGAGCAGATAATACATGCCCTGGGCACCGACATAGCCGGGCGGCCGGCGCGCATCACGCAGCACGAGAGATTTGAGGTCGTAGGGGTCTTGTGGCGTGATCCATGGCGCGAATATTGCCAGCAGAGCAATGATGACAACCACAGCGAATGCGATAACCGCGACCTTGTTCTTGGAAAAGGCCCGCCAAAACTCCTTCACAGGAGACGTGCTGCTTATTGGAGCGGAGCTTTGAGTTGATACCGTTTCGGCCATCTCAGCGACCTTTCTGACGCAGTCGTGGATCGAGGGCTGCATAAGCCAGATCGACGCAAAGGTTGATGACGACGAAGAGGATCGCGACCATCATCAGATAGGCGACCATGACTGGACGGTCGAGCGATGCGATGGAGTCTACGATGAGTTTTCCGAGCCCCGGCCAGTTGAAAATGGTTTCCGTGACAAGAGCGAAGGCAAGTGTTGAGCCGAGTTCCAGACCAAACACCGTAACAAGCGGAATGGAGATCAACTTCAATACATGCCGGCGCAGGATCGTGTGTTCAGGAATGCCTGCCGCCCGTGCAAATTTAATTGTATCGGTCGTCATTATCTCGCGTGTGCCTGCTGCTGCCAGTCGACACATCATCGCCATCTTGAACAGAGCCAGATTAAGAACTGGAAGGAAGAGATGTGACCAGCCATCGCGGGTCAAAAACGAAAAGGGAATCCCGAAAATATCGGCAGTCTCTCCTCGCCCACCGGCGGGCAACATGCCGAGCTGAACAGCAAACACCATAATCAGCATCAATCCGATCCAGAAGGTAGGTACGGAAAAGCCAAGTATCGAGCCTGCCATGATCAGTTTGGAAACGAACCCTTCTGGCTTGTAACCGGCATAGACGCCAAGAGGGATGCCGATAAGAGAGGCAAGCAGAACGGCGATAACAGCGAGCTCCAAGGTCGCCGGCAATCGCTGGGCAATCAACTCGCTGACTGGCATGTTGAAGACGAATGATCTTCCGAAGTCGCCACTGACAGTCTTGGCGACAAAATCGGCATATTGTTTCCAGAGGGGCTGGTTGAGGCCGTATTCCTCGATAACCCGCTGGCGGATTTCTTGCGTAACATCCGGTGAAATGAGTACGTCAATGGGGTTGCCGATGACGTAAACGCCAATGAACACAAGAATGGACATGACCACCAGGACGATGAACGCCTGTCCCGACCTGCGGAGAATGAATGAGGCCATTGGCTTTTCTCTGGCTAGTGCCCCAATGGTTGCATTCGGGCAAGGGTTGCGAGGGACTTGGAAGGTTTGACCGGCGCGTTAATGCCAGTCATGCTCGATCTCGTGGCGTGTTTCTTCGACACCGACTTTCCAGATTTCCATCATGTCCCGATCGGGCCTTTGGAAGACGCCGTGATAATTGCCCTCAGCAATACGTTCACGCTTTCTGCCAGCATCGACGCGCGCGGATGCGGCAAAGTCGATGCGCTCTTTCTGGAAATTCGGGATCGGCGCACCTTCCAGGCGGGTCCATGGAAAGTTCTCCATCCAGCTGGCATGGCTGGCAGCAGGGTCAATCTCCTGCACTTTTGCCATGGTCTTTGGCGCGCGCCACCAGTCGTGGAGCTTGACCGAAGTGTCGCGATGACTGTTCATCCATTCCGACAGGAGAGGGTTGATAGGCGAATTGCCGCCATGACCGTTGACAATCAGAATGCGACGGAAACCTGAATGATAGACACTGTTCAGAACGTCCTCGATCACATTGATGTAGGTGCGCAGCGTCAGCGTAACCGTACCTGGAAAATCAGCGAACCCGGATGCCATTCCATAGGGCAGGCAAGGAAACACCGGCACGCCTGTCGGCTCGGCCGCCTCTACGGCGACGCGTTCGGCCAGGATCATATCGGTTGCCAAGCTCAAATAGGCATGTTGTTCAATAGACCCGATCGGGATGACGCAACGGTCGTCTTCTTTTACACGTGCTTCGACCTGCGACCAATGCATGTCCTGAATGCGCATTTTCGTCTCCTGCAATTTTCCGGATTGGCAACCAGAGCGCACTAACCCCTCGCAGGGATGGTTGTGCGATGGCACCCCTGCATTCATTTGCTTTTTTGAATTCGGTTCCATTAGGAACAAAAAAATAGAGTTGACGCAACAAAATTTTTAAATATCGTTCCAAATAGTACTAAATGAAAAACCGCTGAGGTTTTATCGATGGATGATTTGTTGCGTACGGCTCTTTACGAAGGGCGCGCGGGACGGGAGGAGCCGGGGCTTTCCAGTCTTTCGGAGGGCGATCCGCTCTATCCCAAGCTCTGGCGAAATCCGTGCTGGCTTTCATTTCGGTTGAACTATCTGGCGTTGCGGTTCAACAATCCTGTTTATGGATTGATCCAGCAGCAACTTGGTTTGCTGCGGCCGGAGTTTGTCGTGCTTTGGTCGCTCTATCTGAGCGCCGAGTTGACCCTGACCGAAGTTGTCCGGTCGTCCGGTTTCCCAAAAAATACCTTGAGCCGTGCCGTGAACAAGCTCGACACGTTGGGCATGATCAGCCGCGAGCTCGACCCCATTGACCAGCGCCGAGTTGCTTTAAAACTGACTGAAAAAGGGCGTTTGGCGGTGGAAGCTGTCGAGGCGAAGATGATGGATCACGAACGCATGATGCTCGAATCCCTGTCGCCCGCCGAGCGTTTGAACCTTTCTGAAATCCTGACCAAGCTGGTGGTAGCTTCGGAAAGTTGGCCGCAGCAGCTCGTCGCGGATTTGGAGCCTATCGAAGGCGAAGATACCTGAAACAGCACATCTCGGATCAATAATCGGCAAGTCGGCTTGCCATGGATTTTACTACTCGTCATGCCAATGAGAAAATTACAGGGGAAAAAATGACCATTCGTTCGATATTCAACACCGCCTTACTGGCAACGACACTGATGATGCCGTTGTCAGCGATTGCTGCCGACCTCGTGATTGCCACGAAATCGGGGCCAGCTTCAATGGACCCGCACTTTACGGCAACGTCTGCGAATGCCGAAGCGACCAAGCATGTTTTCGATACGCTCTTGAAATCGGGCAATAAGCTCGAAGTCGAACCGTCACTCGCTGTGAGCTGGAAGCCTGTCGATGACACGACGTGGGAGTTCAAACTGCGTGAAGGTGTCAAATTCCACGATGGATCGGACTTTACTGCCGAGGACGTGAAGTTTTCCATCGAGCGCATTCCAAATGTTACGGGACCTAATCCTTCGACCATTTATGTTCGCAGGGTGAAGGGTGTGGAAGTGATCGATCCGCTGACCGTCCGTGTGACGACGGTTGGATCGGCGCCAACATTGCCCAATGATTTCGTACGTCTGTTCATTGTTTCCCACAAGGCTGCAGCGGATTACTCGACCAAGGAAACGGCCGCAGACGGTTTCAATTCAGGTAAGGCTACGATTGGTACGGGTCCTTATAAATTTGTGAAATGGGCTCCCACGCAGGACTTGGTACTGGAAAAATTTGACGGTTACTGGGGTGGTGCCCAGCCTTGGGATCACGTCGTGCGCAAGGAAATTCCCAATGATGCTGCTCGCGTTGCCCAGCTGAAGGCCGGTCAGGTTGATTTGATATCGAAGGTTCCTTCGACAGATCTTGCTGCCTTGGAGTCCGATTCCAAGCTGGACGTCGTGAAGGATGAATCCGTCTATATTCCCTATCTGGAGTTCGACTTCCGCAAAGAATCGCCAATGGTCTGGGATAAAACCGGCAAAAAGCTGGAGAAGAACCCATTCCTTGATCCGCGTGTGCGTGAAGCTTTCGACCTGGCTATTGATCGCCAGACGATCACGGAAGTAGCGTTGGAAGGCATGGGCTCGGTGCCCACGCAAATGGTGGCCTCGAATATTTTCGGCTACAACAAGGACATTGCTCCGGCTGCTTACGACGTTGAAAAGGCAGTCAAGCTGATGGCCGATGCTGGCTATCCGGATGGTTTCAAAGTGTCATTGAATTATGCCAATGACCGTATGCCGATGGAATTGGGGCCGACAATTGCCCAGTTGCTCGCTTCGATCAATGTTCAGGTCGATGTCAGCGGCGTCCCTGCAGCGGTATTTAATCCGGCCAAGACGCGCGGGGATTATTCGCTCTATATGGCGTCTTGGGGCACGCTGACCGGTGAATCCAACTATATGCTGTCGTCATTGATGCATACAAATGACACCGCGAAATCACTGGGCGCTTTCAATACGCGCGGATATTCCAATCCGGAAATGGACAAGCTGATTGAGGATGCCGGTAGTGAAATGGACGAGGCCAAGCGTGGCGCTCTTCTTGAGAAAGCCAATCTGCTTGTTTCAACCGACAGACCAGATTTGCCGCTTGCTGTGAACATGTCGGCATGGGGTGTAAAAAAGGACAAGATTTCCTATACGCCGCGCTCTGACGAGGACACGTTGGCAATGGACGTCAAGCCGAAATAAGACCGTATCCACTGGCGGCTTCAAGGCCGCCGGTTTTTTTAGCGAGTTAATGAAGATGCCCGAATTTGTACCTGTCATCGCGTTGCATGGCGGCGCTGGAACCATTCTTAAAGCCAATATGACGCCAGAGAAGGAAGCAGCCTATCATGCCGGCCTGCGGGAATGCCTGCAGGCTGGACTG
>Ga0209369_1000535_pt1 | contig 43191 bp, 36 predicted proteins | sample EBPBio142010_DNA_FD_185865 | JGI IMG/M metagenome (GOLD analysis project Ga0209369, IMG submission 185865) | Wastewater treatment Type I Accumulibacter community from EBPR Bioreactor in Madison, WI, USA - Reactor 1_10/4/2010_ DNA (SPAdes)... | ecosystem: Engineered > Bioreactor > EBPR >... | reverse complement strand
GGCCCGGCTCGGATATCCGCGCAGGCACACTTAATCTTTCCACGCCTCTTATCATCCGCGCGACAGCGGAAGCCAAGGATTCCTTCCTCGCTGAAATGGTGCGGCTGATGGATGTCGCCGAAGGTGGCCGCGCTTACTATCGCCGTCTCGCCGACCGCGCTTCTGAACTCTACGTGCCGATGGTCCATACGATTGCCTTTGCGGCCTTTGTCGGTTGGATGATCTACACCGGTGGCGACTGGTATCGCTCCATCTATATCGCGATCTGCACCCTCATCATCACCTGCCCTTGCGCGCTCGCCCTTGCAGTGCCGATTGTGCAGGTGGTTGCGGCCCGTCGCCTGTTTGAAAACGGCATCATGATCAAGGACGGCTCCGCCATGGAGCGGATGGCCGAGATCGACACTGCCATTTTCGACAAGACCGGCACATTGACCCTCGGTCAGCCGAGACTGATTGATGCCGATGCGATTGATCCCCACAATCTCGAAATCGCAGCCGAGCTGTCGCTTTATTCGCGCCATCCTTTGTCGCGCGCACTTGCGCTGTTCTCGGGCGCAAAACCGATGACCGCATTTACCCGTATCGAGGAAGTGCCGGGCGCAGGCATCGAAGCAGAGCTCAACGGCTCCATCTATCGGCTTGGCAAGCGGGACTGGGCGGATGGTACCGCTGTCATGCCTCATGCAGATGGCCCCGAAACCTGTCTTTCCATTGATGGCAAGCTGGTTGAAACCTTCCGCTTTGAAGATCAGCCGCGCGAAGACGCTGCCGGAGCCATCGCCACACTGAAGCGCAACGGCCTGAAGCTTGGCATCATTTCCGGCGACAGGCTGCCTGCCGTCGAGAGACTTGCAGGCTATCTCGGCGTCGACAATTTTCAGGCTCAGGTACTGCCTGCCGATAAGTCGGAGCTGGTGCAGAAGCTGTCGAGCGAAGGCAACAAGGTTTTGATGGTCGGCGACGGATTGAACGATGCTCCGGCCCTTGTCGCCGCCCATGTTTCCATGGCCCCGGCGACGGCAGCCGACATTGGCCGCAATGCAGCGGATTTCGTCTTTCTGCGCGAAAGCTTGTCGGCAGTACCGCTTGCCTTTGCCGTCTCGAAGGAAGCGGGCCGGTTGATCAGCCAGAATTTTGCGCTTTCCATCGGCTATAATATCATAGCCGTGCCGATTGCGATTTTCGGCTATGTCACCCCGCTGGTGGCTGCACTTTCGATGTCGCTGTCGTCCATCGTAGTCGTCAGCAACGCATTGCGGTTGCGGGCCGGAAAACAAAAGCAACAGACGCAGAAGACTATCGCGCCTGTTGCTATCATCAAGGAAGCGCACAAATGAGCGGACTTCTCTTTCTCATTCCCATCGCGCTGTTTCTGGGCCTGCTTGGCCTTGTCGCCTTTCTCTGGTCGTTGAAGAACGGCCAGTACGACGATCTGGATGGAGCAGCCAGTCGCATCCTGTTGGACGACGAGTCTAAGCCACTATCAAAATAGCTCTGAGATCATTGACATTCGTGCCGGTTGGCCCCGGTACGAACAGATCGCCGATGGCGTCGAATGCCGTCCATGCATCATTGGCGTTGAGCCGCGCCGCGCCATCCTCGCCCGCTTTTTGCAGACGCAAAACAGTGGAACCATCAGCAAAGGCTCCTGCATTGTCCTCCGATCCGTCGATACCATCCGTGTCGGCGGCCAGCGCATGGATATTGTCATAACCATCAATATCGAGGGCAAAAGACAGCAGGAACTCGCTGTTGCGTCCACCCTTGCCGCCCTTGCCGCGAATGGTGACGGTCGTCTCACCGCCTGACAGAATGACCACTGGCTTCCTGAATGGGCGGTCACGGTCGGCCACCTCGCGGGCAATCGCCGCATGAACATGCGCCACTTCCCGCGCCTCGCCTTCCATCGCATCGGAGAGAATCACCGCTTCGACGCCATGACGCGCGGCTTCCTTCACTGCCGCTTCCAGCGAAACAGCAGCGGAAGCAATGACGCGCACTTCGTTCCTCGCAAAAACCTTGTCATCCGGCTTTGGCGCGTGAGCCTTCTCGCTCTTGATGTGCGCAAGCACAGCATCGGGCAGTTCCAGTCTATAGCGTTCGATGATCTTCAAAGCCTCATCGCGGTTTGTCTCGTCCGGCACAGTTGGGCCGGAAGCCACGAAGGCCGGATTATCGCCCGGAATATCCGAGACAACGAGCGAGAACACCTTTGCCGGATGGGCGGCTGCGGCGAGCCTGCCACCCTTGATCGTCGACAGATGTTTGCGGACCGCATTCATCGCCGAAATCGGCGCACCCGACGCAAGCAGGATCTTGTTGACCGCGATTTCGTCCTCAAGCGTCAGCCCGTCCGGCGGCGAGGGCAACAAGGCAGACCCACCACCGGAAACAAGCGCCACCACGAGGTCATCTTCGGTGAGGTTGGACACAGCATCGAACAGTCGCTTCGAGGCTTGAAGCCCTGCAGCATCGGGAACCGGATGCGCGGCTTCGATGATTTCGATACGCGCGCAGGGCGCGCCATAACCATAGCGCGTGACCACAATACCCTCGATTGGCGCGTCCTCGCCCTCATGCCGCTCAGCCCAGGCACACTCGAAAGCCGCCGCCATCTGCGCCGAGCCCTTACCCGCACCGATGACAATCGTGCGTCCCTTCGGCTTGGCCGGAAGATTGGCGCGGATCACCAGTTCGGGATCGGCAGCCGCAACAGCGGCATCGAAAAGGCTGGTCAGAAATTTCTTTGGATCGGCAATCGTGGTCATGAGTTTCCCGGTCTTGATTATCGTTTGACGGCACTATTCCGCGCTACACGTATAAAATCAATGGAGCCGGCCACTTCCTCCAAGCAGCCAGCTCCACCCCTCTCCCTCCAGAGAAGTCAGGTCTGTTTTAGCACCACAGTTGCAAACTCGTCAGGCCGTGGCGAAAAGAGTGATTTTCGAGCAACGGAGCGGAGCGTACTTAAGGGTACGTGAGCACCGGAGCGCAAAAAATTGCTCTTTGCAGTCCGGCATCACGAGGAATGCAGCTGTAGTGTCAGGCGACGTCGTGGTTCGCCATTCTCTCCAGAGCACGCACCAGACCCGAATGGTCGAGACCATCATCGCCATGCGCCGCGCAGGAATTGAACAGTTCCTGTGCCGTGGCAGTGTTCGGCAGCGAAACACCGAGCGCCTTTGCGCCTTGCAGCGCAAGGTTCAAGTCCTTCTGGTGCAGCGAAATGCGGAAGCCCGGATCGAAAGTACGCTTGATCATGCGTTCGCCATGCACTTCGAGAATGCGGGACGATGCAAAGCCACCCATCAGAGCTTCGCGCACCTTTGCCGGGTCTGCGCCTGCCTTGGAAGCGAAAACCAATGCTTCGGCGACAGCCTCGATATTGAGTGCGACGATGATCTGGTTTGCAACCTTGGTGGTCTGGCCATCACCGCAATCGCCGACGAGCGTGATGTTCTTGCCCATGAGCTTCAGGAGCGGCAGAGCGCGGTCGAACGATTCCTGCGAGCCGCCAGCCATGATGGAGAGGCTGGCATTCTTCGCGCCGACCTCACCGCCCGAAACCGGTGCATCGACATATTCGCCACCTGTCGCACGGACCTTCTTCGCAAATTCCTTCGTCTCGATGGGGGAAATCGAGCTCATGTCGATGAGCAACTTGCCTTTGCCAAAGCCACCGATCGCGCCGCCCTCGCCGAAGATAACTTCGGCTACCTGCGGCGTGTCCGGCAGCATGAGGATAATGGTGTCGCACTCTTCGGCAACAGCCTTCGGCGTTTCCAGAATTTGCAGACCGTTGTCGATCAGCTCCTGGCGCGGTGGAGGATTGAACCGGGAGGTGAAGAGCTGATGTCCCGCATCCTGCAAATGACGCGCCATCGGCGTGCCCATGATCCCCAGTCCGATGAAGCCTATCTTGGCCATGTCGCTTACTCCCTAATCAAATTTATGCGGTCAGCCGTTCTTTATGCGGTCAGCCGTTCGGCTTCATGGTTCTTGAACCAGCCGAGGCCTTCTTCAGTGGTGGTCTTCGGCTTGTATTCGCAGCCGATCCAGCCCTTGTATCCGGCGTTTTTCAGTGCTTCGAACACGTTCGGATAATTGATCTCACCGGTGCCCGGCTCATTGCGGCCCGGATTGTCGGCGAGCTGAACATGGGCAATCAGCGGCTTGTAACGTTCATACGTTGCAACCAGCTCGCCGCGTGTCCGCTGCTGATGGTAGAGATCGTACTGGATGAACAGGTTGTTGCTGCCCACTTCGTCGATGATCGAGACCGCCTGCTCCACCGTGTTGAGATAGAAGCCCGGAATATCATAGTGGTTGATCGGCTCGATCAGCAGGCGAATGCCATGCTTGCCCAGTTCCTTTGCCGCCAGACGCAGATTGCTGACAAAAGTGGCGCGCAAAACGTCCGGATCGACACCTTGCGGGGCAATGCCGGAAAGGCAGTTGACCTGCGAACAGTTGAGCGTCGTGGCATAATCGATGGCATCGGCCACACCGCGCCGGAAATCATCGACGCGATCCGGCAGAACCGCAATGCCACGCTCGCCGCCAGCCCAATTGCCCGCAGGCAGATTGTGCAGGACCTGCGCCAGATTATGCTTGGTCAGCGCCGCCTTCAGCTCATGCCGGTTGAACTCGTAAGGGAAGAGATATTCCACCCCGGTGAAACCGGCCTTTGCGGCCAGTGCGAAGCGGTCCATGAAAGGCACTTCATTGAAGAGCATTGTGAGATTGGCTGCAAATCTCGGCATTTTCGCCTCCTTGTAATTCTCTATTTGCGCAATTGCGGACAAAACCGGGAATTGCTCTTAATCCAAAAGCGCTGCGATAGCGGTCGGCGCATCTTCGCCACGTTCGGCCAGTTCCTCGAATTCGACAACCTGATCGATGTCGACACCCATGGAAATATTGGTAACGCGTTCCAGGATGAATTCCAGAACCACCGGCACCTGATGCTCCGCCATAAGCGCTTTTGCCTGTTCAAAACTTTCGGCAAACTGGTTGGGGCTGCGAACCCGGATCGCCTTGCAGCCGAGGCCTTCGGCGACAGCTACGTGATCGACGCCATAGCCCTTTTCCGCGTCGCCATTGGCATTGATGTTGTCGAAGGCGAGGCTCACCTCGAAATCCATGTTGAAGCCGCGCTGCGCCTGGCGGATGAGGCCGAGATAGGAATTGTTCACGACCACATGAATGTAGGGCAGCTTGTGCTGTGCGCCGACCGCCAGTTCCTCGATCATGAACTGGAAATCATAGTCGCCGGAAAGCGCAACAATCGGACGGTCAGGATCGGCAGCACGCACGCCGAGCGCTGCTGGCAGCGTCCAGCCGAGCGGACCGGCCTGACCGCAATTGATCCAGTTGCGTGGGCGATAGACATGCAGGAACTGCGCACCCGCAATCTGGCTGAGGCCAATGGTCGTGACATAGCAGGTATCGCGACCGAACGCCTTGTTCATCTCCTCATAAACGCGCTGCGGCTTGAGCGGCGTCTGGTCGAAATGTGTCTTGCGCAGCATGGTGCGCTTGCGTTCGCCACATTCCTTGGCCCAGTCCGACCAGTCGCGCAGCTTGCCGGCAGACTTCCATTCGGTCGCAACGTCCAGCAGCAGCTTCAGCGCCTTGCCTGCGTCGGAAACGATACCGAAGTCCGGTGCAAAGACACGGCCGATCTGCGTCGGCTCAATGTCGATATGGATGAACTTGCGATCTTTCTTATAGGTGTCGACATTACCCGTATGACGGTTTGCCCAGCGGTTGCCGATGCCGATGACGACATCGGAGGCCAGCAGATTGGCATTGCCATAGCGGTGCGAGGTCTGCAGACCGCACATGCCTGCCATCAGGCGATGGTCGTCGGGAATGACGCCCCAGCCCATCAGGGTCGGGATGACCGGAATGCCTGTGATTTCGGCGAACTCAACCAGAAGATCGGACGCATCGGCATTGATGATGCCGCCACCAGCAACGATCAGCGGACGTTCCGCCTCGTTCAGCATGGCGAGCGCCTTTTCCGCCTGCGCCCGCGTAGCAGCAGGCTTGTAGGCTTCCATCGGCTGGTAAGTGTCGATGTCGAATTCGATTTCGGCAAGCTGGACGTCAATCGGCAGGTCGATCAGAACCGGGCCGGGACGGCCCGACTTCATGATGTGAAACGCCTTCTGGAAAACAAAAGGCACCAATGCGGGCTCCATAACCGTGACCGCCCACTTGGTGACAGGGGCTGCGATCTTGGCGATATCGACCGCCTGAAAGTCTTCCTTGTCCAGACGCGCACGTGGCGCCTGACCCGTAATGCAGAGGATCGGGATCGAGTCGGCGGAAGCCGAATAGAGACCCGTGATCATATCCGTTCCGGCGGGGCCGGAGGTGCCGATGCAGACGCCAAGATTGCCATGCTTTGCGCGGGTATAGCCCTCGGCCATATGCGAAGCACCTTCGACATGACGCGCCAGTATGTGGCGGATCGAGCCGCGCGCTTTCATCGCCGAATAAAATGGATTGATCGCTGCGCCCGGTACACCGAAAGCACAATTGATCCCTTCTCTTTCCAGCACAAGCACGGCTGCATCGACTGCACGCATTCTGGCCATGACGGCTCCCTCCTCAAGCGGCGTCCGTTCCTGTGGAACGGCTATTGCCGCTTTGTTTCTTTTTCTCACGCATTTCCAGACGCAAACGGCTTACGCACTTTTGCTGGAAATGCTCCGTGGAATTAATCTCCATTTACAAAAGCTAATATCAAAAAATGGAAATGCATACCATTATACGGAAATAAAGATTTTCAACGGAATGGAGATAATCCGCCGATGCCTTTCCGAGTAGCAATGGATGCGATAGTGGTAATTCGTGAGTTTAGAGCGTGGTTCGATCTGATTGAATCAGATCACGCTCTAACTGTTTGTTTTGACGCGCATCTTGTCCGAAAACCGTTTCACACTTTTCGGGATGCGCTCTAAGGCGGGATTCGGAGACGATGATGGAACAGGCAAAGGTAAAGCGGGGCCGCAAGGCGGCGGAAAACGCCGCGCCCTCGTCTGTGCAGGTTCTGGACCGAAGCCTGAAGCTGCTGGCATTAATCGCCGAAAATGACGGTTCGACACTGACCGACCTTGCCGATGAAAGCGGTATGGCGCCCTCCACCGTGCACCGCCTTCTATCGTCGTTGGCAAATCATGGTATGGTTTCCCACGATCTGGAAAGCGGAGACTGGACCATCGGCGTCAAGGCTTTCGAAATCGGCAATGCCTTTCGCCGGTTCCGCAAGCTCGGCATTCTGGCGCGGCCTTATCTCAAGACATTGATGGAAACGAGCGGCGAAACCGCCAATATCGGCGTCGAGGACGGCGGCGATGTCGTGTTCATCTCGCAGATCGAAAGCCATGCGCCGATGCGCGCCTTTTTCCGGCCCGGGCGGCGCGGGCCCATCCATGCATCCGGCATTGGCAAGGCCATATTGTCCACCTGGTCGGACAAGGAAATCGCGCACGCTCTTTCGGGGCGCACGCTTGAACATTTCACGCAGCGCACGCTCGACAGCCTGCCAGCGCTCTTGAAAGACATTCAGGCAACCCGCACCCGTGGCTGGTCGATTGATGATGAAGAACATACGCTCGGCATGTGCTGCATCGCCGCTCCCATCTTCAATGAATATGGCGAGGCGATTGCTGGTATTTCCGTTTCCGGCCCTGCGGTGCGCCTGCCGAAAAAGAGGCTCGAGGAGTTCGGGCCGCTGATCCGCTCCACCGCCGACGAGCTGACCCGTGCCATGGGCGGCAAACGCCCGGAAGAGTTTTAATAAAAAGACCCGCAGCGGATCGCTCCGCCACGGGTCATCCTCCTCCAAGGATTGGAGTAATCAGGCCAGTTCTGCCTTGAGCGGCTTGCCAGCCACATAGGTTTCGACGATGGCGCGGTCATCGCCCAGCGTCTGCAACAGGAACAGTTCCTGCTCCAGCGTCGCGCCAGCCGCCATGCGAAGCCGCATCGGCGATGTGGCTGATGAATCCAGCACCACGATATCGGCTTCCGTGCCCTCGTCGAGCGTACCGATCTTGTCTTCCATCGACAGCGCACGGGCATTGCCCAGCGTCATCATGTAGAATGACTGGAACGGGTTCAGACGCTGTTCGCGCAGCTGCAGGACTTTGTAACCCTCGTCCATAGTGCGCAGCATGGAGAAACTGGTGCCACCACCAACATCGGTCGCCACCGCCATGCGCACGCCCGATGCTTTTAAGCGGTCGCGATCGAAAAGACCCGAGCCGAGGAACATATTTGAAGTCGGGCAGAACACGGCAATCGAACCGGTTTCCGCCATGACGCGCACTTCGCGCGGCTCCAGATGGATCGAATGGCCAAGCAGGGTCTTGTCACCCAATAGACCGTAATGCTCGTATATGCCGAGATAATCCGGTGCATCGGGATAAAGCGACTTGGTGAAAGAGATTTCGTCGTGATTTTCCGAAAGATGCGTCTGGATGTAGCTGCCGGGATGCTCACGAACAAGCGCCTGGCTTGCCTCAAGCTGCTCCGGTGTGGACGTAATGGCAAAGCGCGGGGTGATCACATAATCGAGGCGGCCTTTGCCCTGCCAGCGTGCGATCAGCGCCTTCGTATCGTCATAGCCGGACTTTGCCGTGTCGCAGAGTGCTGGCGGCGCATTGCGATCCATCATGACCTTGCCGCCGAGCATGCGCATGTTGCGATGTTGCGAGGCGCGGAAATAGGCATCGACGCTCTGCGGATGTACCGAGCAGTAAGCAACCGCCGTGGTGGTGCCGTGGCGGATCAGCTCGTCAAGAAAGCGCTCCGCAATGAATTCGGCATGCTGCTCATCGGCAAATTTCTGTTCAGCGACGAACGTATAGGTATTGAGCCACTCCAGCAGATTGGCTGCATAAGAAGCGACCACCTGCGTCTGCGGATAATGGATATGCGTATCGATGAAACCGGGCAGGATCAGGTGCGGGCGATGGTCGGCGACGTTGACGTCGTTGCCTGCCATGCTGCTTACTTCAGCATAGTCCCCGACGTGCTGGATGCGGCCATCTTCGACAAGAACAGCGCCGTCTTCGATATAGCGGTAAGCGGCATTGTCATCGAGGCTCTGCGGTTCGTCACGAAAGGTCAGCACGCGGCCGCGGATAAGAAGCTTGGTCATTTTAGTCGTGGTCCTTATTTCGTGCCTTGCGTGGCGGACTGGTACCAGGAGGCAAGAAGCTGGCGCTCTTCCTCGCTCACGCCGGTGACATTGGCGGGCGGCATGGCATGGGATCGACCTGCCTGCAAATAGATTTCACGCGCATGCGCGGCAATATCCCGGTCGGTATCCAGCACGACGCCCTTCGGTGGCGCAATGATGCCTTCCCAGCCCGGCTCCTTGGCGTGGCACATGGCGCAGCGCCCCAGAACGGTATCCCGCACTTTTTCAAAGTGCGGGTCCGAGATGAAAGACTGCTGCAATGCCGAAACCTTCTGTTCTTCCGGCTCACCGGTCAGAACTTTCGGCACTGTCGAGAGCCAGATGATGATGATGAACAGGATCACCGTTACCAGCCAGGTCCAGGTCGGGCTGCCCTTGCGGGCATGCTGTGTGTTGAACCAGTGGCGGATGGTGACGCCCATCAGGAACACCAGCGAGGCGATGATCCAGTTGAACTGCGTCCCGAAAGCCAGCGGATAGTGGTTCGACAGCATCAGGAACAGAACAGGCAGCGTCAGATAGTTGTTATGCGTCGAACGCTGCTTGGCGATCTTGCCGTATTTCGGATCGGGCTTGCGGCCTGCGATCAGATCCGCCACCACGATCTTCTGGTTCGGGATGATGATCATGAACACGTTGGCAGACATGATCGTTGCCGTGAAAGCACCGAGATGCAGGAAGGCCGCACGTCCTGTAAACAGGTGCGTATAACCCCAGGCCACCACCACCAGAATACAGTAGAGAATGACCATCAGCAGCGTATCGCTCTTGCCGAGCATGAACTTGCAGATGGTGTTATAGGCGATCCAGCCGAAGGCCAGCGAACCGATCGAGATCGCAATGGCGACCGGTACGGAAACATCGAGCACATTCGGATCGATCAGGTAGAGATCGGCGCCGGCATAGTAGACGATGCAGAGCAGCGTGAAACCCGACAGCCACGTGGCGTAGGATTCCCATTTGAACCAGGTAAGGTGTTCCGGCATTTCGGCGGGCGCAACCAGATATTTCTGGATGTGATAGAAGCCACCGCCATGGACCTGCCATTCCTCGCCATGCGCGCCTACCGGCAAGCCGGGACGCTGGCGCAGACCGAGATCAAGCGCGATGAAGTAGAAAGACGAGCCGATCCACGCAATCGCGGTAATCACATGCAGCCACCGCGCTGCGAAGCCCAGCCAGTCCCAGGCTACGGCGAAATCATACATCAGGCACTCCCATTTCTTGACCCATTTTTGAGCCCCATTGTTCGTTGTTGCATTATGTGCCAAAGGAATCAGGTTCAGGGAACGTCACATCACGACCAGCACTTTCAAAAAAATCTAGACAATCGTGGAGGGGACGTATGTCATATCTTGATAATCTGCGCGTTTTTGTGCGCGTTGTCGAATTGGGAAATCTATCTGCAGCGGGTCGCGACCAGCGCGCTTCGCCAGCAGTTGCAAGCAATCGAATCAAAGAGTTGGAGAAGCACCTGGGGGTCAGGCTCTTCAACCGGACGACACGCAAGCTTACGCCGACCGAACACGGTCGCGTATTCTATGACGGTGCGTTGAAAATCCTCGAAGCTGTGGATGAGGCGGAAGCTGCCGTGGCTGAACTGGCGAAAAATCCCAAGGGATCGATTCGCATTACCGCTCCGCTTGGCTTCGGGAGACGGCTGATTGCATCGGGAATTCCGGAGTTTCACGACAAATATCCGGATATCGAAGTACGGCTTCGCCTGTCCGATCATGAAGTCGATATTATGAGCGAAGGCGTCGATGTGGCTTTCAAGCTCGGTGTTCTGGAGAATTCGAACCTGCGTATGCGCGGGATCATGAATTGCGAGCGCGTGATCTGTGCAGCGCCTGCATATCTCGAGAAACATGGGGTTCCGCAGTCTCCTGACGAGTTGCTTGGCGACAAGCATGACTGTCTTCTGCTGCGTTTTCCAGGCTCAAAGGAATATTTCTGGTCCCTGCAAACGGCGGAAGGTCTGCGCAAATTCGAAGTCACCGGGCCATTTGACTCGGATGATGGCGACGTATTGACGCAATGGGCGCTTGGCGGGCGCGGCATCATCAACAAGCCGCTGTTCGAAGTGAAGGAATATATCCGTGACGGACGGCTGGTTCCAATCCTCGAAAGCACACCACCGGCGCCGATCCAGCTTGCTGCGATCTACCCGCACAAGCGCTTTCAGGACCCAAAGGTACGTCTGATCATCGATTTCATGACGGAGCGGTGCCAGCGATTGATCCGCGAGGCTTTGGTATAGAGCGGCTCAAACCGCTCTATACCTTTGTTTTTCAAATATTATATCGTGCGAAACCTTCTCGCGCTTTACCGGAAATGCGAAAAGAAAAACCCGCCTGATCAGGCGGGTTGCGATACACGTACGGAAGTCAGCACCGCCGTCAGAACTTCGGCTGCGGCCAATGCCGCAATGACTTCCGGCCTCTTGTCTTTCACAACGGCTCCGCCGACGGGACAGACAAGATTTTCAAAAAGATTGTCGCTACCGATTTCGCGTTTCAACCAATTTTTGAAAGTAGCTTTTTTGGTCTTCGAGCCGATCATGCCGACATAAACGGCATCGCGTCGCTGCAATGCCTCAGCAACAATCAGAAAATCCAGCGCGTGGTCATGGGTGAGAACGATAAACGCGCTACCCGGCGGGGCGGAACGCACCACCTGTTCGGGCATGGCCGACAGACAGGTTTCGACACCCGGCACATCGCACGCCATCAGCTCCGCTTCCCGCGTATCCACCAGAATGACCCGGACGGGCGTGAGCGAGAGAGCACTCGCCAGCGCATCGCCAACATGGCCCGCGCCGAAGACATAGACATGCGGGCGCGTGGCTATTTCCGCATCGACCTTGCTGACAAGCTCGTCGGTGAGCCCGCGGCTGACACGCCTGAAGCTCAGGCCTACCCGTCCGCCGCAGCACTGGCCGATTTCGGGCCCCAGTGGCACGTTCATGGGGGGAACGTCCTTGGGTGAGTCCCTGCCGCCGAGCAGCACCTTCCGGGCATGGTCGATAGCCATATATTCAAGCTGACCGCCACCGATCGTCCGGAAGATCATATCGCGGGCAACCAGCATCCACGCCCCGGCATCGCGGGGTGCGGAACCTTTCACATCGGTGACTTCAACCAGCACACTATCGGGACGCCGGTTGAGAAAAGCCCGGATATCGTCGCGCGCGCCTGGCATCTCTCTAGCCCTTTTGCTTGCGGAGCCGTTCGATGGCCATCAGCACACGTTCCGGCGTTGCTGGCGCATCGAGACGTGGGCAGACCTTGTGATCCGCCACGGTGGCAATGGCGTCGGCCAGAGCATGCAGCACCGACAACCCAAGCGGTAACGGCGGTTCGCCGACAGCCTTGGAACGATGGATCGTCGGCTCATAAGCCTCCGACCAGTCGGTCAGCGCGACATTGAAGATCTTGGGCCGGTCAGAAGCCAGCGGGATCTTGTAGGTGGATGGCGCATGGGTGCGAAGCCGCCCCTTGTCGTCCCACACAAGCTCCTCTGTCGTCAGCCAGCCCATGCCCTGCACGAAGCCGCCTTCAACCTGACCGATATCGATGGCGCGGTTCAGGGAACGCCCGGTATCATGCAGAATATCGGTGCGCTCCACCACATATTCACCAGTCAGAGTGTCGACGGAAACTTCGGAACAGGCTGCTCCGTAAGCATAGTAATAGAAGGCATGGCCCCGGCCCTTGGCACGGTCCCAGTGGATTTTCGGCGTCTTGTAGTGACCTGCCGCCGACAGCTGCACACGACCGATAAAGGCCTGCTTCACGAGATCGTTGAAGCTGATTTCCTGATTGCCGACGCGAACCCGGTTGGGAAGGAAGACAACCTGATCTTCCGGCACCTGATATTGCTGTGCCGCAAAATGGATGAGACGTTTCTTGATCTGGCGGGCTGCGTCCTGTGCAGCCATGCCGTTGAGATCGGCACCGGAAGAAGCCGCCGTCGGCGCCGTATTTGGCACCTTGGCGGTGGTCGTCGCGGTGATCTTCACCCGGTCGATGTCGATCTGGAATTCCTCGGCCACGACTTGCGCCACTTTCAAATGGAGCCCCTGCCCCATTTCCGTGCCGCCATGGTTCATATGCACCGAGCCGTCATTGTATACATGCACCAGAGCGCCAGCCTGATTGGACTCCGTCTTGGTAAAGGAGATGCCGAATTTCACCGGCGTCAGCGCCATGCCGCGCTTTACATAACGGCTTTTCGCGTTGAACTCGCGGATCGCTTCGCGGCGCTTCGCGTAATCTGAACTTTCCTCAAGTTCCGAAACGATGCGCTGGATAATGCAATCTTCGACCTTCTGATGGTAAGGGGTGACGTTGCGTGTACCGTCCTTACCCATCTCGTCGTAGAAATTGCGCTTGCGGATTTCGAGCGGGTCCTTGCCGACGGCGAAAGCCACCTCATCGATCACGCGTTCTGCACCAACCATGCCCTGCGGGCCACCGAAGCCGCGAAACGCCGTATTCGACACGGTGTTTGTGTAAAGCGGTGCCGACTGTGCATGAACTGCCGGGAAGAAATAGGCATTGTCGCAGTGAAACAGTGCGCGGTCGCCGACAGGTCCGGAAAGGTCTGCCGAGAACCCGGCATTGAGGGCAAACAGATAATCGATGCCCAGAATATTGCCGTCATCGTCGAAGCCGACTTCATAGTCGATGACGAAGCCATGGCGCTTGCCGGTCGAGGTCATGTCCTCGTCGCGGTCGAGCCTGATCTTCATGGCGCGCTTGTGCTTCTTGGCAGCAATGGCTGCAATGGCCGCCCACTGGTTGGCCTGCGTTTCCTTGCCGCCGAAGCCACCGCCCATGCGGCGCACTTCCACCGTCACGGAATGGCTCGGCACGCCCAGCGCATGGGCAACCAGATGCTGGGTTTCGCTCGGCCCCTGCGTGGAGCAATAGACGGTGACGTCCTCATCCTCGCCGGGGATAGCCAGCGAAACCTGACCCTCAAGATAGAAATGATCCTGCCCACCAAGATACATGCGGTTCTTGATACGGTGCGGCGCGGTATCGATGGCCGCACGTGCATCACCGCGCTTCAGCGTCAGCGGCGTGGTGACAAGCCGGTCCTTCAGACCGTCCAGCGCATCGATGGAATAGATACCTGTCGTTTCTTCATATTCGATCTTTGCCAAACGCGCAGCGCGGCGCGCCTGATCGCGGCTTTTCGCGATAACCGCAAAGATCGGCTGACCGTGAAACTCAACCTTGTCGACGGCAAAGATCGGGTCGTCATGCATGCCCGATGGCGAAACATCGTTTTCGCCGGGCACGTCCTTGTAGGTCAACACGTCGATCACGCCGGGAGCGGCGCGCACTGCCGACAAATCAATCGACTTGAATGAACCATGTGCAACGGACGAATAGCCGACCCCGATATGCAACGTGCCTTCGGGCTCCGGTATATCGTCGATGTAGACAGCCGTTCCCGTCACATGCTTGTGCGCGGAATCGTGTTTCTGGTCGGTCGCGACGCCACCCACAATGCGGGCAGCTTTCAATGCATTTGCAGGATGCTTGTTCATGATTGCCTCCTCACGCCGCCGCGATTTCAGCCGCACGCAGCGGCACGTAACTGCCTTCCGTTTCGGCGAAGAAACGCCGCAACAGATTGCGCGCCGCGAGCAGCCGGTAATCCGCTGTCGCACGCATATCGCTCAAGGGCGTATAGTCTTGTGCATAGGCTTCCAATGCCGCTTCAACCGTAGCCTCGGTCCAGGGCTTGGCCGTCAGTGCGGCTTCCACCGTGCTGGCGCGCTTCGGCGTTGCGGCCATACCGCCATAAGCGATGCGGACCGTTTCCACATTGCCTGCCGCGTCGAGCGTCAGATGGAAAGCGCCGAGCGTCGCCGTAATGTCTTCCTCGTAACGCTTCGACACTTTGTAAATGGCAAAATGGCTGCCTTCTGCCGGGACCGGTACATGCACGGCTTCGACAAACTCGCCGGGCTGGCGATCCTGCTTGCCATAAGCGATGAAGAACTCTTCCAGCGGTATAGTGCGGCGTTCCGCCCCTTTGCGCAGCGTCAGTTTTGCATCGAGCGCGATCAGCGGCGGCGGCGTGTCACCAATCGGCGAACCATTGGCGATATTGCCGCCGATGGTTCCCATATTGCGCACCTGCTCACCGCCAATGCGGTTGATGAGCTGGCCGAGCTGCGGAATGCGCTTGGCAAGAAATCCGAATGCTTCCGTGTAGGTGACACCTGCGCCGATGGTAACGACACCATTTTCCTCACGGACGGAGCGCAGTTCCTCCAGATGACCGATGAAGACGACCGGGGAAATGTCACGCATCATCTTGGTGACCCACAAGCCCACATCGGTAGAACCGGCAACGATGGTCGCCTTCGGCTCTGCCGCCAGGATGGTGGCGAAATCATCGAGATCACCGGGCACAATCAACCGGTCCTTGCCTTCACCCACTTCCACCCGAACGCTATCGCGCATGGCCGTCAGCTGTTCGAGAACATGGGCGCGCTCAGCAGCAAGCGGGTCTTCCATGACCGTACCGTAGTCGGAAATGATGCGGGCAGCGCGCATGATCGCCTCATAGCCCGTGCAGCGGCAAAGATTACCTTGTAATGCCTTTTCGATCTGTGCATCGGCGGGCTTCGGTTCGCGCATCCACAGAGCGTAGAGTGACATGACGAAGCCCGGCGTGCAGAAGCCGCATTGCGAGCCATGAAACTCGATCATTGCCTTCTGCACCGGATGCAGATCGCCATCGGCGCCGCGCAGATGCTCGATCGTCACGACATGGCAGCCATCCAGCGAACCCATGAAGCGGATGCAGGCATTGACGCTTTCGTAAACGAGCTTGCCGTCGGAAATCTTGCCGACCAGCACCGTGCACGCACCGCAATCGCCTTCGCCGCAACCTTCCTTGGTGCCGCGCAGCTTGGCGGACAGCCGCAGATAGTCGAGCAACGTTTCGGTCGGGGAAACGCGGTCGAGTTCAACCTTTTCACCGTTCAGAAGAAAGCGGATCGTGTGTCGCACAGACTGGTGCACAGACTGGTTCATGGCGCTTAGCTCCCGCGATAGGTGGAATAGGAAAACGGCGAAACGAGAAGCGGTACATGATAATGCGCTTTTTCATCGGAAATGCCAAAGCGCAGAGGGACGACATCGAGGAACGGTACGACATCATCTGTCTTGCCGAAATATTCGCCGACATGGAACAGAAGCTCGTAGGAACCGGCCCGCAAATTCTCGCCCGCCAGCAGCGGCTCGCTGCAGCGGCCATCGTCGTTGGTGCGAATTTCCCGGATTGGTTCGGCCTGCTGATTCTCGACGCGACGCAATTCGATGCGCAGATTTGCCGCCGGCTTGCCGCTTACCGTGTCGAGGACATGCGTCGTCAACCGGCCATTACCGCTGTTTTCCTGACCCATTTACACTCCTGCAGCTTGCTGATTCTCTCATCAAATAGATTGGAAAATGTTACAAGCTTTTGATTTCCGGTGGTTTATTTGAGCCCAACGTCGCCATCGGCTGTGGGGGCCGCAAACCACACCATGTTCCCAGCATTTAGTATTTCGCGATCCTCCTCATTCTGAAAGATGGTTATCGTTGGATGTCTTTCAAATTTTTGGAGGGGAATAATAGCGATAAATCTTTATTATCATGGATAAAACGAACGAAAACGAGGGAAGACCCGCAATGAAATATCCGCGCAATCTCGTCGGCTATGGACGCAACACGCCAGATCCGCGCTGGCCGGGAGGAGCCAATATCGCAGTTCAATTCGTCGTCAACTATGAGGAAGGCGGCGAATGCAGCATTCTCGACGGTGACGCGGCCTCCGAATGCCTTCTGTCCGAGATTGTCGGTGCGCAGCCCTGGCAGGGCCAGCGCAACCTGAATATGGAATCCATCTACGAATATGGCGCGCGATCCGGCTTCTGGCGCTTGTGGCGCGCCTTCACCCGCCGCAACATGCCAGTCACCGTCTATGGCGTGACACTCGCCATGGCACGCAATCCCGAAGCCGTTGCCGCCATGAAAGAGGCTGACTGGGAAATCGCCAGCCACGGATTGCGCTGGTGGGAATATAAGGACGTTCCCGAAGAGATCGAACGCGAGCATATCCGCGATGCGGTACGCCTTCATACGGAACTTACCGGCTCGCGACCGCTCGGCATCTATCAGGGCAAGCCGTCCGACAACACGCTGAAACTGGTGATGGAAGAAGGTGGCTTTCTCTATTCCGCCGATTCCTATGCCGACGAGTTGCCTTATTGGGTTGAAGGTCCGAAGGGACCGCACCTGATCGTGCCCTACACACTCGACGCCAATGATATGCGTTTTGCGACGCCGCAGGGTTTCAATTCCGGCGATCAGTTCTACACCTATCTGAAGGACACGTTCGACGTGCTCTATCGCGAAGGCGCGGAAGGCGCACCGAAGATGATGTCCATTGGCCTGCATTGCCGCCTTGTCGGTCGCCCCGGCCGTGTGGCCGCGCTCGAACGGTTCCTCGACTATGTGCAAAGCCATGACAAGGTATGGGTCGCCAAGCGTGTCGATATTGCCCGCCACTGGCACGAAAACTACAAGCCCGTCACCGCCGACGTCGTGCCTTCGAAAGCCAGCAGGGATGCGTTCGTCGCACGTTATGGCAGCATTTTCGAGCATTCGCCATGGATTGCCGAACGTGCATACGATGCGGGTTTCAGCCTGGAGGAAGATACCGCATCCGGTCTTGCGACCGCGATGACGAAGGCATTCCGCGCCGCCTCGGCAGATGAGCGGCTTGCCGTGTTGAAGGCGCACCCGGATCTTGCTGGCAAGCTCGCACAGGCCAAACGGCTGACAGCGGAATCGACCGCCGAACAGGCTGGTGCGGGTCTCGATGCGCTGACTGATGCGGAAAAGCGGACATTCACCGAATTGAACGACGCCTATACGGCGAAGTTCGGCTTTCCGTTCATCATCGCCGTGAAGGGACGCAACAAAAAGGAAATCCTCGACGCTTTCCAGCGCCGCGTTTCCAATGACCGCGATACAGAATTTGAAACGGCTTGCGCTCAGGTGGAGCGCATCGCCCTCCTGCGCCTCAAGGATATTCTGCCGGAAGCGCTCTACTGATCCTTGCAGCCCGGAAGGTCGACTTCCGGGCGCATTCATTCCATGATCTCACGACAGGTTTTCCAGAACTCGCCGTGAGTGCCAGCTTCTCACATAAGGAATTCCCCACATGGGCAACGACAAGAACAATCGCAGCTATTATGCACCGACTGGCGGATTGCCGCCGCAGACCCAGCTCCTCACCGATCGCGCCATGTTCACCGAAGCCTATGCGGTGATCCCCAAGGGCACGTTCAGCGATATCGTGACGAGCTTCCTGCCCTTCTGGGACAAGACACGGCTTTGGGTGATTGCCCGCCCCCTCTCCGGCTTCGCCGAGACCTTCTCGCAATACATCATGGAAGTGCAGCCGGGCGGCGGCAGCGACCGTGCCGAACTGGATGAAAGCGCGGAAGGCGTGCTGTTCGTGGTCGAGGGCGAAATCGCCGTCACCGTAGCTGGTAAAACGCACACGCTGACCGAAGGCGGCTACGCTTATCTGCCGCCGAAAAGCGGCTGGACACTTCGCAACAACGGCGCGACGACGGCCCGCTTCCATTGGGTGCGCAAGGCTTATGAATATGTCGACGGCCTCGATGTTCCCGAACCGCTATTCCTCAACGAAAAGGATATCGCGCCCAATCCGATGCCGGACACCAACGGCGCCTGGGCGACGACCCGCTTCGTTGATCCGAATGACCTGCGCCACGACATGCACGTCACCATCGTGACCCTGGAGCCCGGCGGCGTCATTCCTTTTGCCGAGACCCACGTCATGGAACACGGCCTCTATGTGTTGGAAGGCAAGGCCGTCTATCGGCTCAATCAGGACTGGGTGGAAGTGGAAGCCGGCGACTTCATGTGGCTGCGCGCCTTCTGCCCGCAGGCCTGTTACGCAGGCGGCCCCGGCAAGTTCCGCTATCTGCTCTACAAGGACGTCAACCGGCATATGAAGTTTTCCCGATAAAGGAGAGCAGTTCATATTCTGCGATGCATTCACGCAACGAAAAGGCCGGATCAATCCGGCCTTTTTCATATGTGCAGAACGATAGGACGGAAACAAAAACGGCGAGCCGAAGCTCGCCGTACCACTCTTCCGACTGGAGATCAGATTTGTAAACAGCGCAGTCCTTCTACGCTATCGAATGGTTCTTTTAAAATAGTACAAGCACACCAGAATGCAAATTACATTTTTGTTATATCAGCACTTGGTTACTTGTTATTTCATTCGAAAATTCAAGAATATTTCTTCAATTAAATATCAAAGTATTAGAAATTTTATTGAACTCATGACCGTTACACCAAGATGAACGGTTCAATATAATTTTGAATGCAGACCGGGAGGCCGATGTCGGCCTCCCGGTTAAGCATTAGAACGAGCGCTGGAAGCGGATCATACCCTGAACGGCATCCTTGCCGTTGAGATAGGACTTGCTGTCGCTCCATTTGGTGTAGGAAACTTCCGGCGTGACCGTGAAGCCCGGAACCATTTCATACGCTACGTTGGCAGTAGCTGCGAAAGTGTTCGTGCCGTCATAAGCAAGCTGCGCATTGAAGACTGCCTTGTCGGTAGCCTTGAATGCTGCGCCGCCCCAGACAGCCCAATCGCCGCCCCAGGTGCCGTAGAAGCTGCTGATCGCACGAACCTGACCGATATCATGGCCATTGCCATCGGTCTGCATGATGTACTGGTCCTTATTGGACTTGTAACCACCCATCGCCCAGACCGAGAAGCGGTCCGTAATGTTCACGTCAGCGCGAACCTTACCGGCCCACTCTTCGTTGCGGGCGTCATAAGCAGCGACGCCTGCGATCTTGCCCCAGCCGCCTTCATACTTCAGGCCACCGACAACGTGCGGCGTGTAGTCCTTGATGACGCCATCATAGCCGTATGCGCTATCCGTATCATCATTGTTGCCCTGTTCGAGCGACAGAATGGCGGAGAAGCCGTTGCCACCGGTGAAGGTGTAGCTGATCAAGCCGGTGCGATAGCCGCCAGCGAGAATCACGTCATCGTTGATGACATCGCCGAGATAGCCCGGGAAGGTAACGAAGGCCGATTCATCGAGACCGACGCGGAGACCGCCAAGCTGGATATAGGCAAAACGCAGCGAACCGGAGGCACCTTCAACACCATTGCCCCAATCATAACGGGTTTCGGCAAAGGTCTTCAGAGTGCCAAGATCGGTTTCCGACGCCGTGGAGAGGCGCAGTGTGAAGCGAGCCTTGTTATCCCAGGAATTGCGGCGCGTATCGACGCTACCGTCACGATCAACGAAACCGCGACCGTAGACATTGTCACCGCCAGCAGCGTCGTAACGGACATAGCCGGATACGCGAAGGCAGGTTTCGGTGCCCGGAATATAGAAATATCCCGCACCATAGGCGTCGCAAACGCGAACATACTCAACAGATTCAGGCTCCGGTGCCACAACGGTATCCGCAGCATATGCTCCAGTGGTTGCAACCAGTGCTGCAGCCGAACCGAACAACAAGCTCTTGATCTTCATTTCATTGCCTCCAGAAATTTTTCAGACGAGGCCTGATAGAATGAACTCTACAAATACATCAATTCCAATTTTAAGAACTATATGAAGTTGAAAAGGAACATGTGTCCATTATGACACTAATTATAAACATCTTTACTTTATAACAATAAATAATTCATAAAATATAAATCAAATAAAATTTCAAGTATATTAACACTAGCAATTTCTAACTACAAAACCACTTTCGCCTTAAATACAATAAACGAAAACGGGGCCCGAAGGCCCCGTTTCACAAGCGTTTCGCGACTATGTCAGTCGATGGCTACCTGCCTGCAGCCTGCTGCGCATAGACGTAGCTGTCATAGGTATATTCAGCGACGCGGAACCATTCGAAGCCCTCGTCACGGAATTTTTTCCAGCTCGGGTAGATTTTCGCCCATGCCGGATTTTTCTCATTGTATTCGGCGTAGAGTTCGAACGCGACCTTGTAGGCGGCATCCAGAACGTCTCGCGGAAGCGGTTGAAGCTTCACGCCCTTCGACACCAGCGAACGAATCGCAGCGGTGTTTTTCACGTCATAAAGCGAAATCATGTTCTGGGTCGCAGCTTCGGCAGCCGTATTCAGCGCAACCTTGTATGGCTCCGGCAAGCTTTCATATTGCTGCTTGTTGATGAAGAAGTGTACCGAAGCGCCGCCTTCCCAGAAGGCCGGGTAATAATAATATGGCGCGATCTGGTAGAAGCCGAGCTTCTCGTCATCATAAGGACCGACCCATTCGGCCGCATCGATCGTGCCGCGCTCCAGCGACGGATAAATGTCACCGCCCGGAAGCTGTTGCGGAACGACGCCGAGGCGCGACATGACCTCGCCAGCCACGCCCGCGATACGCATCTTCAGGCCCTTCAGATCCGCAAGGCTTTTGATTTCCTTGCGATACCAGCCGCCCATCTGGGCCGCCGTGTTGCCGCCGACGATACCGACAATGCCATAATCGGCAAGGAACGCATTATAAAGCTCGTTGCCACCGCCATGATAGAGCCAGGCATTCTGCAGGCGTGTGTTCATGCCGAAGGGAATAGCCGTCCCGATGGCGAAGGCCGGGTTCTTGCCGGTGAAATAATAGCCGCACGTATGCGCCATTTCGACCGTGTTGGCCTGAACCGCATCGATGGCCTGCGGGCCAGGCACGATTTCACCAGCCTGGAATACCTGAATCTGGAACTTGCCTTCGGTCATCTTTGAAACGGCATTGGCCATATAGACCGCACCGCCATAGATCGTATCCAGATTGTTCGGGAAGCCCGAAGTCAGACGCCAGCGCAGCGTCGGCAACTCCTGCGCAATTGCCGGTGTTGCGAGTGCCGCTCCACTTGTGGCAGCGGCAGCGCCAATTGCGGCACCCTTCGTCAGAAATGTGCGGCGGCTCAAATCCTGTTTCATGTGTCTCCTCCTAAGATTGTTCTGGTTTATCAGAATCTACGCAATGCTCGTTTTCCCCTCATTGCGCAGGTTTTTGCTGTTGGTCTTTGTCCTGTCCGAAGCTCGGCTGCGGAGAACCGAAAGACGGCGCGGGCAGAGGCTCAGTTGACGGCGAAGGCGCTCCGAAAGGTGCGGGTGCTGCGCCGAACGGATTGCCGCCGCCAGCATCTGGCATTGGCACATTGATCTGGATCGATGCCGGATCGGCCTGCGGATGGCCGCTCTTGTAGTGGGTGACGATGCCCGGGAAGCTGATGATGATGCCAACCATGACAAGCTGGATCAAAAGGAACGGGATCGATCCCATGTAGATTTGCCCCGACGTCACCGGCTGGATAGTCGCGCCTGTGGCCTTGTCCTTATAGGGTCGGGATGGAGCGACCGAACGCAGATAGAAGAGCGAGAAGCCGAAAGGCGGATGCATGAACGATGTCTGCATATTGACCGCCAGCATGACGCCGAACCAGACCAGATCAATGCCAAGGCTGTCGGCCACCGGCGCCAGAAGCGGGATGATGATGAAGGCCAGCTCGAAATAATCGAGGAAGAAGGCCAGAAAGAACACCAGAAGATTGGCGACAATCAGGAAGCCGACTTCACCGCCGGGGATGGACGTCATCAGGTGTTCGACCCAGATGTGACCGTTGACGCCATAGAAGGTGAGAGAAAACACGCGCGCGCCCAGCAGAATGAAAATGACGAAGGACGACAGTTTTGCCGTGGCATAAAGCGCTGACGTCAGCATCGTCATGTTGAGGCGGCGATTGATGATAGCGAGAAGCAGAGCGCCGACCGCCCCCATCGCGCCACCTTCCGTAGGCGTTGCAACGCCGATGAAGATCGTTCCGAGAACAAGGAAGATCAGCACAAGCGGCGGCACGAGCGAAATCACCACTTTCTGCGCCAGTTTCCAGCCCTTCAATGTACGGGCATGCGGCGGCAGAGCCGGGACCGTATCAGGCCGGAAAATCGACATGCCGATGATAAAGGCACAGTAGAAGCCAACCAGCAGAAGACCGGGAACCAGCGCGCCCTTGTACATATCGCCAACCGAACGGCCCAGCTGATCGGCAAGCACGATCAGGACGAGGCTTGGTGGAATGATCTGTGCCAGCGTGCCGGATGCTGCAATCGTGCCGCTCGCCACTTTGCGATCATAGCCGTAGCGCAACATGATCGGGAGCGAAATCAGTCCCATCGAAATCACCGAGGCAGCGACAACGCCGGTCGTGGCCGCAAGAAGCGCGCCGACGATGATCACCGCAAAAGCCAGCCCGCCACGCACAGGACCGAAAAGCTGCCCGATCGTATCGAGCAGTTCTTCCGCCATGCCGCTTCGCTCCAGTATCAGCCCCATGAAGGTGAAGAACGGAATAGCGAGCAGCGTTTCATTCGACATCTGCCCGAAGATGCGATCCGGTATCGCGCCGAACAGGTTGACAGGCAGAAGCCCCATTTCGATGCCGACGAAGCCGAAGGCAAAACCGACGAAGGCCAGTGCGAAAGCCACCGGGTAGCCGAGCAACAGCACGACCACCAGCGACAGAAACATCAACGGAGCGAGATTTTCCGCAATAAAAGCAATCATATCCATTCCCCTCAGAGCGTCTGGGCTTCCGCATCTTCAAGGGCGACCGTGTCCGGTATGCGCCCTTGAAGGATGGCTATGCGCTTGATGAGTTCGGAAATGCCTTGCAATGCGAGCAGCCCGAAACCGATGGGGATCAACACCCAGACCGGCCAGAGAACCAGCCCACCCGTATTGTTGGAGGTTTCACCGCTGGCGATCTTGGCTTCCACGATGGGCCAGGAGAGGTAAATGGTGATGAGGCAGAAAGGCAGGAGGAAAAAGAGCGTGCCGAAAATCTCGACCAGTAGCTGGGTTCGCCGCGAATAACGGCTGTAGAGAAGATCAACCTTCACATGCTCGCTATGCAGAAGCGTATATCCGGCGGCGATCAGAAAGACCGCCGAGAACAGATACCATTGCGCTTCCAGCCACGCATTCGAGCTGACATTGAACAGCTTGCGCGAGACGGCATTGATAGCACTGATGAGCACTGCCACCAGGATCAGCCACGATACGGATTTTCCGATGAAATTATTGGCCGCGTCGATAGCACGCGACAACGCCAGCAAGACTGACATCGCTCCTCCCCTCCTGTTCCGCCTCCTCAAGCGGTTTTGGAGCGAATGATAGGACCGGCGAATCCATGCCGCAAGTTGACGAAAGTTCTAAGAAACGGAGACCTACCCATTAGTGGGTAAGGCAATATCGGGAGACGAACGGAATATCCGCTATTGCGACGACAGCTATTGCGAAGACAGGCGCAACCGGTTCTCGATGACGTAGCGCGTAAGCCCGGCAGTGCTGGCTATTCCGAGCTTCTTCTTGATATTCTTGCGATGAGTTTCGACCGTCGCCTCCGAAATGCCGAGCCTGATTGCAATTTCGCGGTTGCTTCCACCTTCGGCCACCAGCACCAGAACATCGTTTTCGCGGACCGACAGCCCTTCCGATTTCCTGTCGCCGCTGTCGAGCAGCGCCTCCGAAACACCGGAAGAGAAATAAGTTCCACCCGAAGCGACCGCATGAATGGCGGCGACGATTTCAGTGGTGGACACATCCTTCAACACATAGCCGGAAGCTCCGCGCATGATGGAGGTCGAGATATATTCGCGGCTGTCGTGCATGGACAGCATGAGGATGCAAATGCCCGGCAATTGTTTCTTGAACAGTTCGATAGCGTCGATACCGTTGAGAAGTGGCATGTTGATATCCATCAAAACCACATCGGGATTAACGGTCAGCGCCAGCTCCAGTGCAGCACGCGCGTTGGAAGCCGCGCCTGCAATATCGATATCGTCATAGGTTTCGAGTACAGCCCGCAAACCATCCAGAACCAGCGGATGATTATCCACGAGCAATACGCGAATCTTGCATTCATTCGTCATGCGACTTCCGGTTCCCGCTTTCTCTCTGTTGCCGATTTCGGCAAGCGCGCGGTGAGCTGCGTACCATCTGCGCCGGTTTCAACCAAGAGCACACCGCCGAAATGCGCCATCCGCTCCTGCATATTTCGCAAGCCAAGCCCTGAAAGCTGATCTTTCAGATCACGCGCGGTAAAACCATTGCCGTCATCGGCGACTGTCATCGTCACCTTGCCGCCGGAACCCCAGAGGCGGATGCTCACCTGGCTTGCCCCGGAATGGCGCTCGACATTGGTGAGCGCTTCCTGCACGACGCGATAAAGCGCCGTGCTTGCCTCCGGCTTCAGCGTCTCGTTTAGTCCGCTTGCTTCGAGCTGCGTTTCAATGCCGGTCCGCTCCGAAAAATGTTCGCACAAAGCCTTGAGCGCAACGGTCAGGCCAAGATCGTCCAGAATGCGCGGACGCAGATCATGCGAAAGCCGCCGCACCTCCTTGATTGCACCATTGAGCGCATCCGATGCCTTCTCGATCGCAAGCGGCGCGCCTCCGCTGTCCATGCGCACCTGACGGCTTGCTAAATCGATGGCATAGCGAACGCCGACGAGATTTTGGGAAATGCCGTCATGCAGTTCACGCGCCAGACGTGCCCGTTCCTCCTCCTGCGTATCGATGATGCGCTGCGCCAGCTCCTTCAGCTTGTTATCAGCCATACGTCGCTCGCGCAGATTGAGCAGCATACAGGTCGCGAAGACGAGCATCACAGCTGGCACGGCGATCAGACTGACGATCAGGAATGTCGTTCGGATATTGGCCCGGAAATCGGCGTTGGCGGCAGCAGTCTGCACATAGACATCGTCAAGATAGACGCCAGTTCCGAGCATCCATTTCCATTTGCTCAGTCCGACAGCGAAGGAGAGCTTGTCCGCCATTTCGCCGCTTGACGGCTTTTCCCATTTATACTGGTGCAGTCCTCCACCTTCCTTCGCCTTGTCAATCAGATTGGCAATAACGCGATCTCCATCAGGATCAACAAGATCGAGCCAGTTATGGCCGGGCCGAAATGTCTGGCGAGGATGGACGACATTGTTGCCGTCATAGTCATAGACAAAGAAGTAGCCGTCGCGACCATAATCGAGCGAGGTCAGAATCTTCCGCACCTTTTCCATGGCAGCGGTATCGTCGGGGCCTGCATCGTCGTAAATCTGCTGGATGGAAGAAAGCGCCAGGTTGGTAAGATTGAGAAGCTCAGTCTCCTTGGCCTTCAGCATATTCTTCTCGAAGGTCGCGATACTGCTCTGCACAAGATTTGCCGACTGCCAGGTAATGAAGGCCGTGACCGTCAGAATAGCCACGATAAGGGGCACAATCGCCAGTGCAACGATCTGATAGCGTAGCGTCACGACTTCTCCTCCCGGCACAACGAGCCGACTTTTCCCAGGCGACTTTAGAGTTCCGGCTTGATGAGGAAAAGGGGACAATCAGCAAAACCTTGCCCCAAGAAAAAGACGCTTGCACAACCAATAATATATTATTCTTTTCTTATATAACTGAAATATAAATAATAATTCATAGTTGAAGACACGAATATTTTATGTTCAATAATGTTTTCTTGGACAGTGCGTCCGAGTATACGGTTCTGGGGCTCATTAATTTCAGAGAGAATCTTTTTATGAAAAGCTATCGCGTAATCGGTCTTGCATTCACGCTTGCAACCATTTCCGGCGCTTCGGCCTTTGCGGCTCCACTTCCAGGTGGAGCTAGCACCCTTCAGGAGACTTACCAAGACTGGACCGTTTCCTGTCAGAGCCAGAAGGAAACAAGCATCTGTGTGATGCGTCAGGACCAGAGCAGCACGCAGACCGGCCAGCGCGTTCTGACCGCGGAATTGCGCAATGTGGAAGGTAAGGTCGAAGGTGTTCTGCTGATGCCATTTGGCCTTGATCTTGCCAAGGGCGCAGCTCTCAAGATCGACGAAGTTGCCGGACCGAACCTCGCTTTCTCTACCTGCCTGCCGCAGGGTTGCCTGGCGCCGGTCAGCTTCGAAGCAAAGCAGGTTGCAGCTCTCAAGGCTGGCACCAATATCAACGTCACCACAACAGCCCTGAGCCCAAGCCAGCCGGTCGCCTTCAAGGTTTCGCTGAAGGGCTTCGGCGCAGCGCTTGACCGCATCACCGCACTGACGAAGTAAGCTTCAAAACTTTGATGAAAAAGCCATACGCCCGACGGGCGTATGGCTTTTTCTTTTGTCAGGCCGGATGCGCCGAGATATGCGCGAGATGCCTGCGCCATCGCAGCGTCATCAATACCGAGACAATACCGAGACCGGCGGCAAGGCCGAGCCAGATACCGACCCCACCCAGTTCAAACTGGAATGCAAGCAAGGCACCCAACGGCAAACCCACACCCCAATAGCCGAATAGCGCCAGGAACATCGGAATGCGTGTATCGCGCAATCCGCGCAACATGCCCGCGGCAACGGCCTGTGCACCGTCAACGATCTGGAAGAGAGCCGCCAGCGCAAGAAATGTGACAGCCAGTTCCATCACTGGCAGGTTCTGCGGATCGTGCAGATCGAGAAAAACACCAATGAACACGCGCGGGATGAGAACCATGAGAAGCCCCATCACGGCCATGAAACCGACGCCGAGCGCATAGGCGCTCCAGCCTGCATAGGCGACAGCCTGAGGGTCGCCGCGGCCATAGGCACGGCCCACGCGCACGGTTGCAACCTGACCGAAACCGAGTGGCACCATGAAGCTGAGCGATGCAATCTGGATCGCCACGGCATGAGCCGCCATGGCCGTCGGCCCGATGCGGCCCATCATCACCACTGCAGCATAGAAGATCGAAGTCTCGAACACGAATGTCAGCGCCATTGGAATACCAATGCGCCATAGTTCACGCAGGCGCGCCCAGTCGGGACGCCAGAAGCGGCCAAACAGGTGATAGCGGCGGAAGCGGTGGTGACGCACCGTGATGAATGCAAGCCCGAGGAACATCATCGTGCTTGACGCTGTTGTGGCGATACCGGCGCCGTGCAGTTCCATGCGCGGGAAACCGAAGTGACCGAATATCAGCGTCCAGCCGGCAAGCGCGTTGAAGCCGATGGCAAGGGCCGCAATAAGAAGCGTCCACATCGGCTTTTCCATCGCCGCAAAGAACGAGCGTAGAACAATATATCCGAGATAAGGCAGCAATGCCCATTGCAGCGTGTGCATGAAATCCGTCGATCGGGCAGCTATATCCGGGCGCTGGCCGAGAAACAGGAATATCTCCTCGCAATGCCAGAGCACGATCCAGACCGGGATCGAGATCATTATGACCGTCCATAGTCCCTGTCGCACCGTGCGGCGCACATCGCGAACCGAATGACGGTTCTTGCCAAGCGCGATGGCGATCATCGGCATGACGGCCGAAACGAGCCCCATCGAGAAGATCATGAGCGTATGATAGAAGCTGGTCGCCAGCAGTGCCGAAGCGAGCGTATCCGCTCCAAGACGGCCGATGAAGATGACGTCGGTTGCAGTCAGCGCTGCCTGCGAAAGATTGGTGAAGATCAGCGGCCAGCCAAGCTTCAACGCTGCCGCCATCTCCCTGCCCCAGCGTTGCGTGCCGGATTCATGCGGCCCCCGAAAGCCCGCATCGATTGTCCTGTCCATTGTCCGCTCCCCGAAGCATCCGGGGCCGTCAATCCGCCGGACGTTCCATTTGAATGAGGCCACGCCCCGGAACATCAGAGACCATGTCAATCTGAGAAGAGGCGCGGAAATACGATCATCGACCGTCCCATGCCGGCTAAGGGTGTCCATCGCCAAGAGAGCGATCACACCCCAACTTTTCGGGTTGCTCAATTTCTAACGGGAACGTTGTGTATGTTCCAGAAACTGATCCGGAGCCAAGCGGGCTGCGCATCGATTTGCACAAAATAAGAGCACAATGGATATCAGACTTGCTTAAAGAAGCAACACATCTCGGAATGGATTTTTCATCTCCTGACACTGAGGGGAATGGAATCCTCATTCTGACGCGAAAGCGCAATTGCCCGTCCGATAAAGGATTGACGCTAACGCCCTAACCGATAGGAATGATTGCATTAATTGCAGGAGGCGTCATGCGCAGCACCAAAGTCATCCATATTGTCGGCTGTCACGCAGAAGGCGAAGTCGGTGATGTCATTGTCGGTGGCGTGGCCCCTCCTCCCGGCAAGACTGTGTGGGAGCAGTCGCGCTTCATCGCCAGCGACGAGACCCTGCGCAATTTCGTGCTGAACGAGCCGCGCGGCGGTGTGTTTCGCCATGTCAATCTGCTGGTGCCACCAAAAGACCCGCGGGCGCAGATGGGTTTCATCATCATGGAGCCAGCCGATACGCCGCCCATGTCCGGGTCCAATTCAATCTGCGTCTCCACCGTTTTGCTGGATAGCGGCATTATCCCGATGCAGGAACCCGTGACGCGCATGGTGCTGGAGGCGCCGGGCGGAATCATTGAAGTGGAAGCCGAATGTCGCAACGGCAAGGCCGAGCGCATCAGTGTGCGCAACGTTCCATCTTTCGCTGACCGTCTGGATGTCTCATTGGAAGTTGAAGGCCTTGGCACGATCATTGTCGACACGGCTTATGGCGGTGACAGTTTCGTCATTGTCGATGCAGCTTCTATCGGAATGAAGATCGAGCCGGGCCAGGCGCGGGAACTTGCCGAAATTGGCGTGAAGATTACCAAAGCCGCCAACGAGCAGCTTGGTTTCCGCCATCCTGAAAAAGACTGGAACCACATTTCCTTCTGCCAGATCACCGAGCCGGTTACGCGCGACGGCGATGTGCTGACTGGCGTGAACACCGTTGCCATTCGCCCGGCCAAACTCGACCGTTCCCCGACCGGCACTGGCTGCTCGGCGCGCATGGCAGTTCTGCACGCGAAAGGCCAGATGAAGGTCGGAGAGAAATTTATCGGGAAGTCCGTGCTGGGCACGGAGTTTCATTGTCGATTGGACAAGGCTCTGGAGCTTGGTGGCAAACCGGCCATCAGCCCCATCATTTCCGGTCGCGCTTGGGTGACGGGAACTTCGCAGCTCATGCTCGATCCGAGCGATCCGTTTCCGAGTGGGTATCGTCTCTCGGATACCTGGCCAAATATGCCAGAGTAAGCCAGAGCAAAGCGCCAATAAAAAACCCCGCACAAAGCATGGCATTGGGCGGGGTTTTCTTTACTCATTCAGATGAGGCTTACGCGAAGTCGAGTGCGCGGTCGCCGTCTTCATCCTTGATGCGCGATGGCAGGCCGATCTGGTTGAGGATGTGGAGGAACGGCTTTGGATTAAGCTCTTCCACATTCACCATCTTCTTCACATCCCATTCACCCGAGGCGATCAGGATTGCGGCCGCAACCGGCGGAACGCCAGCGGTATAGGAAATGCCCTGCGAACCCACTTCGTTGTAAGCGTCCTTATGGTCGGCAACGTTATAGATGAAGACTTCCTTCTCCTTGCCGTCCTTGGTGCCCTTGACGAAATCACCAATGCAGGTCTTGCCGGTATAGTCTGGTGCCAGCGACGATGGATCAGGCAGAACGGCCTTGACCACCTTGAGCGGCACGACTTCCAGACCTTCGGCAGTCTTGACCGGCTGTTCGGACAGGAGGCCCAGATTGTTCAGCACCGTAAAGACGTTGATATAGTGATCGCCAAAGCCCATCCAGAAACGCACATCTGCGTTCGGGTAGTTCTTAGACAGCGAATGCACTTCATCATGACCAGTCATATAAGCCTTGCTCGGGCCGACGACAGGCAGGTCAAAGGTGTGGCCGACTTCGAACATCTTGTTCGACTGCCACTGACCGCCCTGCCATGAATAGACCGTGCCGGTGAATTCGCGGAAGTTGATTTCCGGGTCGAAGTTGGTCGAGAACCAGCGGCCATGCGAACCGGCATTGATATCGACGATATCGATGGATTTGACTTCATCGAGATAGTCGTCAGCAGCCAGACGTGCATAGGCATTAACCACGCCCGGATCAAAGCCAATGCCGAGAATGGCGGTGATACCCTTCTCTTCGCATTCCTTGAGATGCTTCCATTCGTAGTTGCCATACCATGGCGGGGTTTCGCAGATCTTCTTCGGATCTTCATGGATCGCGGTGTCCATGTAAGCCACGCCCGTATCGATACAGGCGCGAAGGACCGACATATTGAGGAAGGCCGAGCCGACATTGATGACGATCTGAACGCCCGTCTTCTGGATCAGAGCCTTGGTGGCTTCAATATCCAGCGCGTCCAAAGCATGCGCTTCCAGCTTCACCTCGGTCTTGAGGCTCTTCTTTTCATGCACGCTATCGATAATCTTGCGGCATTTCTCAACCGTGCGGGACGCAATATGGATATCGCCCAATATGTCAGAGTTTTGCGCACATTTATGTGCAACAACCTGTGCCACGCCCCCGGCGCCGATAATGAGAACGTTCTTCTTCATTTTCTGTCGATGCTTCCTCTTCCAGCGGTTACCCGCCATCTGTTAACCGTCCCGATTGCCTTCTCACCCGGAACACATGAATTCATTGCAGTTTGAGGTCTGCAAAAGGATCTTTAAGAAAGCGACCCTTCAAAATCCGCATAATCAAATTCGCGGACTAATTTGACCGTGCCATCAAGTTCACGCACGGCAATGGCTGGCATCTTCACGCCATTAAACCAGTTCTTCTTGACCATGGTATAACCGGCTGCATCTTCAAATGAGAGGCGGTCCCCAATGGAGAGCTCCTTGTCGAAAGTGAACTCGCCGAAAATATCGCCAGCAAGGCAGGATTTGCCGCAAACCATATAGCTGTGCCCGCCATTGTTGGGCGCCATCTTCGCCTTTTCGCGATAGATGAGCAGATCGAGCATATGTGCTTCGATCGAGCTATCGACGATGGCGAGGTTCTTGCCGTTATAAAGCGTGTCAAGAACCGTCACTTCCAGCGTCGTGGTCTTGGTGATCGAGGCTTCGCCCGGCTCCAGATAGACCTGCACGCCGAACTTTTCCGAAAACGCCTTCAGGCGCGCGCAGAATTCATCGACGGGATAATTCTCACCGGTGAAATGAATGCCGCCGCCAAGGCTGACCCATTCGACACGATGCAGAAGCGAGCCGAACTTTTCTTCGATATCGGTCAGCATCTTGTCGAAAAGACCGAAATCGGAATTTTCGCAATTGTTATGGATCATAAAGCCGGTCACGCGGTCCATGACCTTTTCGACCTTCGCAACATCCCATTCGCCAAGACGACTGAACGGACGCGCCGGGTCAGCCAGATCAAAGGTCGAAGACGAAACGCCTGGGTTCAGACGCAAGCCGCGCTTGATATGCGCTGCCTTGTCGGCAAAACGCTCCAGCTGACCGATCGAATTGAAGATGATCTTGTCGGCGTGGCTGATAACTTCGTCGATCTCGTTATCAGCATAGGCCACGCTATAGGCATGGGTTTCGCCGCCAAATCTTTCATGGCCGAGACGCACTTCATTGAGCGATGACGACGTGGTGCCGTCCATATATTCGCTCATCAGATCAAACACCGACCACGTGGCAAAGCATTTCAGCGCCAGCAGAGCCTTGGCGCCGGACTTTTCGCGCACATAGGCAACCTTTTCCATGTTGCGCTTCAGCTTGGTCTTGTCGATCAGGTAGTAAGGCGTCTGGATCATGAGAGTTCCGGGTCGTCCAAAGGGGAAATCTGGCCTCGCCAGCAAGGCTGGTTTGCCAAGTTGAGGAAACACACAGGTGGTTTCCCAAATTATTCGAAGGCTTATAGGAAGCTTGTGACAGAAACACAAATCCGCCACAGCATTATCGGGAAAAAATTTCCCCACAAGCTATCGCGGATTACTTCCCGACCTTCAGCAGGTGAGCTTCATATAGAGCTTTCTGCAGGAATTTGAACCCCTTCCCTCTTCTAGAGCGGTTCCGGTTGATAAGAAGTCGTTGGAACCGCTCTATCTGTTTGTTTTTACGCATGTCTTTATCCCGAAACTGGTTCCCGCTTTCGGGAGACATGCGCTACCCCTTGCCCTGCCGTTTTCATTGAAAGTCTTTGCCCGGACAAATGGCTTCTGCCGGCCGATAGGGCTCGCTACAATCCCAGAAGTATCATCAAATTAATTAAACAAGCATTTGCTTGACAAATTACAGCCCCGGGCGTAGCCATTTTCTCCATGTTCGGGGCGACCTCATTCAGACTTTCGCCCGCACGATGACAGTCAAAGGAAAATGAAATGCAGGATCAGAAGCCGACCGCCGGTTGGGGAGACCTGTTCGCAGGCAGAAACGCTATCGTCTCGCTGACGCTTGTCGGCGGTGTCGCGCTTCATGCCATCAACGTGTTCATCGCTACAACCATTCTGCCAACAGTCGTCGCCGACATTGGCGGCATGGACTATTATGCGTGGAACACGGCGCTGTTCGTGACTGCATCCATTCTCGGCTCGGCTCTCGTGCCGCGCCTGCTTTCCCAGGCAGGCCCGCGCAGCGCCTATCTGATCGCGGCGATAATCTTCGCTGCCGGAACCCTGACCTGTGGTCTGGCTCCATCTATGCCTGTCATGCTGGCGGGGCGCGCCATACAGGGTCTTGGCGGCGGCATGATGCTCGCCCTTTCCTATTCCATGATCCGCATCGTTTTCGACGAAGCATTGTGGCCACGCGCCATTGGCCTCGTTTCCGGCATGTGGGGCGTGGCCACACTTGTCGGCCCTGCCATCGGCGGTGTTTTTGCGGAGCTTGGCATCTGGCGTGCCGCCTTCTGGTCGCTCGCGCCGGTGATTGCTGTGTTCACCATCATGGCTATGACGGTGCTGCCACGTGAATCCGGCTCCGCCGCCAGCAATGACCGGCTTGCCTGGCCACAGCTCATCCTTTTGACCGCTGCAGTCCTCGCCGTTTCTGCTGGAAGTATTTCATCCGAACTGGCGTTCAATGCCGGAGGCGTCGCGCTTGCCATTATTCTGCTGCTTCTCCTCGCAGCCGTGGAAAAGAAAGCCAGCAGGCGCATTCTGCCGAAAGGCTCGTTCAGCATCCAGAAACTCGGCGCGCTTTATCTGACCCTCGCCTTCCTCAGCGCATCCGTCACCAGTTCCGAAGTCTTCGTGCCGCTGTTCTTTCAGGTGCTGCACAACCAGTCGCCGCTTGTTGCGGGTTATCTGGCAGCCATCATGGGCGGCAGCTGGACACTTGGTTCCATCGGATCGTCAGGGATTGCCGCCGGGCGTACCGACCGTGTCATTCTGGCCGCCCCCGTCATGGGCGTGGCGGGCATGGTTACGCTGGCCGTTCTCATTCCGGCTGGCAGCGAAGGACATTGGTACGATCTGCTGCCGATCTGTATCGCGCTGGCCGTCATCGGCTTTGGCGTTGGCCTGACATGGCCGCACCTGCTGACCCGCATTTTCAAGCGTGCCGACGCAGAGGATCAGAATCTGGCTTCCGCATCCGTGACCATGGTGCAGCTTTTCACGACCGCCCTTGGCGCAGCACTTGCAGGAATGGTTGCCAATATGGCTGGCCTCACCAATCCCGGCGGATTTACCGGCACTGCACATGCCGCACTTTGGCTCTTCTCCGGCTTTGCCATTCTGTCTGCACTGGCATTCGTGTCGGCACTCGCTCTGGTCCGCAGCGCGAGACAGCCGCAACCGGCATAGTGCTAAAAGGATGGTTAGGCGGTCGGCGCAATAACGTAAGCACAGCGCCGCGCACCGGCCAGAATATGCTCGGTGCGATTTACAGAAACATCAGGGCCAAGCACGGCCCTGAATACCTGAAGCTCTGATCTGCAGAAGCCCTGACAGGCATCTGCAGCGGCGCAGATAGGACAATGATTTTCGATGAGCAGCCAGGAACCATCGTCCCGCTTTTCGGCATCAGCCATGTAGCCTTCGGCGGAACGAATGTCGGCAAGTTCCTTCACTCGCTGGTCGAGCGACAAATCCTTCAGCCGTGTCTGATATTGACGGCGCGTCTCGGTCTCGCGATGGGCGATCAGCGTGTCCAGCGCATCGTCACCAAGAATGGTACGCACCGAATGAAGAAGCTGAACCGTCAGATCGGCATGCGTATCGGGGAAACGTTTGTTACCGGCTTCGGTAAGATCCCAGAACAACGAAGGGCGACCAACGCCTTGGGATACGGAATGTGAGGAAACAAGCCCTTCCTCTACCAGACGCACGAGCTGTTGGCGAACGGCCTCACCTGTGGTTCCCAAATGTTCCCCGATGGTCGCGGCGGTCTGCGCTCCCCGCATCTTGAGCGAGAGCATGATCCTCTCCGCGGGAGAACGTGCTCCCAATTCATCGGTATTTAGAAAGTCATTCCTTGACATATGTGCCATTTTCTATTTAAAGAAGGATTATCTTGTTAAATAGGTGATCAGGCCTGTCGAAGCAAGATAATTCTGAATTTTCAATATTCAAACCGGCTTTCGTCAAAGCCAGAGTCCACACCGGGATAGATCCTCAGGATGCTGAACGGTGATTATGCTCAAGCGATCAGGAGTTTTAAAATGAGCTTCACTTTGCCACCACTTCCCTTTGCAACCAACGCGCTCGAAGGCGCCGGAATGGGCACGGAAACGCTTGAGCTGCACCACGGCAAGCACCATCAGGCCTATGTGACGGCACTCAACGGTTTCGTGGAAAAAAATGACGCGCTCAAGGGCAAGTCGCTCGAAGAAATCATCCTCTTCGCCAAGGATAAGGCTGATCTAGCTCCCGTGTTCAACAATGCCGGCCAGCATTGGAACCACGATCTGTTCTGGCAGAACCTGTCGGCAACCGGCGGCCGCCTGCCTGGCGCTCTGGAAAAGAAGATCGTCGAGGATTTCGGTAGCGTCGACCAGTTCAAGGAAGCCTTCAAGGCTGCGGCCGTCGGCCAGTTCGGCTCGGGCTGGGCATGGCTGGTTCTGGCCAATGACGGCAAGCTGAAGGTCACCAAGACGCCAAATGGCTCCAACCCGCTGGCAACAGGCGAAGGCAAGGCACTATTAGGGCTTGATGTCTGGGAGCATAGCTATTATCTCGATTTCCGTAATCGTCGGCCTGACTATGTAACGAATTTCCTCGACAAGCTGGCCAACTACGAATTCGCGGAAGCCACCCTGAAGGCAGCATGACGCGCTTACATTGATTGTGATCAAGGCGTTTTGCCCGCAGCGGATGCAGTCTCCACGGAGCTGCACGACTGCGGGCAAAATGCAGCAATGACCGATAGAAACCGAACCGACCAATCCATTCCATAGGCGCCGTCCTCCCAAGCGGTGCTGGAGCAAGACAGAGACAGTTCCGAAAATGAGCAGCAACTTCAATCAGGAAACCGTCACCGACATCCATCACTGGACCGACACGCTGTTTTCCTTCCGCACGACGCGCGACCCCGGTTTTCGCTTCCAGAGCGGCCAGTTCATCATGATGGGCCTGGAAGTGAACGGCAAGCCGCTCACACGCGCCTATTCGATTGCCTCGAGCCTTTACGAAGACGGTCTGGAATTCTTCTCGATCAAGGTGCCGAACGGTCCATTGACCTCAAAGCTTCAGCACCTGAAGGTTGGTGACCAGATCATCCTGTCCAAGAAGCCGGTCGGCACGCTGCTCTATGACAATCTGAAGCCCGGAAAAAATCTCTGGTTGCTTTCGACCGGCACCGGTCTCGCCCCATTCCTGTCGATCATCCGTGATCTGGAAGCCTATGAACGTTTCGAGAAGATTATTCTCGTTCATGGCGCACGTCAGGTGGCAGAGCTTGCCTATACGGACTTCATCGCCAATGAATTACCGCAGGATGAATTCCTCGGCGAAATGGTCAAGAACCAGCTCATCTACTATCCGACCGTCACACGTGAGCCTTACAAGAATCGTGGCCGCCTGACCGACCTCATTCGTTCGGGTCAGCTCTTTGCCGATATTGGTCTGCCGGAATTCAACCACGATGACGACCGCATGATGCTCTGCGGCAGCCCGGAAATGCTGGCCGAAACCAAGCAGATTCTGGAAGAACGCGGCTTCAAGGAAGGCAGCCAGAGCGAAGCCGGACATTACGTCATCGAAAAGGCTTTTGTTGAAAAGTAAGCCCTGCCACAAGCGCTGGAAAATGAATAGAGGGAGGCGTCGGCCTCCCTTTTTCTTTAACTGTACTTATTGAGATCGTACCGCCTGCAGGAAAAACGTCTTCACACCGGCGATCATCTCGGCACGATCCATCATATCCGGGTTGGAGATGATCTCATCGACCGCACCGTGCAGCGCATTGAACAGAAGTACAGCCGTCAAACGCGTATCGGCGATTTTCCATGCGCCTGCAGCATTACCGTCGGTTAACAACGCATCGAGCCGGACGATTGCCGGATTTTCCTGCTTCATGCGACGCATGGGCGGGTGAAAATCATGGAACACCATGTCGTGGAGTTTGTAGTTGTCGAGATAGCCGGCAATTCCGGTCTCGGCCCATGCAGCCAGTTTTCCCTGCCAGTCGTCGGCGGGAAGTAGACCGAGTTGACGCTCCAATCGCTCGCAAAACCCATCGACAAATCGCTCCCGCAAGGCAAGCAGGATGTCGTCCTTGCTGCGAAAATGCAGGTAGAACGTACCTTTGGCGACGTCCGCCAGACGCACGATTTCATCCACGCTTGTCGCCGCGAAGCCCTTTTCGAGGAAGAGGGCTTCGGCTGCAGCCATCAGCTCGTCGCGACGTATTTCCGCTGGTTTGGTGCGGGGCTTGGGCTTGATGGCAGTGGAAGGCAAATCAATCTCCAAAACTTCAGGTCGCTGCCAATTTATCCCGGATCGCCGCCCTGTCAAAATCAAGCTGATTTGGTCGAATGACCCTATCTTCCAGCCAATGCAGCGCCGCATCGACATTGGAGAATGTGCCCGCGGGGACGCGAAACAGCTTTTCTGCATCCATGCGGCTTGCCTGTTCATAAACAGATTCCGGAACGATGTTCACCATGCCCAGCACCTGTTCGCGAATACGCTGCGCATTCTGCTGCAACCATTGTTTCACTTCCCGTGCCGAACCTTCGGGATGCGCAAGTGCATCCTCGTCCAGAAAACGGCGAATCGTGATGAAGGGCTTTCCCTCATCAAGCCATCGATTCCAGACATCAAAGAATTCACGCGTTTCGTCCAAGGTCGATGCGCCCTTCGACAAGGTGACCACGTAAGGCCAATTTTCCGTATGGTGAAGCATCACGCTTCCCTCCTGCTCGATATCCATCAAACTCTCTGTGGCAATGCCGCTTTGAGCCGTGACGGCGATCCGGCAACCGGCACGCACACAAGCAAGTTGCAGAACCACCGCACGACTCATGACTGACTATCAGTCAGTCACTGTGTGACACGAAAACATGAATTATTCAATCATGTTTTTGCATGTAGGATTCTTGCACGAGTATGGAGGCAGTTATCGCCATGAATGTGCGAGACCTAACCCTTAGCGACGGACTAGGTTTTACAGCGAAGCACGTTTGGACATTGTCTATGTGGGAGATATTGCGCCTGTCCACACAAGACGTAAAGCCTCAGCTATTCAGTTCAAAATCGAGCCCGATATCGAGGTTCGGCGCGCTGTGCGTGGTCCAGCCAACCGAGATCAAATCAACGCCGCTGGCTGCAACCGCCGCCACCGTTTCCGGCGTAATGCCGCCCGAGGCTTCGGAAATGGCGCGGCCGTCGATAATCGAGACCGCCTCGCGCAATTGCGCAGGCGTCATATTGTCGAGCAATACAGCGTCCACACCAATGGCCATCGCCTCCTCGAGCTGTTGCAGCGTATCGACCTCGACCTCGATCTTGACCATGTGACCAGCACCGGCCTTGGCGCGTTCGATAGCCTCGCGCACACCGGCCGCAACGGCGATATGATTGTCCTTGATGAGCACCGCATCATAGAGCGCGAAACGGTGGTTCATGCCGCCGCCTGCCCGGACTGCATATTTCTGCAAGGCGCGCAGACCGGGCGTCGTCTTGCGGGTGCAGACGATGGAGGCCTTTGTGCCAGCCACAGCCTTGACCAGATTAGTCGTCGCCGTGGCGATGCCGGACAGATGGCCAAGGAAATTCAGCGCCGTCCGTTCTCCTGCGAGTATAGAGCGGGACGAGCCGGAAACCCGGGCGACATCCTCCCCTTTTTCAAGAGACTGACCGTCCCGCGCCAGACGTTCGAATGTGACATCCGGATCGACCAGACGAAATGCCATTTCAGCCACGTCCAGCCCGGCGATAACGCCCGGCTGGCGCAGGCTGAACAGCATGGCCGAGCAGTGTTCTTCCGGCACCACCGCATTGCTGGTAATATCACCAGCAAGCCCCAGATCTTCCAGAAGCGCAGCGCGCACCAGCGGTTCGACGACAAGCGGAGACAAGCGCGGCAGGTTCATCATGCAGTCCTTGTAACAGGGTGAGGCGCGGCAATGTCGCGTGCCAGTGCGAAAGCTGCCGGAAAGGTGAAAAAACTGCGGACTGGAGCCGCAATTTTGGCGGGATAGTCGGTGCGGGCATGACTGCCACGCGACTCGCGCCGTTCATATGCCGCAACCGCAGCAACCAGCGCCACGGCTGCGGCATCGTCGGTCTCCGCGAGGGGGAGAAGGGTGGTGATTGCAGAGCGCAAACCTTCTTCATCACGCAGCAGGCCAAGATGGCTGGAAACGACGCGCCGCGCCGGTTCGGGATCGGCGCTCTGCGGCAGGCTGACCGGCACGGGATGCCGCACGGCGGCCGCCTCTTCACAGCCAAGCGCGCGGGCGACGCGTAGCCCCATGGCGGCAGCTTCAAGCAGCGAATTGCTGGCCAGCCGGTTGGCGCCGTGCAGGCCGGTGCAGGCCGCTTCGCCCACAGCCCACAGCCCCGGCAGACTGCTGCGCCCGTCGGCGTCGGTCCTGATGCCGCCCATATGGTAATGCGTGGCCGGTCTGACCGGGATCATATCACTGGACGGATCAATGCCATGCTGTTTGCAAAGCGCGTCGATACCGGGAAACCGGGTTGCAAAACGCGCACCCAGAGCCGCGCGCGCATCCAGATAGACCTTGCGCCCTTGTGCAATCTCGTTGCCAATGGCACGCGCCACCACATCACGGGGCGCAAGCTCACGGCCCGGAATATCAGCCATGAACTGCTCGCCACGATCATTGACGAGCTTAGCGCCCTCCCCGCGCACCGCTTCGCTAACCAGCGGCAGACGCGGCGCAGAAACGGCAAGCGCGGTCGGGTGGAACTGCACGAATTCCATATCGGCAAGCACAGCGCCAGCGCGGCCTGCCAGAGCGGCACCTTGGCCGAGATTGCCAAGCGGCGTGGTTGTTGCCTTATAAAGTCCGCCGATCCCGCCCGTCGCCAGCACCACGGCGGTTGCTGCAACCGGTCCGAGATTTTCAAGACAGGCACCGACCACACGGCCATCCTGCTTGATCAAACGCAGGGCGCGGGTGTTTTCCAGAACTGTGATCGAAGGCGTTGCCAGAACCTTTGCGGTTAAAGCTCGTATGATGCCCGCCCCCGTCGCGTCGCCATCCACATGCACAATGCGATGGCGACTATGGGCGGCTTCCAGACCGAGCGAAAACGAACCGTCCGCCTTGCGGTCGAAGTGCACGCCATGCGCTTCCAGCGCGGCAATGACTTCCGCGCCTGCCGCCACAATCTCCGCAGCCACGCCCCGGTCACACAGGCCGTCGCCAGCCGCAATCGTATCGGCCAGATGCAGCGCCGCGCTGTCATCCGCGCCAACACTTGCGGCAATGCCGCCTTGCGCCAGCATGCTGGAACCGGACAGGCCGAGGCTTCCCGCTGTCACCAGCAACACCGGCTGCGGAGATAGTGTCAGCGCCGTCATCAGACCGGCAAGACCGCTGCCGATGACGAGAACCGGGAGCGGGGCCGTGTTCATACCGCCAGCATCCGTTCGACGGCGCGCCGGGCAGGCTCCATCAGTGCTGCCTCGACGGTCACTTCATGGCGATTGTTTTCCAGCGCATCGCGAATGTTGGCAAGCGTGATCCGCTTCATATGCGGGCAGAGATTGCACGGGCGGATGAACTCGACATCGGGGTGATCGACAGCGACATTGTCGCTCATCGAGCATTCGGTCAAAAGCACGACACGCTGCGGCTTTTTCTCGCCGACATAATCCGACATGACCGCCGTGGACCCGGCGAAATCGGCAGCTTCCACCACGTCCGGCGGGCATTCAGGATGGGCCAGAACCACCACACCGGGGTGGCTCTCGCGCAATTCGCGAATATCGTCGGGGGTGAAGCGTTCATGCACCTCGCAATGGCCATGCCAGGCGAGAATTTCGACATCGGTTTCGCGCGCCACATTCTGCGCCAGAAACTCGTCGGGGATCATCAGCACGCGCGGCACGCCGAGCGATTCCACCACCTTTTTGGCATTGCCGGAGGTGCAGCAAATATCGGATGCCGCCTTCACGGCAGCGGATGTGTTGACATAAGTAATGATCGGCACGCCGGGATGCGCTTCACGCAGCAACGCCACATCTTCCGGCGTGATGCTGTCGGCCAGCGAACAGCCCGCCCCCATATCCGGGATCAGCACTGTCTTGCCTGGATTGAGCAGCTTGGCCGTTTCGGCCATGAAATGCACGCCCGCCAGCACGATCACATCGGCATCGACCTCCGCAGCCTTGCGCGCCAGCGCCAGACTGTCGCCGACAATATCGGCCACGCAATGGAAGATTTCCGGTGTCTGGTAATTATGCGCAAGGATAACCGCATTGCGCTTTTTCTTCAGTTCGAGGATCGCCGCAACGTCGTCCTCGAAGCCCAGCCACTCCGCCTTCGGCAGGACTTTGGCCACGCGATCATAGAGTTGCGAGACGGAAACATGATCGTTCATGGGTGATCTCCCGAGTGCATCCATTATACTCAACTTGAGTATTTCATTTTTGCGAAGTTATACTCGATTCGAGTATATTGTCAATCGCGAGAGATTGGCAGCTTGGCACCAGCCAGATGGCGCTCGGAAAGGGCGCGTTCCTCGACAATCGAGTAGCGGAAACGGAACAGTTTTGCCGGGCGACCGCCGGTTTCGCTGTCGCTTTCGCCGGTTTCCTCGACGAGATCCTGCTGTTCGATCAGGCGGCGGAAATTCTGCTTGTGCAGGCGCAAGCCGGCCAACGCCTCGACGGTGCGTTGCAACTGCAGCAGGGTGAAACTTTCCGGCATCAACTCGAACACCACCGGGCGGTATTTGATCTTGGCACGCAGCCGCGCAATTGCCGTGGCAAGGATACGGCGATGATCGGCAAACATGGAGCGGCCGTTCTCGTCTTCCTTCATTCCGGCCTCGGCCACCAGACCAGCCTCGAACAGCAGCTCATAACGTTGCAGTACAAGGTCTTCGTTCCAGCGCCCGCTCCACTCTCCGCTCTCAAAGCCGAAGGTGAAAGCGATGCGCCGCATGCGCTGCGCTGTCAGCTCCGGCGTTTCGGCCCGATAGGCCCAGACAAGCAGCGCATTGTTGAGATGCTCCATGATCGCCGGTTCGCCCTGACGGTGATCTTCCCACGGCAGATAATCATACCAGCCGCGCCAGCCCGCCTGCCCCGCCGCCGCATCGCTTTCGCGCACGAGGCCCAGATAGCTGATCGAGATGATGCGCTCACCCTGCGCATGGCGGTCACGGTCGGCAAAGGTATAAAGCTGCTCCAGATAACCGACCGGATGTGCGGTTTCCGACTGCACCCAGGCGCGCAGACCCGATTGCAGAGAACGATGCTCGCTTTCGAACGGACCCGACGGTAAAGCTTGTCCCTGCCGCACAGTCATGACGCGCGGCTGTTCACTGGTCACAGCCGTCAGCACGGCAATCAGTTCGGTATGGGCAATATCGTCGGTCACGGCAACTCCGGAAAACAGTTCCGACATTGAACGCGATTGACGAATAAATACAAGGCGCTACCGCCATACGGCACAGGTTTTGCTATT